>WNGL01003680.1_pt1 | contig 18429 bp, 14 predicted proteins | sample 5400591 | NCBI WGS metagenome assembly WNGL01 (sample SAMN13153377, study PRJNA577476) | soil metagenome | isolation source: 80 cm soil or saprolite under Garry oak tree replicate 1 | place: USA:California | collected 2016-06-15 | reverse complement strand
CTGCGCGACGAGGTCGGCCAATGTCGCGCGCCCCCGGTCGGTCAGCCGGGCTTCCCAGACGTACTCCGCCGGTGTCTTCGAGGCGTGAAAGCGCAGCGCTTTCCGCTGGTCCAGCTCGAGGACGAGCGCGAGGAAGCGGTGGCCGAGGGCTTCGACGTAGCGGCCGGCGCGCGCGAGCTGTGCCGCGATAGCGAGATGGCCGGCCGCGTCCAGGATCGCCGCCGACCCGGCCGCCGCTTTTCCGTCGGGCGACCGCACGCCGGGGCGAACGATCCGCCACACGACGTAGCCGATATGGACCATGAGAAAGACGAGCGCGACCACCACGATGGCCAGGCCGATGTCGAACCCGATCGGATGCTGCCCCGCCTGGCGATTGAGCCAGTCGATGAGGTTCTGCCACTGGCGGGCCAGCCACGCGAGGACGCGCCGGCGCTCGACCCACTGAAACTCGGGGCGCGCGAAGACCTGCCCGATCACGCGCCGCAGTGAGTCAGGCGGGATAGGCGCAGGTCCGGACGACGCTTGCAGCAGGAACAGCCAGGAGCCCGTCAGCGTGTCTCCGTCATCCCCGTCCCCAACTGCTCGCTCAGGACCTGGAGGTCGAAGGCTTCACGCCGCACGCGCAGGTCGTAGTACAACAGCGTGAGCGCGCACGGCAGAATCGGCGCCAGCACGATGCCCAGGAGCGACGCGACCACGACGAAGAACGGCTGCAACGCGTCGTTGCCCGCGACGCCCAACACCCCGCTTATGCCACCGATGACGAGCTGCGGCAGAAACGCGGAAATCAGCCACGTGACGACCACGGTGCCGAACACCTTCAGGCGCGCGCCGCGCGTCAGCTCCCAGGAGCGGCTGAATGCATCGAACGAGCTGGACAGGTCCTCGAGCACCACGATGGGCGTCGTGGTCGCGTACGCACAGAGGACCCACGCCAGGAACCAGAATGCGCCGACGACCCCGATGAAGATCATGAGGCCGCCCATCCCCAGAAGCTTCCCCATGAAATACAACGCCCCCACGCCGACTGCGCTGACGATGTACAGCAGGATGATCAGCAGCCCCTTGCTGAATGTCACCAGCAGCAGCGGAACGATCTTGTCGACGCCGAAGCGCAGCGACGCGCCCAGCTCCGGCTCCTGGCCCAGGTAGGAGTCCGAGATGATCCGAATCGTACCGGCCTTCAGCAGCAAGCTGCACGCGGCCCAGACGACGACAAACAACAGGATTATGCCGATGCTGCCTGCCACGTGCTCCTGGAAGAAGCTGAGGGCTTCGAACGGAGTCTTGCTGAACCGCAGGTTCAGGTAGATGCCGGCAGCAGTCGGAAGCCACACCAGGATCAGGCTCAGCCGCATGAACAGGCCGAAGTGACGCCGGTAGATGTTGAAGCTTCCGTCGAGAATTTCGCCCAGCCGCATGGGCCTGATGTTGGTGTTGATGGGTCGCTCCGCGAGGGGACACGCGGTAAAATGAGGACATGCCGGCTTCCGCGCGAGACCTCGATCTACGGCAGCATCACGGCGTCGAAACGCCGGAGCACGTCGACGTCCAGTTCGAGCTGGCCGGGGTCGGGTCGCGGCTGGCGGCGGGACTGATCGACCTGCTGCTCCTGGCGCTTAGCCTGCTCCTCCTGTGGCTCGGCGCTGAGGCCATTCTTGGCGATCTGCTACCCAAAGGCATGGCGAGAAGCTGGCTCAGCGCCGTGATGATTCTCCTGACGTTCTGCTTCCTGTGGGGCTATTTCACCCTGTTTGAGGCGCTCAACGGCGGGCGGACACCCGGTAAACAGGCACTCGGCGTGCGCGTCGTGATGGACACCGGCCACTCCATCACGCCGCGGGCGGCAGTGGTTCGGAATCTCGTTCGCTTGATCGACAGCTACCTCCCGATTCCCTTCGCGCCGGCACTGATCTCCATCTTCCTGCACCGGAGCAACAAGCGTCCCGGGGACATGGCGGCGGGAACGATCGTCGTCCGCGATCACCCCACCGACTGGACGCTGGGTGCGCCGGCGCCGGCCACGGAGGAGACGGCCGAACCCATCGAGACCGGTCCGCCCGAGTTGTCGGAAGACGAGTTTCGCTTGCTCGATCGCTTCCTCGGACGTGTCAACGACCTGACGCCGGAGGTGCAGGTGCGCATCACCACCGATCTCGTCCGTCGCTTCGAGCAGCGCATCCCACGACGGACGGCGGACGGGCAGGCCTATCTCGTCACGGTGTTTGCCGAGGAGCAGCGCAAGCGGCGCAGCCGATTTGCCCCGCGGGCCAAGGCGGGCGCTGCCGGCCGCATCACCGTTCCCGCCGAGCGGTTCGTCCAGAAGAAACGGGAGGCGTGGGAGGCGTTTCGCACGACGGCGCTGCGCATGGAGCGCTTGGGCGTCGGGGCGCTGGCGCCGGGAGAGATTCCGGCCTTCGCCGCACAGTACCGCGAGGTGGCCGCCGACCTTGCGCGGGCCCGCACCTACCAGGTCGACCCCCGCGTGATCGACTATCTCGAGCGAGTCGTGACGGCGGGGCACAACGCGCTGTACCGCGCACGCGGCAAGGAGCGGACGCCACTGCCCCACTACATCCTGCGCGACTTCCCCGCGGCGGTGGTGCAGTCGTGGCGGTACGTGCTGCTCGCGTTCCTGCTGTTCTCGGTTCCCGCCGCTGTCGGCTACGTGATGATTCGCGAGCGGCCCGCGCTGGCGGACGAGTTGTTGCCGCCGGGCATGGTGGCGCGCGCCGAGGCGGCCGCAGAGAACCAGGCGGAGGGCAGCGGTTACGCGGAGACGGAGCAGGAATACCGGCCGCAAGCGGCGGCGTGGATCATCACGAACAACATCACCGTCTCCTTCGGCACGTTCGTCGGGGGCGTGACGGGCGGATTGCTCACGGCCTGGCTCTTGTTCACCAACGGCCTGCTCCTGGGACTCGTACTCGGACTGTTTCAGAACTACCAGGCGCTGACCTACCTCCTGACGTTCGTCCTGGGGCATGGCGTGCTCGAGTTGACGGCGATCTTCATCTCGGCCGGCGCGGGCTTTCGCCTGGCGAAAGCGATGATTGCGCCTGGCGATCGCACGCGCAGAGATGCGCTGGTTGTGGAGGGACGCATCGCGGCGCGCATGATCGGCGCGGTGGTGACGCTGCTCGCGATTGCCGGGACGATCGAAGGATTGCTCTCGACGTCGGCGGCGCCCGCCATGTGGAAGTTCGGCGTAAGCGCTGCGACGGCGGTGTTCCTGGTCCTCTATTTATTGAACGGGCGAAGCCAGCACCACTCAGTTATTCAGCGCCCCCTGTAGAATCCAGTTCCGAATGATGTTGATGGTCACGTCAGACAGGCAGCCGTTGCCGCTGCAACCGAGCGGCATGCGCGCGCCGCTGCCGCCGACGGTCGTTTGGGTTCCCTGAATCTTGTGCACCAGGTAGGAGGAATCCGGCATGAACGGGCGCACCCGTTTCATCGCCGGCACCTCCGACGCGTCCTGATTCACGATGCTGTTGTATGACGATCCAGCCGTGAGGTTCATGCCCGCGGCGGAGGGATGGCAGCTGATGCAGGCAGGCGAGCTGGTGTTGAAAATGTTCTGCACGTCCGCCGCAAAGCTGATCGGCGACGCGCTGACGTTTACCACGCGCCTCCCGGACGCGGGGCCCGCGGTCGCGGTGATCGTCGCCCCTCCCGTGACTGCGAACGTCGTAATCACCGTCGAATCGAGTGTTGCCGTCGCGGCGGGACTGGCGCGCGCGGAATCGCTCGACGTCCAGGTGACGCTGTCCTCGAGTGCCGGATGGTCGAGGGAATCGAGGACCGTCGCGAAGAACGGGGCCGATTGATTGGTCGTCATCGTCACATCGGGTGTGCCGAAATTCGCGGGAGAGATCCGCACAGTCTTCGGAATCTGATTCACCGTGATCGGGCTGGAGGCGAGCACGCCTGGGGCCGCCTGGGCCTGAATCGTGGTCGTGCCATTCCCCACGGCTGTCACAGTCGTCGTGTGTGCTGTCACCGGATTCACCGAGACAACGCCCGGCGCCAGCACGCTCCAGTTGCATAAGTGGTTCGGAATCGTGTCGCCCGCCGAATCGATCGCGACACAGGTCGCCAGTACGGTACGGCCGAACGCCGTCAACACGGGGAACGAGCTGGGAATGATCGAGACGCTCGCCGCGACCAGCTCTACGGAGGCTGTCACGGAGTCGGACACGCCGTCGCCGGTGGCCACGACCCGACCGGTGCCGCTGGCTACCGCGGTGACCATCGCTTTATGGGTGCCGCTGTCAGCCACGGTCACGATCCCGGGCGTGCGCGACAGCCACGATATCGTGATCCCGGGCACAGATCCGTTCTGCGCATCACGCGCGTCGGCGGTCACGATAACGGTATCGTGAAGCGAGGCCAAGACGATGTCGAATGGCTGCAGGAAGATCTTGGCGATGCGCGTACGAATGAAAAGTGGGGCGCTCGAGACCCCCGGGCTGATCAGCGGCACGGCGGTGACCGTAATGCTGGCGCTGCCCAGCCCCACGCCGCTCACCAGCCCCGTTTGCGAGACGCGAAGCTTCGTGGTGTCGGAAGAAATCCATATGTACGTCAGGCCGGTCGCGATCGGAACGTTCCCCGCGAGGGCCGTGGCCGTCAGCTGCAGCGTGCCGTTGAGCCCAACCGTTGAATCGCCGCTGATCACGACCGAGGTAATCGAAGAAGGAGCGCTATCACCGCCGCACTCCGCCATTGTCAGCGCCGCACCCAGCAGCAGACAGAAACGCTTCATGCGCCCTCCTAAGCGCGGCTCACCGGGCCCATTCGATCAGGACACCCAGGCGAGGACCGGTGACGGAGACGCTTTGATCGCTATCGTTGTGGATCGAGCCGAACGCGAACTGTGCCTGCATGACACCGGTGGCGTGTTCGCTGAGCCGGTACCGCAGATCGGTCCCGGTCCGCACCAGGTAGCCCAGCAGTTGCATTGTGAGGCCGGGGCCGGTCAATTCGTGGCGGAACTCGAGTAGCGGCGCCAGCGTCGTCTTCGGACTCAGCGGCCGCTCGAGCCGGGCGCCGAGCGCGAGGACGTTGCCGCGCGGCACCGGATAGGTGCCGGCGGCCGCGCGCAGGCGACGCATGTCCCAGCCATAGATCGACAGGTTCGAGTTGCCGAGCGGCAGGCTCGCGGCGGCGTACCCCAACACCCGGTTGCCGATGGTGCTCTGGGTCCCGCCGCTGATGTCGTTCGCGGCGGTCGTGGTAAAGACCAGCGCGCCGCGGAAGTACTTCCCCTTCCCGAACGGCCCTTCGATGCCGAGGCGCGCGCGAATCTCGCCGCCCGGCGTGAGCTCGTCGCCACCGCGCACCGGCGTGTAGCTTGCGCCGTAGCGATAGCTCGCGCCCGCCCCGATCGCCCAGTTGGATCCCATCTTGAAGGCCGAGGCAAATCCCGCGGACATCCCGCCGCCGGATCCGAAACTGGGCGTCGTGAACCCCAGCAGATCGGTCGCGGTCGCGCCAAAGAGCGGAATCGTCGTGTCCGGGACGGTGGTCGCGCCGGTGGGAATGGTCCCGATGAGGTTGAACACCAACTTCCCAGGCACAACGGCAATCGTGGCGCGGAGATCGGTATCGACGAGGCCGGAGTGATCGATCGTCCCGTTGTTGCCCACGGGGCGGACCGATGCGCTTACGAACGCCGTCCCGACGTCAAGCACGATGCGGTCGCCCAAGCGCTGCGTCACCGTAACGGGGATCGTGAATTCACTGATCCGGGTGAAGGCCAACCCGGAGCCGAAGCTGTATGACTCGAAGGTCGCCCCGGTGCGCGCCACGGTCGTCGCGGCTTGCCCCCGAAGCATGCCTGGTGCAGCGACTGCAACGACTGAAAGAAGGAAGGCGCGCGCGCGCGTCACGGAAGCTTGAAGATGATGCGGATCACGCCGGACGCACTCACCACACTCGTAATGCCCTGACTCTCATTGGTAGGATGGCTGACGATGCTCTTCACGCCGGTCGTTCCCAGGGCGTCCGCCGGGTTCGGCGAGACATCCGTGGTCGCCTGCTGCAGCGCGCCGAGCGATGCCGGCTCGGCCGGCACGGTGACCTGCGCGGCAGCTTCGACCACCGTCACCAGATCACCCGGCGACGCCTGGACCACGGGCGCGGCCTCAGCCGCCTGCTGCTGCTGATGCGCCTGTTGGAACGACGGATCGGAGCGTACCGCGGCGCTGAATGCCGCCGCTGCCGCGCGATAGTCGCCGCGATCGAGCGCCTCGAGTCCCTGGCTGTAGGCGAGGAACGCGGCGAGGTTCTTCGGACCCTGACGCAGGATCCGCTGCCGCTCCGCTTCCGTCAGCTGAATGCCGAGCTCCGTCGCGAGCCCGAACACGAGCTGCTTCTCGAGATCGAGCAGCTGCTTGAATGTGCCGTTCGCCTGCGCGCCCGACCGTACGGTGCCGTCGCCACGAACCACCGTCGCTGACATGCGCACGGGACCGTTCTGCGTGATCGCGGCGACGCCCTGCACCATCCGCTCGGCGCGGAGCAGCCGGCCGACGCGCGCGGCGGTGCCGGAATCGGCACGGCCGCTCTGCCCAAGCTTCATTTCATCGAGCAGCGCGCCGATCTGCACCCGCTCGAGCAGGCGGAGGTTGCGCACCAGAGCCAGATCCGACACCAACAGCTCGGCGAGCCCGCGCGACAGCGGCTGCAGGCTCGAGTCGCCGGCGATTGTCAGCGGCAACACCGCGATGGTGGACGGCTCGGGGGCGAGCGATGTCAGCGTCGATTCGCGCGCCAGCGCCAGCTTGGCCGTTTGGGTGGCCTGCGTGCGGAGCGCGAGCTGCGCCAAGGCACGAAGCGCCGCGACTCCCCGCGTCTGCGGGTGCTTGTTGGCGAAGTCGGTGTAGGTGGCAAAGGCGAGGTCGTAGCGGCCGTCCTTCTCTTGGCACCCGCCGATCACCATCGGTCCCAGCGCGTCAGCGGGCGCCAGCATCTGTCCCGCATTCGCGACCACGACGGCCGTATCGCAGCGGCCGGCGGCCATCAAGGCGGCGGCGAGACGGAAACGGATCTGCGCATTCGTGGGTTGCTGCTTCGCTTGGGACCTAAGGGTGGGGATTTCCGCGGGCGTAACAGATCCAGGCCGTGGCCCGCCACTACAGGCCACCGCAAAACCGCTCATGGCTAAGAGCAGGGACCTGCGACCAGCCAACGTCGGGGACTCCCGCCGAGAGAAGGGGAACTAAGATGCCCGTGCCTCTTGCCCCCGCAAGGGCGAGAGGCGAACGAGTGATTTACCGGTGCCTGACCGGAACCGCTATGACGCGCGTCACGTGCGCGCCGTTTCGCGGCGCGAATGTCCAATGTCCAACCGCAGAACGATTAATAAGGAAGGCAGCGCGGACTGCCCAACCACGGATGTTCGGTGGCCACCACACGGTCGGGGGGGCGAAACGGGGGCGATGCCGCCGGCTCACGCTACGCTTTGCAGCATCTGACGCATCTTGCGCGCCAGGTCCTCGATCTGCTTGAGCCCGGCCAGCGTCTCCTCGTCGTACTTCTCGGGCGCGAGGAGCAATAGCTGGGTCTCGGCGAGAATCGCCGATAGTGGGTTGGAGAGGTCGTGCCGCAGCGTGGCCAGCGCCTTCGGATCGGTCATTTACAGCAATGAGCGGTACAGATCCCGCAGGTGGTGATCCCGCAGGTCTCGCACCGATTGCCACAAATCCTGCTCCGTGCCGGCGCAGAAGATTTCCGCGCTCGAGCGCTCCGCCTCCGTGCCCTCGGCACCGAACAGGATGCGGCCACGCCAGACACCGTCTTCGGTGCGACGCAGGGTGAGTCGAATGTCTATGGGTTGTCCGTCAAAGCGAATCGGGGGCAGGTCGTGGACGACCGTATCGGTTGCAGCAGCTGGTGTGTATCGGGCAGGTTGTGCCGGCATGCCGATCCAGGGGCTGGTTTGAAACAACATTATAAACGGCTATGAGTTACGCAATAGAGCTATCGGCTATGGGCTATCGGCTATCGGGTACCGGCGGCGACACCCGACACGGGGTAGCCGATACCCGATAGCCGATTGCCACTAGACGATCGCTGCTCTTGCGGGTGGACCTACCGGGCGTAGTATAGCCTGTACACCAAGCTGTATACAGTAATTGCATCATCTTCGGGCTCCAGTGCGACCTCACCTGTTTCGGAGCACCGCCTATGCCACGAGTGATTGCGTCGAATCCCCGTCCCCGGCTCGACAGGATGCTGGTGCTGACTGCGCTGGCGCTCTTCGCGCTGCCCGTCTCCACCGCGGCGCAGACCGGCTCGGTCAGCGGCGTCATCAGCGACTCCCTGAGCGGGCAGCCCGTGAGCGACGCTCTGGTTCGGGTCGATGGAACGTCCATCGCTTCCCGGACCGGACCCCGGGGACGGTTCGCACTGGCCGGACTGAGCGGCACGACGGTGACCCTGATCGTCACGCGCATCGGATACCAGCCGGTCACGCGGACGGCGACGGTTGGCGAAAGCGAGGTGGCGATCCAGTTGAGCCGGACCGCCCTGCGGCTGGACGAACTGGTCGTGACGGGCCAGGCGGGCAACACCCAAATCCGGGCGCTCGGCAACGCGGTTGGGGTCCTCGACATGACCAACGCGCAGCGCATGGCTCCCAGCAAGACAGTGCAGGAAGCGCTCTCGACCGCCGTGCCGGGCCTGCAAATCCAGCGCGCCAGCGGCCAGTTGGGGACCGGAGGCGTCACGCGAATTCGTGGTGTGAGTTCCCTGAGCCTGAGCTCGGAGCCGATCATTTTCATCGACGGGGTCCGAGCCGACAATTCGCCCGGCTCCAACAGCGTTGGATTCAGCGGCGGTGGTGATACTCCGTCTCGCATCAACGACGTCGATGCAGACGACATCGAGTCGATTCAAGTCCTCAAGGGTCCTTCCGCGGCCACGCTCTACGGCACAGAGGCCTCGAATGGGGTCATTCAGATCATCACCAGGCGCGGCACGGCGGGTCCCCCGGCCTGGTCCGCAGAGCTGCGCGCCGGAGCCAACTGGCTCCCAAGTCCGGAGAAGCTCTATGAGGGCATCTACTATCGGGATACCCTCGGCGTCGTGCAGCATCTCAACTTGATCGAGAATGACGAACGCCGCGGATTCGGGTCGCCCTTTTCCACCGGCAAGCCCGTCGGCGGCACGATGGCCGTGCAAGGGGGAACCGACGCGATCCGCTACTTCTTCAGCGGCAGCTACGACCGCGACGAAGGCATTGTGAGCTACAACTGGCAAAACAAGCTCACGGGCACGGCCAACCTAAGCTATTTCTCGGGCGACAGATTCAAGGTCGATCTGAGTCTCGGATACACGAGGTCGAAGACTCGGGCGGGATCCGCGACGCAGCCGATGACGACGTCGCTCATCTGGGCCTGCCCGAACAATTCCTGCATCTATCCGGGGGTGGGGCCCAACGATGCTGGGCGCGGCTACCTGGCGGGCGTGACGCCGGAAACCTTCAAAGAGATCGAAGGTCTGGACAACATCGACCGGACCCGGCTGGGGATTACGTTCACGCATCGGCCGAACCGCTGGCTCAATCACCGCTTCACGTTGGGCGGCGACTTCACGAACGACGCGTCGTCGCTCTACTTCCCGCTCGGCACCAATGCCGTGTTCGGCATTCCCGAGGGCGCGAAGTTTGTCGCGGACGATCGTTCCTCCTTCGTGACGGCTGACTACTCGGCGACCGTCACGGCGAGTCTGGGCGGGAGCCTGGCGTCACAGAGCTCAGCTGGTGTGCAGTACTATCAAAAGAAGTTCACCCAGATCTCCGGCTCCGGCAGGGCCTTCCCGATCCGCGGCGTCAACACGGTCAGTGGCGGCGGCGTGCGACAGGGATTCGAAAACCCGGACTACAACCTCGAAAACAAAACTCTCGGCGTCTACGTGCAGGAGCAGTTGGCGTTGCACGACCGTCTCTTCGTGACCGGCGCGCTCCGGGGGGACGACAACAGCGCGTTCGGCGTCAACTACGACTTCGTGGTCTACCCCAAGGTCAGCCTGTCCTGGGTGCTTTCCGACGAACCGTTCTTTCACCGCAGTGCGCTGTTTTCGGCGCTGAAGCTGCGCGGGGCGTGGGGCAAGGCGGGCCAGCAGCCCAACGCGTTCGCCGCGGTGCAGACGTACGGGCCGTCGGTGGGATCGGGAGGCACGCCCACGGTCACGCCGCTCAACATCGGCAATCCCAATCTCAAGCCGGAGGTGACGCGCGAGATCGAAGCCGGCTTGGACGTCAGTCTGTTCAGCAATCGCATGTCCGTCGAAGTGACCTACTACAACAAGGTCACCAGGGACGGCATCTTCGCGGCGCCGAACTCCCCCTCGAGCGGCTTTCCCGGCAAACAGTTCATCAACATTGGCCAGTTCACGAATCGGGGCTTCGAGCTCGCGCTCCAGGGCTCCCCGATCGCTCGTGGCGACGTGCGGGTCACTCTCCGGGGCACGCTGGCAACCAACCGAAACCGGATCAACGTGCTGGGCCAGGACACGCCGATCCCGAATACCGGCGTGGGGCAGTTGACCGGGGCCTACAACGCCGCCGGCTACCCCATGGGCTCATTCTTTTACAAGCGCATCGTGAGCGCGACGCTGACCTCGCCGGGTGTGGTGACCAACATCATGTGCGAGGGCGGTGCCGACTTCAGCCGGGGCGACGGCAGCGTCGTCCCGTGCGCCACCGCGCCGCTGCTGTACTTCGGCAGCCCGATCCCGACCTGGCTCAGCGCGCTGAGCGCCGATGTCTCGTGGAAGCGCTGGAGACTGGGGGGCATCGCCGAGTTCCAGGGCGGGCATGTCGTGGACGACGGCAACGTCGGGGCCGCACATGTGTTCTTCAATGATTCCCGGGCCGCGGTCGAGGGGACGGATCCGATCGCTGTCGCCCATATCGCCACCGGGAACTTCGGCGCGGCCGGATTGATGAAAGCCGGCTTCGGCAAAATCCGGAATGTCTCGCTGACCTATGAGGTCCCCGACCGGTGGGCCGGGGTGCTTGGCGCCAGCCGAGGATCGGTGACGTTGACGGTTGCCAACCTCGCTACGATCTGGCGAGCGCAGGAGCGGAAGTTTGGCATGCGCGGCCAGGACCCCGAAGTTCGGTTCAATACACCGGCCGCCTACGGCGATCCCAACCTGACCAACGGATACACGCAGGAGTCGTGGCCGCAGTTCCGCCGGTTCCTGGCCACGATCCGGCTTTCTTTCTAATTGCGAACGGACTCGAACCGACCATGCGAAACCTCTCGAATCCATCGTTGCTCGTGTCCGCGGGTCTGGCGGCACTATTGGCGGCGGGCTGCTCCGACATTCTAACGGTCGAGCTGCCGGGCCGGATCCCCAGTAAGCTGCTCAACGACCCGACGACGGCGCCGACGTTGGCGGCCAGCGTCGTTGCGGATTTCGAGTGCGCCTTCAGCAATTACGTGAACTCCACGTCCACGCTCTCGGATCAGTTCCTGGGCGCGTCCGGCAACTTGAACGCCAAGAACTGGGGCACGAAGAAGATCTACGAAGACGACGTGGCGAACGAGCAGACCGGGTGCGACGGCTTCTACGGCGCGTACACGCCGCTCCAAACGGCCCGCTTCCAGGCCAACGACATCGGGACGCGGCTCCGGGGATGGACTGATTCTATGGCACAGGTAGCGCTGGCGCCGCTCCGGGCGCGGGTGGCGACGCTCGGCGCGTACTCCTACACCTTGCTCGGTGAGGGGTACTGCGCGATGCGGTTCGACCGCGAAAAACAGATTCACACGCCCCAGCAGGTGCTCGCGATCGCCGAAGCCAAATTCGACACCGCGCTCACACTCGTGAATGCCATGACCGCGGGCGCCGCGCAGACAGAGCTCCTGAATCTGGTCTATGTCGGCCGGGCGCGGGTGCGACTCGATCGTGGCAACCGGGCGGGTGCGGCCGCGGATGCGGCGCTCGTCACTGCGGGGTTCGAGTACTTCGTCACCCGCAGCGTCGACGCGGACACGCGCTGGAACGACGCGTGGACCGCCATGGCGGAGTTCGGTAACTCCTCGGTGGACCCGCAGTACCGCAACCTCACGGTTGGGGGACAGCCGGATCCCCGGGTCCAGGTCGACTCCGGGCCAGCGGTCGGGCTGCCAAAGAAGTCCTTCGACGGCGTCACCGACCTCTACGTCGTTACCAATAAGAACTTCTCGCGCTCCGATCCCATGCGCCTCGCGAGCTCCATCGAGTCCGAGTTGATTCGTGCCGAGGCGGCTTTGGGAGCTACGGCAGTCGGAATCGTCAATGCGCGCAGGACCCAGCTGGGGCTGCCGAGCTACGCGGGCCCAACCGACAGCGCCTCGGTCACGGCCCTCATCCTCGACGAGCGGAACCGCGAGTTCTTCATGGAAGGCGGTCAGCGCTACAACGACCTGCTCCGGTACAGCATTCCGTGGAAGGTCGGCAACGATCAAAACGGCAACCCGTACGGCACGACGACCTGTATGCCGCTGCCCTTGAACGAGCGACTGGGCGGAGGCGGCTGATCGGGGCTCAGTTTCGCGAGAACAGAAACTCCTCCAACGTGCCGTCCGGCGTGCGATACATCAGTCCCAGCGCCTCCGTGCGGCCGACGGTGAAACGCACGGTCGCGACTTCCATCCCGCCCCGCTCGCTGAGCCCCACGACCCGTACCTCCTTGATGCGGCCCAGCCCGCGTAGCGTGCGTTGGGCTGCGGCGACCTTGGCGGGGGTGAGGTACGCGTCAAAGTCCGGCGAGATCGTCGAACGATCGACGGTCCCCCGCTCCAGCTCCGAGAGAAACTGCTTCGCGGCGGCGAGCGCCGGGAGTCCATGCACCGCCGGCACGTCCACACTGGGCACCAGCTTGCCGAGTAGTTCCTGATTGAGCTCGCCGATCGGCGAGAAGTCGGCGTTTGCCAGGATCACGAGCGCCGTTTGCGTGCCGGGGAGGATCGTGTTCTGCGCGACGAATCCGCTCACCGCGCCCCCGTGGGAAAACCTCACCGCCTGGCCCCGGTCATTGACCGCCTCGCCACAGCCGTATCCGCTCGACCGCCCGTCGGTGAGACGCTGCGGCGTCGTGAGCGTCGCGACCGATGCCGGCGAGATCAGCGTGTGCTCGAGCAACGCCCGATCCCAGGCGAGCAGGTCGGTCGGCGTCGACCAGATCGCGCCCGCGGCGCCCGCCCACCCTGTCGCCTCGGGTTCGGCGGCGATCGGCGGCGCGAGGGCGAACGACGTGTATCCCCGCGCCATATCGGCGCCGTTCGGCGACGGCTCGTAGGCGGTGCGCGTGAGCTTCAGCGGCGTGAAGATGCGCGTGGCGAGAAACGTTCCGAACGGCTGGCCGCTGACCCTCTCGACCACGCGGCCCAGGATCAGATAACCCGTGTTGCTATAGGAGTACCGCGACCTCGGCTCGAAGTCGAGCGGCCGCGTCGCGTAACGCATGATGATCGTGTCGGCAGGCTCGGCGCGCGCCATCTCACGGTTGACATAGTCGAGTGGATAGTAGTCGCGGTATCCCGACACGTGGCCGCCCAGATCCAGGAGCGTGATGTCCGCGGCTCGCGTGAGCTGCGGGAAATACTTCGCGACCGGATCGTTCAGCGACAGCTTGCCCTCCTCCTGCAGCATCAGGAGCGCGCTGCAGGTGAACTGCTTCGTCACCGAGCCGATCGCGAACATGGTGCTCGCGGTTACCGGGCGCCGGGTCTCCAGATCCGCCGTCCCGTAGCCGCGGGCGAAGACGATCGCGCCGTGCTGCATGATGCCCACGGACACTCCCGTGATCCGTTTCTCCGCAACGTGGTGGCGGATGATGCTGTCGACCACCGCAGTGTCGATCGGTGCGGGCTGCTGGGCTCGTGACAGGCTGGAGCCGGCAATTGCTGCCATGGCGACGAAGGCAAGAGAACGAGGCAAGCCGCACCTCCTGGGGATGATGGTCATAATTCGGCAGAAGCGATCCGCGCCGTCTCCGCCAATACCGCCGCTCCGACAAAGATGCTCTCGGGCGGCGCGTAGAATTTGGGCGAGTGCGCTGGAATTGTCGCTCCACCCTCCTCTCGCGCGCCGATCCGCAAGAAACACCCCGGCATCCGCTCCAGGTAGCTCGCGAAGTCTTCCGCCGCGAGGTTGAGCGGACCGAGCGGCACGATCGCCTCCTCGCCCAGCACTTTTTCCACGGCGCGCCGCGCCCAACCGGCCGGCTGCGACCCGTTGATGAGCGGGGGAGGACCGATTTCGAGCGCCACCTCAGCTGTCAGCCCGTGCGCGGCCGCCACCCCCTCGACGACCCGTCGCAGCTCGTGCTGCAGCAGCGCCCTGGTGTCGGGGTCCACGGCACGCATTGTTCCGGACAGCGTCGCACAGTCCGGAATGACATTGGGCGCGGTGCCGGCGTGGACGCTCCCAACAGTCAGCACAGCCGGAACGCTCGGGTTGACACGCCGGGCCACGACCGTCTGCAGCGCGCCGATCAAGGCCCCCGCGCCCACCACGGGATCCGCGCCTTCGTGCGGCCGCGCGGCGTGTGCACCCGCGCCGCGCAACGTGACGCTGAACGTGTCGGCCGAGGCGGCCAACGGCCCCGGCTGCGCTACGACCTGACCGACCGCGAAGCGGCGATCCACGTGCCCGCCGAAGATCACGGCCACGCCGGCGAGCGCTCCGGAAGCCAGTACCGCCGCGGCGCCTTTCCCCGTTTCCTCCGCCGGCTGAAGCACGACGACTACGTCACCGGCGGCCGGTTCCCGCGCCAGGAGGTGGGCGACGCCGACCGTCCAGGCTGCGTGCACGTCGTGCCCGCAGGCATGCATCACGCCGGGGCGCTGCGACGCGAACGGGAGTCCGGTCGCTTCGGTGATGGGAAGCGCGTCGATGTCGCCTCGTACCGCAACCACCGGCGCCGATGGATCACGTCCCCGGAAGCGCGCCACCACGCCGGTGTCGGCGATGCGCTCGAGTGCTGCCGGCCGCAGTTGGCCGAGCGCCTCGTGCAGCCGTTGCGACGTCTCGCGTTCCTCGAACGCGAGCTCGGGATGGCGATGGATTTCCTCGCGCAGTGCCACCAGGCGGCGCTGGATGTCTACGGGAACGAGGCGAGCGGGATCGAACACGGTGAACCTAGCGCGCGGTCAGCGTTTCGCGACGGACCGTGAGGTCGTCCACCCGGTTCACGTCCACTGCGACCCCCAACCCCTGGCGATCGTGTGGTACCTGGATGGTGCCGGCCCCATCCATCGTCCATTCCGGCGTCACGATGTCCCGTGCCCAGTAGCGGGCGCTGGGGCTGATATCTCCAGGAATAGTGAAGTTGGGAAGCGAGGCGAGGGCGACGTTGTACGCCCGCCCGACCCCGCTCTCCAGCATCCCGCCGCACCACACCGGTACGCGATGTTGGGCACAGAGAGCATGGATCGCAAGCGACGGCGTGAAGCCGCCCACCCGGCCGGGTTTGATGTTGACGATCCGTCCTGCCCCCAGCGCGATCATGTCCTCGGCGCGCTCGACGCTGGTGATGGATTCGTCGAGACAAATCGGCGTCGCGAGACGTCGCTGCAGAGTGGCATGCCGCACGAGATCGTCCCACGCGAGCGGCTGCTCGATCATCAGCAACCCAAACTGATCGAGCTGCTTCAGGCGCTCGGTGTCGGCAAGCGTGTAGGCATTATTCGCGTCCGCCATGAGCGGCGCGGCCGGACCAAGCGCCTCCCGGGCCGCCGCCACATAGTCCACGTCCGAGCCCGGCTTGATCTTGATCTTCACCTTGTGGTACGTCTGCGCGAGCGCCTGGCGCGCCTTCTCGACCAACGCTTTGGGCGTGGCCTCGATGCCGAGCGAAATGCCAACTTCGATTCGCTCGCGCGTGCCACCGATGAATCGGGCCAGGGAGACGCCTGCGGATTCCGCGGCGAGGCCCCAGGCTCCCATCTCGAGGGTCGCCTTCGCCATCCAGTGGCCGCGGAAATCCTGCTCCAGGATCGCGTGGACGTCGCGCGGATGCGCGAGCTCGCGCCCAAGCAGCCGGGGTGCGACCCACGCGGTGATCGCCAGCCACGCGGTGTCGATCGTTTCCGGCGAGTAGTTGGGGGCGGCCCCCGCCGGGCACTCCGACCACGCCACGGCACCCTCGTGGTCTCGCAGCTCGGCCAGCAGGATGCGGCGGGTCGTGACCGCGCCCGAGGAGATGACGAATGGTTCTTTGAGAGGAAGGTGAATCTCGCGCAGCGTGATTTCGCGAATGCCGATCACCGCGCAAGCCCATAGCAGCAGCGTCCCGACGCGAGATCACGAGAGAAGGTCATGACCCGATAGCCCTGCGCCAGGTGCTGCCGGAATGCGGCGCGCGTGCGGGCGCGCCACTGCACCGCCTCATGCGGAGCGTGCTCCAGGACCTCATAGATGTCGGCCGGAATCTCGACGCGCACTGGCGACCTCGAGGAGTCCCCCCCCGCACTCTCGAGTCCCGCGATCACGCGTGCGACCCGCTCGTCCGCGAGTCGCCACTCCACGACGAAACGATCGGTCCCGAGCCCCGCGTGGAGCGTGCTGTTGGAGTCGCCGTACATATTTTCCACGTGCTCCACCACGACGGCGCCCAGCCGGTTGAAGTTGATGTGCGCGTTCTTGGCGACCAGGGGATCGAAGGTCCAACGCGCCGTGTCCACGCCCTGCTGCAGCAGCAGCTCGCGCTGGTACAACTTCAACTTGATGCCGAGCCCGGTGTCCCGCGCGTCCTCCCGCACCGCGAGCATGTGGGACCAATGCAGCGGGCGGCCGCCGCTGTAGCCCGTGAGCCCGAAGACGAACCCGAGCAGGCGCTCGTCGCCGTCGAAGGCGCCTGCCGTCACCCCGCCGATTTTCTGCGCGACCATGAGGATCGGGGCGGGCACGCAGGCGCTGAAGTCGCGCCCCCACGTCTCGCGCTGCAGCTCCACGCAGGCCTCGAAATCGCGCAATCGTTCCAGGCTGCGGAGGGTGATGGTGCCGGTGTTCATGGTCGGGAGGTCATTGTACCGCCGGAATAGGTATCCAGCAAGGGATACAAAGATTGCCTTGCGCGTATCCCGGCGCGGCGGTATGAATGGTTGCCGATGACGAAACCCCAAAAAGCCGCCCTCAGTGACGACCGAGTCTCCGCGACGTATCGGCGCCTGCGGGAGCTGATCGTGGGAGGGCGTCTCGCCGCCGGCGCCCGGCTCATCGAGACCGAGCTGGCCAGCCGCCTCGGGGTCAGCCGCACACCGGTACGCGCGGCGCTGCTGCGACTCGCCCAGGAAGGGTACATCCTCTCCCCCGGCGCGGGGCGGCGGGCTCGACCGGCCGTTGCGGCCCTGACCCGCGAGGACGCGGCGGAGTTGTTCAACATCATCGCGGAAGTCGAGGGGCTCGCCGCGCGACGGGCCGCATCCCTCGCGCCGCCGCCGCGGCGCCGGCTCGTCCGAGCGCTGCGCGGACTGAATGGCCAGCTCCTCAAGGTCGCGATGGCCCCGCGCCCCGACCCCAACCGCATCCATCAGCTCGACGCAGCGTTCCACGCCCAATACGTCCACAGCGCGGCCGGACCCCGTCTGCTCGCCCTGCATCATGGCATCAAACCGCAGGCGGAGCGCTACGTGCGCGTCTACGTCAACGCGCTGGTGGATGAGATCGCGACATCGGTGGCCGAGCACAACGTCATCATCCGGGCGATCGAATCGGGAAACCCGGACGCAGCCCAGCGCGCCGTCCAGACCAACTGGCGCAATGCCGCCGACCGGCTCGGGCGGGTGATTACCAACATGGGTGAACACGGCACTTGGTAGGAGGGTCCGGATGACTAAGCTCGTACGTCTGCTGTTCCCCGGCGCCGCGCTCGCGGCGTTCATCGCCGCATGTCGTCCAGCGCCAGCCCCCGGAGGGATCGCACCGGTCCCCGTCGGCCCGCCGTACGATGTCGTCATCGAAGGTGGACGCATTGTGGACGGCAGCGGCAACGCATGGTTCTACGGCGATCTCGCGATCACCGGCGACCGCATCGCCCGCATCGCATCCCCTGGCGCGCTGCGCAGCGCGGCCGCGAGCCAGCGGGTCGATGCGCATGGCCTGGTCGTCGCCCCCGGCTTCATCGACATCCAGGCGCACTCGCGCGACGCGCTGCTCACCGGCGACGGGCGTGTGGTGGGAAAAGCCACGCAAGGCGTCACCACCGAGATCATGGGCGAGGGCTGGACGAACGCGCCGATGAACGATCGCGTCCTCCAGGCTGCCACGAGCGACGATCCGTCGGATACGGCGTACTCGGCGTCGTTCCGCGGGGAGCACGGCTTCGACGCGTGGCTGCGTGCCATGGAACGCCACGGGATGTCCGTGAACGCCGGCTCGTTCCTCGGCGCGGCGACCGTGCGGATCTACGCCAAGGGCATG
>WNGL01004246.1_pt1 | contig 18431 bp, 9 predicted proteins | sample 5400591 | NCBI WGS metagenome assembly WNGL01 (sample SAMN13153377, study PRJNA577476) | soil metagenome | isolation source: 80 cm soil or saprolite under Garry oak tree replicate 1 | place: USA:California | collected 2016-06-15 | reverse complement strand
TGCGCAGCACCTGGTCATAGCCCTGCCCGGCGAACAGGCACCCGGCGATCACGCTCAGCAGGGTGTTCTTCGCGGTCAGCACCCGGTCCAGCTTGTGGCCGTGCGGCGCCGTCACCGCCTCGCCGATCACCCCTCGCCCAGGAGCTGCTCCAGCAGGCCCGCGCGGTCCAGGCCCTCCGGTTCCCGCAGCCACAGGCCCGGGCCGGACGCCACCCGGGCCGCCAGGCCCTCCCGCAGACTGCGCTCATCACCGGCTTCCGCACCGGAATCAGCAGCGGCGGCGGGGCTGGCCTGCGGCGACGGTACGCGCATGGCAAAATGGCGGGACAACGGGGCTCCTGTCCGGGACGGTTTACGAGATTCAGCACCTCACGTCCTACCAGGGGCTTCGTTGCTATTTTCGCCCTGGGGCACCCGCATGCCGCAGCGAGATCATCTTGTGACTAAGTTGTCACCGACCGCCGAAAAACGGTCACCACCGGACATAGCCCACGGAAGTTAAGGGCAGTGGCGTGCAGGCCCTCGAAGCCGACATCCGCGCCTGGATCGAGAACTGGAACCAGAACCCGCGGCCATTCGCCTGGACCAAGACCGCCGACGAGATCCTCGACTCACTGGCAAAGTATTTAGCACGAATTTCAGGCGCGGATACTAGCTTGGCTCCCATCAGGCCGAGACCTGGTATTTCCCCCTGCGGCGGTCCTTGAAAGCTAACGGTGTGACGCTATCCGCAGGGGTCATGTCGAAATGTAGGAGAACAACGCGCGTATAAGGCTCGCCGAACCTTTCCCGGCTGCGTAAACGATGGGGCGCCCAGGTGGACGCTGCGCTTCTATGAACGTTGTCGCTGCGTGCTTTGCGCTTCGGGTCGCCACCACGAAGATGTCCGCTGCTCGGGCCAGTGTCCGCAATCGGTCCGAGGCAACATGATCGTTTGATACTTCGACGACGACGTCATCGAAATTGCGAGTTAGGAACTCGGCGGCGCGCGTCGCCGCAGGATCGGTCAGCGTATAGATTGCGACCATTTTACCGGCAAGCGCGCCGCGAGTGGGGGCGGCATGAGCGCCATCGGCTTCATCCTCGGGCGGGCGGACAGCCTTGACAACCTCTGATGCCCCTAGTTCGCTGGCAAGCTCTGCCAGTAGCATCCATTGGTCCGGCCGGATCCTGCGAGGTTGCAGAAGTCTTCGACAAGTTGGCGGTAGCGCTCCGCGGACAGGCCAATCTCCAGAAGTAGGCCCGCGAGGTTGGCCACGACCTGGACGTCAGCAACACCCAGGTCCTCCTCTGACATGAGGAGCACTGCAATGTCGTCCAGGAGTTCTCGATGCCGTGCTGGCTCGGCCGATCGTTCGATGAACTGCAAGAAGTGGGGAAGTGCGTCTTTCACGAGCCGCATTGCCCGCGGCGCTATATCGCGGTTGAGGAATCCTGCGACGGCACGGCTGTCCTGTGCGCTGAAATCCTCGGCTGACCACTCGACGACTGCACGCTCGGCGATCTGTATAGCATTCGGTACCGCACGGCCCTCAGCAGCCTGCTGGAACCATTCAGTCCACGACGTAGGTGCCTCGATGGCGAGCGCGCCTGCTTCACCCGAGAGTGCCTCGCTGATATAGGCCCATAGCGTGGCGTACAGTCTTGAGGAGATGAGGGCGTCTTGCTGCGCGGGGTCGAGGTTGTTGAACGCGTCGACGGCGGCCCTAATGGCGTCCATCGAGTCAATCTCGAATGCGCAGCGGATGAGCAGTTCCGCCCGTTCGGCGCTCGCGGGTTGCCGGGCGGCGATCTGGAGCGCGGCATCGTAATCTTCTGCGAGGGCTGCGGATGCAGCATCATCGAGTGTCGCCTCTGGGGCGGCCGGTGTTTCGGGCAAACCCGCCAGGCGCTCGAGGAACTGCAGGTCCGCCCGGCTCAGGTCCGGCGATGCCAGCAGGCGGGCGCGGGACTCGGCGTCGTCCGGCCGGACGGCGAGTGTGTGCAGCATGAAACTCTTGATCGCCTCGGGGGTTTGCAGGCCGTGGCGTGACTTGAACAGCGCTGGATACTTCTGCAGCACGACGTGTTCAAAGTGCTGCAGCGCCCCGTCTGTGTCGCCGTCGGCTTCGTATCCAGCGATTTCTGTTATGTAGACGGCTTCAAGGAGGCTCGCCGACACGCGTGCTGGCCTGCGGATGGCGAGAACCGTCGCCAACTCGGGCAAGCGGAGGATCGCATCGAATTGGCGTAGTCCCGCGAGGCGTCGGATGCGGAGGAAGAGGACGTTCTGCGCAGACAACTGCCCTGTTTGCTCGATCTCCCGCAGCAGTTCCTCGGAGGCGTCCTCCGCTGCTGCAAGAACGGCCATCTCGAACTCGCGGAGGAGTCGCCCAAGTGGGCGTGACAGGGCGAGTTCGCGGCGTGGACGCGAGACATCCAGCATCGCGAAAAGCTCGAGTGCGCGGCGTACATGCTGCTGCTGGCCGGGGAGGACCTCCAGCATCAGGGCGTGTCCGCCTGTGAACTGGATCACGGCAGCGTCGACAGGATCCTGCCCGTTGAGCATTGCGTGCCGATCGACCTTCGCGTACGCCGGAACGGTGAACGCCTCGAGGACCTGGGAGAGTTCTTTGAGTTGGCGGCTTGAATGGGCGAGGCCATACCACCTTGTCTTGTCGGCGATACGGCGGGGAAGGATGTGAGCCGACGCTGGATCCTGCCGGAGGCGGGCCAGTCGTTCGTCGAGCCAGGCAGCCAGTTCTGGCGCATTATCCGCTAGGGCGGCGGGCGAGAGGTCGTTTCCTTCTCCGAAGAACCTTGCCAGGAAGGTGTCAGCGTCTGTTGCAGCCGTCATACCGGCACCCTCGGCAGTTCGCCGCCCCAACGTTCGTAATAGACCAGGCGGGCTTCCGCGACGACGTCCCCTGCCGTGTCGAACTGCACCGTCTCCTCAAGCAACTCCACTCCGCCGTGGGTGAGATTCATTGAGCCGCTGAGGTAGAAGTCGTCGCCAAGCAGTCCCTTCTCATGCAAATCCTCGGCCTCATTGAGCAGGAGGGATGACGTGACTCCGGCCTCGGAGGCCGCGGACGCCAACTGCGCCAGGAACGGCCGGTTGTGCGGAACGGGCCGCGTTGCTACCACCACCGTGGTGCCGATCTGCAGGCTCCGGGTGATGACCTCCCCCAGACGGAGGGCGCGGGGTCCCCAGGAGGAGTCGAGCGCGTCGAAGGCCCCGGCCCGGTTGTCGATGACCGGGATGTCGCTGATCCATGGCGAGACGAGCCAGAGGCACTGGCTTGGCGCGAGCATCTCCCCGACAAAGATTGCCTGGAGCAGTTCCCTGACCTCGTCCTGGCAGCGCCACGACGACTTGTGAATGTGCCGGGTAGGGGGATCGGTCACTGGAACGCCTCACGGAGTTCGAGACGGACGCGCAGGTCTTCCCCGTAGCGGGCAACGCCGATGACGCGTGGGTGCAGCATCAGGAAGCCGGCATCAACGGGAATGCCCTGGACTTCCATGACCGCGCCACGCAGGGTGCGTGCGTCTGCTGGCGGGGCTGACAGGAATGCGCTCCCGCCCTCGAGGAGGGCGCCTGCGAGCACTTCACGCCACTGCGGGTTGCTCAGCGGTATGACGGGTGTCGTCTGGCGAAGCGCGGTGAGCACGAGTGCGCGGTCTGTTGGCGGATGCGGGTGGTAAGGGTTGTAGGACCGCAGTGAATTCGCCCGGACGGCTGATCCCCGGGGCCACAGGAGCCCGTAGATCGTCGCGAAGCGGCGCTGCCGCTGATCGCCGGTATCTCCCGGAGGCGGGGGAACTGCCCGGTCCACCTCGTCGAAGGCGCTGGCGACGAATGCGAAGACGCGGGCATCGATTTCTATGCCCAGGCGGGATTCCTCGGACTCTCGCTGGCGGAGGAGTCTGTAGAGGAGTGCATCGGTTTGCGCGGAACTCCCGGGGCGGAGCACCCGTGCGTTCAGCGCCGCGGCCACCGGGTGGCTGACGGTGACACCGTGATCGGCCAGGGCAGCCAGCAATGACCGGACCGACGACGTCGTGACCGCCTGCGAGTTGGCGGACCGGACGTCTGCCAGGGACTGGCTCATCTGCGGATCGTTGACGGCCAGGTCAAGCGTCCTCATGAGCTCGGTGTCAACGATTTCAAAGTCTGATGGCGCCAAGGCCGATTCCACGAGCCTGAAGAAGCGGCGGGGATCATCGCTGTAGCGGCGCGCGAATTCCTCGACGATGCCGCCTCCGCCTATGGACGGCTCGGAAAGCCAGATCTCGCAGGTTCCCCGTGGGTGGTCGACGTTGATGTCGAGTACCAGATTCTGGGCTCCCGTATCACTGCAGAGACGGTTTGCGCCCTCGAGCACAGCCGCGCCGAGCGTCGCCGTGAAACGCTGAGCCGCCCACTGCTGCCACGAATCGTCCGGGTCACTCCACAGAACGGGAGCGTGGGCGGCGAGCCTCTGCGTGGCGGCCGGATCGTGCGTCAGCGCCGCCAGTGCCTGGTGCAGCCGCTGATGGGGAGGGTCAGGGTTGTCCGCGTCAGCAGGCATGTCTGCATCCGGTGACGCCGGCAGTGCCCGGAAGATCACATCAAGGGAACGCTCAAGCTCAGACGCGAGCGACTGCCTGCTGAGCAGCGCATGGGCGTCCGCTAGGCCGATCTGGTCGCAGAGTGCCCGCTCCACGACCACTGACAGGTAGAGCTGCGAGAGCCACTGCAGATGGAATGGGTTTGCTATGGCGAGGAGCGCACCGTCCGTCTCGACCAGGTGCTGGAAGTACGAGGCACGGAACGACGACATGGATTGGGTATCTGATCGGTACGCCGCACCGGGTGAGAAGAACACGGGAACCCGGGCCTGGAACCTGATCGCGTCGACGTCCAGGGTGAAACCCAGTGCTGCAGGCTGGCCGCCCGCTGTGAACGTTGTGTCGACGGTGGCCTGGCGGCCCCCTTTGAACGCCAAGGTGGCGTGGGAGGCGACGGCGAGCCTGCTCAGGTCGATGCCCGAGCGGCGAGCGTGCATGAACACGGTGAGGGCCCGCGCCAGGTCATCCCAGGGCGACGGTGACGGGATATCGGCGTCATCACCCTGGTCCAGGGGATCGACGCGCGAGCGCCATTCCAGTGTGGCGTTGGTCGAGTCCTCCAGCTTCGGGTCTGGTCGCTCGGTGCGGATGGACCAAGGGCGCACGCATCGGTATGTCTCTGCGTCCGGGCCATCGCCGAAGGTGAACCTGCCCAGGTCGGTGCCGTCCGCGAACGCGCTGACCTCCAGTTCCGCGGTACCGGTATCCAGCGGTACTGGGACCCAGTGACGGACGTAGCGGTGCTCGACGCTGTAGCGCCGTGAGATCCGGCCCGGGGCGAACGTCCGGAGGGCCTGAAGCACGGGGGCCTGGGTTTCGGTTTCTTCGGAGTCACGCTGCGCGGGCGGGAGTTGGATTCGGGTCTCGGGCAGGTTCAGGTCGCTGAACAGGTTCGCTGGCACGAAGTCCGGCAGCGGCTGCCAGCGGATCTGGAAGTCCGCCCCAGGCGTGCCCTCGCTGGCCCAGCCCGATGCCAGCCGGCGCCGTATGGTGGGCAGGACCTCCAGCAGGAGCGACCGAGGCGCCTCCCATGCCACGGTTTGCGCCTGCTCGCGTGTCAGCTGCAGAGCGTTTCGGACGAATGCCAGCAGGTCAGATCGGACAGGCTCCTCGGTCAGGGCGCTGTCGATGAGATCGAGTTCACGGCGCTGCCGTTCCGGCGCGTTCTCGTTCTGAGGCTGGTTGCGTTGAGGTGGGCCGGCGAGATCCAGCCACACCGAACCCCGCAGGTGCTGCGGCATCTTCGAGGCCAGCCAGTCCATAATGGCGAAAGCCGCCTGGATGCGCAGGACGTAGGTGTTCTGGATCGGCAGCGTGCTGGACTCGAGGGATGGGTCGAATAGAAGGTCATATCCCTGGTAGGCGAGGCGGTCGCGTCCGTAGTCCGACAGGACGACGACCGTCCACGGCCGCATCCCTCGGACCCGCCCGGCGCGCCCTTTCCGCTGCAGGAACTGCGCGGACCCACGTGGCGCTTTATGTTGCAGCACGGCGCCGACGGCCGGGTCATTGAAACCAACATCAAGCGACGCTGTCGCGATGATGACATCGCTGCCAGCCGCCACTCCCGGGTCCTGCGAACTGGTGCGCCCGATCCGGAGCGAGCCGTTCGCGTCGAGGTGGAAGCCAATCGCTTCGCACATGTCCCACGCCTGGCCGAGTACCTGGCGTGCGGCGTGGTCGGGCTCGGTGCTCGAGCGCAGGGCGGCGAGTGGTCCGTTTCCCCGCGGATTTGGGTGCCCCCAGCTATCCCGCCCTTCCGCATCAAGAAGGTCGAAATACAGCCGGTTCGTGACGTCGAGGTCATCGGTGAACACGAACAGCCTGCTGCCGAATGCGTCCGTGCTGGACCTGTCATGGTCTAGTGTACGGCGCAACAGCATGGAGGCCTGGATCGTCGTCGCCAGCAGGCTGGTCCCGGATACGGGATCGCCGCGGAGCGCCAGCATGTACTCCATGCCCTCGCTGATGAGCTCACCGCTGCCCGGTGCAATGCTCGACACGGCGTGGTCAGCCAGGCCGACTAGTTGCGCGAAGAACGTTTGCGCATCCCGCAGCGTGGCGGAAAGCCCGACGAACTGGACCGGGCGGCCGATCGCGTGACGCCAGCGGCGGATCACGTAAGCCGCCTGGGCGCCTGTGGTGCCCTCGTAGGTGTGCACCTCATCGAGGAGCATGACCTCGGGCTTCCGGGCTGCGCGGGGCCCGACCCCGAAGACATGGCCGTTAGTCCCGTCGGACAATTGCCGGTTGAGCATCTCTGTCGTCGTGAAGAGCACGTCCGGGGGTTCCCGCCGCATCCGGGCCCTGGTGAGGATGACCTCGTCCCCTGCCACGGTCGCGCCGCATCCGGATCTGCTGCAGGCCAGGCGTTCACGATCGGCTCGGACATCGTCTTCCGCCCAGATGAGATCGTCGCCGCCGCAGTGCGGGCAGCGCAGGTAGGGGCAGACGAAGCCCGAACTCTGGCGCTGCCAGCGAGGCTGGGTCAGGAGCCTCTGCGCGGAATAGGGCGTGAGCCCGAAGAACGCCCCGATGGTGAGCTTCCCCCACCCCGCCCCGCCCAGAACGCCGTCCAGGCGGCGTGCTTCGGTGAACGTCTCGGAGAACTGGTCTTTGAGCAGTTCGTTCCTCGGGTAAACCGCGACGGCTTTCGTCCACGGTTCCCGGCCGATGCGGCGCGCCACGTGAGCGAGCGTCGGCAGGTAGAACGCAAGCGTTTTCCCGCTGCCGGTGCCTGCACCGATGATCGTGCCGCGGGACGTGCGCCCGTCGAGGTCTTCGAGGATGCGCTGTGCGGCGAGGACCTGGAACCGGGCCAGCTTGAATCGGTCTCCCCTGTCGAGCAGGGCGACGATGGCCTGGCGCACGATGCCGTTGCGGTTCCCAGCGATCGTGGCAGCGGCGTCGGATGGGCTGATGGCCCGGTCGGGATACGTCCTGGGCCGGAGCGAGTACCGGAAATCGGAGACGAGGGATGGTGCATAACGCCATGACCCGTTCGTGAGATGTTGCGGGAACAGTTGGCGCAGTCGTGCCATTAGGCGGATGGTCTCCGCCGACCGGGTGCGGTACAGGACACGCCGGCCCTGCCGGGTCCTGATGAGCCACTCGTGATCGAGCAATTCCTCGATGGCTTCTTCAGTTTCGAGTTCGTCCAAGCTGAGCAAGTCCTGAACCTTGCTCTTCACTTCGTCTTCGGTGAAGCCGCTGTCGACGTAGCCCCATGTCAGCAGGGCTGCTTCTGACCGTTCGAGTTGGTCGAGCAGGCTCAGCAACTCGGGCGGGGTCATTGATCCGCCGGCCGGATGACGTAATGGCCAGCAGCTCCCCGTTGTTCGAGCCATTCGCGGACCTGCTCCGTGAGCGAGTCCAGAGGTGCGCCCTGGGCACTATTGGCAGCCCGGAGGAAGGCGACGATTTCCTCGCTGAGGTTCGCGACGTCCAGGACTGCCCAGGCGCTGCGTAGTTGTGCGGTCGCCTCGTCGAACTGGTACATCACGTCCGGGCTCGGGATGGGCCGGTCGCGGAGACGGCGGAGTCCCTCGGACAGGCGTATCATCTTGGCGACTGTCGGGTCATCCTCGAGCGCCGTCAGGACTTCAGCTGAGATGTCCGGCATTTTCTCGGCGGTGTAGCGTTGCCATGCGATGGTGGCCCGCCGCTCGAGTTCACGCATCGCCTTGTCCGCGGAGGCCTGGACTCCGGTGAAGAGATCGCCGGTCAGTGCCTGGCCGAGGTCCTGATCAAGCGCGGAGCGCCATTCGCTGATCTTGGCGAGGGCCGTCTCGTAGAGCGGAGATGATGACTGCGCCTCGCCGAGTCGTTCCGAGAGGGCCGCACTTGAGGCCCACGCATTTCGGGTACGTGTGAGCAGGGCGTCGACCAGTTGCCTTCGGTGGGCTAGCGACTGGCCATATTGTTGCGAGCGGCGCAAGACGGTGACTTCGGCGGCGAGTACCTTGAGCCGGGCGGCGTCTTCAAGAATCATTCGCGCGCCTTCCGGAACAGTTCCTCGAGTTCACCGAGTGCGGCCTGGAGGGACGGCAACTCATCCTTACTACCGCCTGCGGCCTTCAAAGTGCTGAGCTGCTGCGTCGCGCGCTCCTGTGAAGCGGTGATGATCTGGGTAGCCTGGCTGACGAACTGGTCGATCTCCGCCATGGGCCGACCGCGGTCCACGGCGAGGTCACTGAGCAACTTGCCTGTCACAGGCTGAGGTGCCTGAGCGATGAGGTCGCCCACTTCCCGGATAACTGAGTATCTCGTGTGCCGGAAGACCTTGGCAGTCTCATCGAATTCGCGCCGCAGGCGCTGAGGCTCGAAGCTTCCAGATGCCACGGCGACCTCAGCAGCTCGTGTGACTGTCTCGGCGATATCCGCCGGTGAGCCATCGACCTCGAGTGCTGCGGTCGCGCGTTCATGCCAGGCCCGCAATCGCGCGAGTTCGGCGGTAATGGCCTGATCGAGCCGACCCTGCACGTCGCTGTATAGGCGCTTGAACTCGGTAGGCGCCTCGTCGGGCGGGGACGTCAGGGTCCAGGTTCGCTTGATCGCTGTTATCGCTGGCACCAGCGCGGTGATGTCGATGGCGTATGGGCGTCCCTGGCCCTGGCGAGCGCCGATACGCCCGAGGAGTGCGTCTCTTACCTTCCGGCGGTTGTCACTGGCGCATGCGTCGGCGAGTCGGTCCCAGGCACTGTTGCGGCTAGGCGACTCGACTGTCGCATTGGTCAGGAGTGCATTGGCAAGGTCAGCGGTCAACTGACTGTGCGCGCCTGGCAGGTCTAGGACCCGGGCGGTGAATACCAGCAGTTCGGTTGCCGCGGAAACCAGATCCCAGGTTCCTTCACGGCTCCCGCCCGCCCGGACAGTCGCCGCTACCTCACATGCCCACACATCCAACCGGGCGTTCAGGCGCCGGAGCCTCTCGTCGCCGCGTTCGAAGGCCCAGTGCCCGTGATGCTGGTAGAGCACGACACTACGGAGAAGTGCCGCGGACTCGGCACTCGCCGGGAGGTCGATCGTTGTGGCGGAGACTGGCCGGGGTCCGCCACCGCGTGCGTTGCCGATGTCGATGGACGACTGCCTGAAGAACTTCCCCGTCCGCGGGCCGACGCTGTCATCGGACTGCAGGAGGAGTTCGTCGTTCCAGTCGATATGGGCGACGACAGCGGCGTGCAAGAACCTGCGGAGTTCACCCGCGACGGCCTGGTCGAGTTCTGTTGTCCCGCCGCTCCACTGGTCGATGTTGCTGAGGTTGCGTTGAATCTGGAGCGGCAATCCCGCGGGGCGCTCCGCGCTTCCCGGCCCTTCCGGCGTTGTACCCGGCTCACGGCGAGGTGGTCGCTGTAGCTCCGTGTCCTTGAGTTCAGGAATCGAGAATGCTTCGTGAATGCCGGCAGGAAGGTTCACAACCTTCCCAGGGCGGCCGCCCCAGAAGGTCAGCAGCACCACGCGGCGGTCAGCGTTCACGGGGTCCAGAGACCGGAGATCCTCAACGAGTTCAGGGTCGAGGGGGCGAAGACTGCTAGATGCAAAATGCCGGGCAAACGCGCTGGACGGGAAGTCGCCACGGGTAATGTCGGCTCGTTGCTGATCAAGTGTGTACCGCACGACCGTTCCGAGGATCCGCCGTGGGTCAAATTTATTTTTCGGTGAGCGCGACTCAACCGCGCGATCAAGCGCCGACCTGTTGAAGGGGTAGAGTCCCAAGCCTTCACGCGAGGTATCGAACGATGCGTGGCAAGTGTCCTGGTGGGGGCATTCGTCACAGGCGTTTGGGACCCAACGCCGGTGCATCGCTCGTTCCGTCCCGGCTTCCTGCAGCGCCTCTTCGAGTCGTGTTTGACCGAGCCTTGAGGCGTTCAGGTATCCGGCTACGAAGTCAGCAACGTCTTCAAGCGCGACCCCGCGGCCTGTCTGGGAAAGAGGCAGGTCCAGGCTATATGCCTGCCCGGTGAACTCGCCGCGGGTGCTGAATGTGCGGGCGATGGTTGCGAAGGGCCCGGTCGTCACTGCCATTGCCACGCGGATCGGGCAGAGCACCTGCTGCCCACCGCGGACAGGGGGTTCCGTCAGGGCGTCCAGCAACTCACCTTGGATTCCCTGCAGGACCGTGAAGTCCTCAATGAGCAGGACGAGCTCAGATCCTTGTGCGAGGAGTTCCCGGCGGACTGAGAGCATAACCTCGGAGAGTCGCGTTCCGCCCATCCCGAAGAGCGTCCGGACGGCGGGACCAAGGTTCTCGTTCAAAAGCTCAACGGCGACCGCTTTCAGGGTTGATGAATCGATGAGCTGTGTGTATAGAGCATGGACGTCTTTGTTGGCACGTGCTGCGTTGGCGACGGTGAGGGGGAGGTCCTCGATCGTGAACGCGAAGGGTTGCGACGTGTCGCCATCCTGCTTGCCCTTGAGCGCTTCCCGGACAAGACGGTTGATGACCCCGGAAGGTTCGAGAAGTTTCGAGCGGAACACGTTATCGAGGAGGAGTTTCGGAAGTTCCACCTCAAGCCATTGACGGTAATCGTCATTAGGGCGGGAGGGTGACGGGCGGGGCTCACGAGAACGGTCCTCGATGCTTGCGGCGAGTTCGTTCAGCAGCCTCGAGGGTGCTCCAGCCTCGTCCAGTGAGTCCGCGGCCTTACGTAGTTCGCTGCGCAGGTCCACGACCGCGTCCCCAGTCATGTCGCTCAGGATCAGTTCAATCACACGCCGGAGGTTGGTTCCGTACTTAGGTATATAGACGACCTTGCGGCTGTCATCGTGGGGGAGGCGCAGGTGGAGCCACCGTACGAGGTGCGATTTGCCAGTGCCGGACTCGCCGACGATGGGCAGGAAGAGCAGGCCAGGGTTCGGCGCGAGGAAGTCCTGGAGAAGTTGCTCTTCATCAATAAGGGTTCCGCCCTCAGCGGCCGAGAAGTCCCGCCGGAGCATTTGGCTTGTGCGATGTGTCGCGAGAAATACCGCCGGTGAGGGGTTGACTGCGTCAACGACGACCGTTTCGTTGACGTTGGCTGGCGTCCAGCATACGTAGCCCTGGAATGGATCTGTCATCGTTTCGGCCTCCGCATCCCGGTGGGTGAGGCAAGGGACGCATGCGTGATCGTGCGCTCAGGGCCGAAGTGTTCCGGGAGTCGTACCTTCTGGGGTGCGTCGTCTAGGTCCTCAAGCATGATGAACTGCTCGTCGCGTAGCCGGAGTAGCGCGTATGCGAGTGAGGGTGACAGTAGGTCACCCCCGCTTCGTATGGCCTCTGGTCTCATGCGAGCCTCAACGTCGCGCCGGTAGGCGCCTCCGTCGAGGACCGGGATGCGATGGCCAAGTTCCTCGATTACTACGCCGATCTCCAGTCGCTGTGAGGTAAGCACCGACGGGACCGCATGGCGGATAGCTTCGGTTGGATCAGGCACCAGGACATCTTTTCCGCCGCGTGGCAGATGGTGGGCGAATCCCAGGAAGGTGGCCCACCGATCGAACGCACCCCACCGTGTGTCATTGGAGAAGACACGTTCGCCGGCTCCGAACTGCTGTTCCTGTGCGACGTCCACGCCACCTGTCTCGTTCCACGGCGCAGGGGGCCGGAGGGGGTTCTGGGCGAGGTACCAGGCGAGCGCACGGGTAAGGTCGCGGGCCCCTTCGGTCGAGTCCCACAGACCGTAGTTCACTGCATCGCGCAGCATCAGATCCCGGACCATGGCCCGGAAGTGATGATCGCGCTGCCGTCTGTCGCGAGCGTGCTCGGGGAGATCAGGGTGGAGAGAGATGGCGTCGCCGTCACGGTCGAGAAGCCCGATCGTGAGACATGCGGTCAAGGTGTCGTCGAAACCCTTCGATCCGGGGCCAACGGGCGCCCCCTCCGCCCGCGGCAGGGCCGCCGGTGCCACCGACTTGGTGAGTTCGGCCCGTGGCATTGCGAAGCCGTCAGCTCCTTGCAGTGCGCGAAAAAGTACGCGGGCGACGCCTGGCAGGATTTGGGGCGGGTTGAGGAGAGCCATCAGAGCATCGCCAGGAGGGTGTCGGCGTCAAGGTTAGGGTGACGTGTCTCGGCGACCATGCGGTCTGGCCGCTCCGGATCCCGCGCGTCCGGTGGAATAAGCACCACCCGCAGGTAGGGGGTGCTGGGCGCCCGGAAGTATGACTCCCGCACGACGGGCTGGTCGGGCAAGGGATCATGGACGATAAGTGTAGGAACCTTCGGGGCGAATATGTGCGCGGGATTCTGCTCTAGGAACAGAAAGCCATTGCGGGTTGCGCGATGCGCCGTCGCGACGGCGCTCAGTTCGAGGACCGTTGGGGGGGCGCTGAGCAGTCGGACGCCATGACGCACGAGTGCCATGAGCAATTCGGCGAACTCTGGCCAGCGATGACGGCGGCGCATCGGCCGGGGATCGATCATGACAATCAGGGTTCCTTCTTGACCACCGGTAATCTCACTGAGGACCGGGCTGACCAGCGACTGGGGTTCGCCGACAGGTTCGGGGGTGGCCACCAGCCCCGCGTAGGGGCACCGGCCGATTTTCCTGCAGTGCGGGCAGCCTCCGCAACCACGTTGCGGGGTAGTCTCACCCAGGGCTCCCAGCGGCGAGCCAGGGCCGATCCGATAGGCCTCTGTGAAAATATCGGCAAGGTCACGGTCGCCACGCAGGGCTTGGAGCACAAGGGAGTATGCGGATGCAGTAGCCCGGATGGTCTGCTGGCGCGCTGGCTCAACCGCTCGCTTCCACACCTCCGGATCAAGGTGCCCCGGATCGGTGACCTCTATAAGAGCAGACGTGATGTAGCGGCGGAACGCCTCGCTGGCCTCATCCTCGCTGGTGTCATCGGCGGCAGGGGGAGCCTCAGAGTCGGCGCGAATCAGCCCTGCTCGCATCATCAGCGAGAGCGTGCGCAGGTTCCACGCCTCGTTCTCGCGACTGCCGCGGGCGATCGTGCTCCGCTGGGTATCCAGCGAGACTCGGTAACGGTTGGCACCAAGAGACTGGGCGCTGTTCAGCATAGAAGCCCACCGCTCGAGGCCAAGTTCCACACCGATGACGCGCTTGGCGCTGAGGTTTTCAGCTACGCCAAGGTCTGATGGGGCGTGAAGCATGACCGCCGCGGATGCCAGCCCATCCCTGCCTCCGCGGCCAACCTCCTGGTAGTAGCGGTCGATCGATTCCGGGACACAGGCGTGCAGGACGGACCGTACGTCGGATTGGTCGACGCCGAGGCCGAAGGCGCTAGTGCCGACGACGATGTCAACCTCGCTCACCAGGGCGCTGAGTTCCGGGGCGAAGGATTCCCCACGCCATTGCCCGATGATCCGGCCACGCTGACCCGGGGCGCTATCACCAGTCACCACCGCGATCCGCATGTTCCCATCAGCACGCAGGTGGTCTGCCACGAGGCTGGCGTCCTCTCGCCGGCTTACGTAGATGACAGCGGGGCGGGGCAAGTGCCGGGCTGCGTCGACTACAAGGCTCAGCCGTTCGCCCGCCGATTCGCAGGCATGTACCCAGTACTCGGGCTCGGGGCGCACAAAGACCGATGCGACGTACTCGACCGGGCCTGGCTCGCCGAACAGGGCGGTAAGCGTGTCCAGAGCGTCTTCTGTGACTGTCGCCGACATGAGGATCGTCCTGAACCCCGACTGCCTTGCCGCCGTGGCCACCCGCAGCAGGTCGCGCCGGAAACCGCTCAGGGCCTGGAACTCGGGGCGGAACTCGACACCCCAACTGGTCACTATGTGCGCTTCGTCAATAACGAAGTACCGCAGATGGCCAACCGCGGCGGCAGCGTAGAGGCTCGGGGCGAGCGACGTCAGCAGCGACTCTGGTGACACGAAGATGATCCGTTGCGTTCCATCCCGGATCGCGGAGCGGATCTCGGCACGCTCGGGACGGGCCTGGCCGCCGAAGTAAGCGAACCGGGCCGGATGATCGCGGCCCGGTTCGCTTTCGGTCAGATGCGCCTGGACAGCCCGTTCCTGATCGAGAGCCAGACTCGTTGTCGGCACCACCACAACGGAAACCCCTCCGGCAGCCGACTGCAGCAGCGCTGGGGCGATCGCGACTGCGCTCTTCCCTGTGCCGGTAGGAAGGTTGACCACAACCGTTGCTGAATCTTGCGCCGCGAGGACAGTGCGAATGGCCTGGCGCTGGCCAGGCGACGAATACCTGGTGAAAGCCGGCCCCAGGACGTCGGTGAGGAAAGGGTCACCCGGGACCCGCAAGTCTGGACGGCGGGCGAGTGCCGCCTCAGCAGGAGCGATGGCCGGCCGGTCAGGACTCCACGGCGGAGTCCAGTCGGATGCGCTTACGATAAGCTTTCCTGCTTCCGCTGGCAGCGCCGAGCAGTCAGCATCTTGCCAATGCTCAATCGTGGGCCATCCGGCGCTACCCGGAACTAGGAGGTGCTGGTCCGCGCCCTGGGCCAGGGTCTCGTTCCGGAGAACCTGGCGGACCAAAGCGGCGAGATCTCGCTCTCCCACGCTCCGGGGCCTCACCGCGCTGAGGCAGGCCGCGTCGAGAACCCGCTGGTATGGGGCGGGCAGCACTCCGTTGAGCGGGGGCAGTTCAGGCCACGCATCCAGGGCATGCGCGATTTCAACGAAACTGCTGTCCGTCATATCCGTGGCCTTGCGAAGCCTGGCCCCTCGGGCCTGAAGGGCGACAGCACAATCGTGCCGACTCCGTCGAGGCGGACATGCGGTTCCCGCATCCCAAGCGCCAGTGCAGCGTCGATGTCCATGTCGGCGGCCACTTCGGATTCCTCTGCTGCGCGCAGGGGTGCCGCGAGAAAAGTCAGCCGGACCCGCCGCTGCATGACCGCCGTTCGGCATGCGGCCTCGAACTGAGTCACGGCATCCTCGCAGGCCACAGAGAAGGATGGCTGGTAGCGCAGGGCTTCTTCGGAACGGGCCCGCGCGGTACGGCAACGCCACTCCCAGTCAGACTCGCCAATGAGTTCGTCCAGTGCCCAGCGTCTTTCAGGATTGAGGTTGATGTCCCCGCGTTTCGGCTCGTACGGCGCCTGGAGCAGGCCGATGAGTCTACCGTCCTCTACGCCGGTACCGTCGATCGCGGACCACAATGTCACGATCCTCGGCGGCAGAAATGCGTCAGCACGGCGCTGAAGCGCCCGGCGGTCGAACTTGCCACCCCTGGTTTCCAGGACGCGTTTTGCTGGCTCCGTGTCCGCTTCGATGACGTAGTCGAAGCGGAAGTACAGCGACTCGTCGGCGCTGTCCGGCGACGTCCGCCAGAAGGCGAATGTCTGGCCGCGATCATCCCATCGAATGTAGTCAGCCAGTGAATCGACTAGTGGCTCGCCGATCCGAAAGAGTCGTGCGTCTGGGCATGCGACTGCTGCTGCCCGCAAGTATGTTCCCGTCCGCTTCACTACGGGCGCGAACCTGGTGCGGAGGACGTCCCACGCCACCAGGGGCATCGAGTTGAGGTGCGGTGTCTTGCCTAGCGCCGTCAGCCTGTACGAGCGGTAACGCTCATCCTTTGGGTCTGATACCCGGTGGAACCGGAGATTCCCCGGCCCGTCGCAGAGCAGCCCTTCGGTGGAATGCTCGATCTGCAACCATGTGTTTTCGATGTCCTTCATGGCGGAGGCGAACTCCCCCGCCCGGTCCCCGGCTTCGATGGCGTCCAGGGCATCCTGTTCCGCAATGGCTTCCTGTTCTCCGGCGAGTCGCCCGGGCAGGATCTCGGTCATCCGGGCGAGACCGGCCGCGCCATCGTCGAGCGCGGCGTCGTGAAGTTCGGGGAGTAGAGCGTCGATGGCGAACTGGAGCGACGCGATGGACGTGTCGAAGACACCGAAGCCTTCGGTCAGGCAGTCTTTCCAAGTGGCTGTAATCGTGCCGGGAGTGGATTCGATTGCGTAGGTTGGGATCACTGTTCCGCGGCCGTATCTGTCAAGGCGCCCGATGCGTTGTTCCAGCCGATTCGGCGAGAACGGCAGATCGAAGTGAACGGCCTGGTCGGTGAACTGGAAGTTGCGTCCCTCCTCGGCTGACCGGTCGCACACAAGAATCCAGCAGTTACCTACTGCATCGCGGAAGCGGTCGACCTCCTCTTCCACCACAGCAGGATCCTCGCCTGCAAGGTGAGCGGCGATCGCATGCGGCCCGAACTCACCGGCTAGCGCTTCCCGGACGCGCCGCGCGGTCATGGTGAAGGAGGTGAAAACAACGGTCTTCCGGCGCGCTTCCTTCAAGAATCTGACGAGCGCGGGCAGTATTTCCGGGTCGATTTCGAGGCGGGATCCCCTGACGAGGATCTCCTGTTCGATGGGGTCGGTGTCCCAGGAGGAAAGCGCGTCCTGTTCTGCTGCGGTCAGTTCGGCGTCGTGAACGTGAGTGGCGTCTGGTTCCAGTCGGTAGCGGGCGGCGGCGGCGGCGAGGCCTGGATGGGATCCGGCGCGCTCTGCCATGGCGATGAAAGCGCGGCGTGCTCCAGCCTGGGTAGCCATGGAGGACTCGAGCGTGGAGCGGACGTAATCCCTCCAATCGTCCAACCACTCTTGGGCCGTTTCGTCTCGGTCTTCCACTGGGATCATGACCAGGCGCTGTCTCCCGCGCACTGGGAAATCGTCCAGGATCGCGTCGTTTCGGCGGGTGCGAAGAAGGCGCCTGTGGACGCGGTATGTCTCCGAAATGTGGATCCTGGCGGCCATCACGGTATCGGGAAGCGCTGACGGGTCGCTGAAGGCCGCCGATACCCGGTCCAGCAAAGCTGCGAGTTGCTCATCGCCGGGGAACATGGCCTGCAAGGCGGACACCTTCTCGCGGAGCAAGAAAGGCGGGATGTCGGGCCGGAAGGTGAAGAAGGCTGTCCCGAGCGCCTGGCGGTCTCGTATCCGCCGCCGGAAGCCCTCGATGTCGCTCAGCCGGTAAATGTCTGGATCGAGCAGGTGCAGCATCGCGAGGAACGTTCGCTCGTTGTTCAGCAGAGGTGTCGCCGATAGCAGCAGGAGCCTCGGGACTGCCGAGGTTAGCCCCGCAAGAACTGGATACCGATTCCCGGCGTCACCACCGGCACTCGCCAACGCGGCGAGATGATGGGCTTCGTCGACTACGACAAGGCCTGCCCTACTGTGCCAGCTATACCGGCCAAGTCTATCCCGGGCGCCCTTGAGCCACGACGCTGGATCGTCATGTGACAGCACTGAGACGACGGCGCGGTCGAAGTCGTCGATGAGGAATTTCTGGCGAAGTTCTGACATCCACTGACGCCGAAGCAGGGGCGGGGCGATTACAACGACGTGGCCCTCGGGATGGTCGAGAAGGTATTGGCGGATGATGATACCGGCCTCGATGGTCTTGCCCAGTCCGACCTCATCAGCAAGGAGGTAGCGCTGTTTTGGATCTTCAAGCACCCGCCGCACCACCTCCATCTGGTGGTCATACAGATCGATGACTGAAGAGATGACGCCATGCATCCCGTAGCTAGCAGCGCGCTGCCTGGTGGTCGTTGCCAGAAACGGGAACCGGCGCAGATGGAAGTAAGGTGACTCATTGCCACGTGCGACGAGCACGTCAGTCGGGTCATCGATGGGTTTAGCCCATCTGACGTACAGTTCTTCCTCCGGGACCTTGATATCGAAGTCAGAGTTTGGAGGCCGGACGCCGTACTCGCCGTCGCCCTGCCAGACGACGCGCCCGACGCGCCAACCGATCTTGTCCTCCCAGTAGCAGCGGCTCTGGGGACTCACCTGAACAGGCTTCACCTTGCTACGGCGGACGGTAGCCCTATAGCGTCCGGTCGTGCTGATCGAGTCGAAGTACTCGATCTCGACTTCATCACCGGATACATGCAGGCACTTGCCGATGCCGAGTTGCTGCC
>WNGL01003677.1_pt1 | contig 18435 bp, 13 predicted proteins | sample 5400591 | NCBI WGS metagenome assembly WNGL01 (sample SAMN13153377, study PRJNA577476) | soil metagenome | isolation source: 80 cm soil or saprolite under Garry oak tree replicate 1 | place: USA:California | collected 2016-06-15 | reverse complement strand
TTTGGGGACGGGACGTTTTCACAGTTGAAGTTATGGGAGCAGGACGGCGTCAGCCGGTTCGATTAAAGTGATCACAGGCGGAGTATGGTCATTAGGATCAGGCCCAGGAGCCTGCCAGCGCGTCGGGTCCAAAGGATAGGCGTCCAGATTGTCCGGGACGCCGTCACCGTCTGTGTCAGCTAGGAAAGGATTAGTTCCCATCGCCAATTCCTGGGCGTTGGTTAGGCCGTCGCCGTCCATGTCCATATTTTTGGGATCTAAACCCATGGCGTACTCGATGCCGTCCGGAATTCCATCACCGTTTGTGTCAGGGTTATAGGGATCGGTACCAATTTCGCGTTCCTTCCAGTCCGGAAGTCCGTCGCCATCGGTATCGTGCATTCCATATTTTGCGCTGAGATAGGCGTTCACCGCGTCGCGCTCCGTTTGCGAAAGCTCGCGATTGTAAATGATGACTTCGGCCACATCGCCGGCGAAATGGCTGTGGAGATTGCCATAGGGTCCACCGCCGTCACCAATATTGAAGGCCGGAGCAAACCCGACCTCGCCAACCGAGCTTGTGCCAATAACGTTGCCATTGAGCCGCCCAGTGTATTCACCCGGGACCGAGACGACGCCGTAGATGTGCGGTTCGCTCAACCGAACGCCGCCGACATTAAAGGTCTGATACTCGGTCCGGCAGAAGTTCTCATAAATTTCGCCGTAGTATCCTGGGTATCTGGTCATCGCGTTGAAGTATCGCGTTCCAAAAGTCCAAAGCCCGGTGTCGGTCGTCGCGAAGTCAACGGTCGTTCGCAAGACGATGAATGCTTCGACCGCAGTTGAGCCCTGCAGGAAGTTGGGAATGCCGATCGAGCTATTTGCTCCGTCGAATCGCAAAATGGGGAGATTGTTCATGCCGGTTGCGGCGTACGCCGGTTGCGACGACGGGTCGTTCTGGGTGCCAGAATTACCGTTGCCCGATTCGTCGGTCCATTTCGAGACCAGATTGTTGCCGTCTTTGATCACGCCATAATCGCCCCGCAACCAGAGTTTCATCCCGTCCGTGGGCAAACTCGGACCAGTGGCCGGCGTCGTGATTGAAACTTCGTTCGAGTAGTTGGAGTCACCCACCATGTTGGTTGCGCGAATCCGGTAGGAATACTGCGTGCCGGCACTAAGAGAGTTGTCGTTGTAGATCGTGACGCCGGCGTTTGCAGTCATGGCGATCTGAGAATACGAGCCACTGACTCCAACTCTCCTCTCGATCTTAAACAGCACGTCTGGAATGGCGTCCCAGTTTAACGTCGCTTGTGTCGGTGTCGACGCTATCGCGGTGAGGTTTATCGGTGCAGCAGGTGCCGATGATATGACGTTGTATCGGCCATTCAGATAATTTTCGACGCTGGTCCGCTCCGCATCGTTCAGTGCTCGGTCATAAACCAATACCTCGGCAATGTTGCCGCTCGAGCCAGACGTCCACAGGTCATACCCGCTCGTGAACCCGGTCATCGGGTTCGTCCGGGAATCTAGCAAGATGCCGTTTACGTACGCGCTCTCGATGCCGGAGTTTAGCGATTCCAGAATATTGAATTGCCCCGGCACCAGACTCAGTGGATGGCTGGAGGTGCTGTTCCAGGCAGAACCATTGCCGTATTGAGTCGTGAAGCCCCCAGTGGGATTGATCCCGAGGCTGAAGTGAAGGTCATTTTGGATTAGATGGTTATTGTCATGGTAATCATCGAATGACGCGACCGCGAAAACTGATACTTGCGTGCCAAGACTCAGCGGCCCGTGCATAGACGTGGCATACCAGTAGATCGACGCCCAGTTGAATCGGACCGCTGGCTTGCCATTAATTGCGGTACTCAGGTAGGTCGGTTTAAAGGCGGAATTCCAGACTGCAGAGTTACCAGCCGAGGACTGATCAGCCCAGTCGCTCACGCCGTTGCTACCGTCATAGGTCACACCGGCCTGCGCATTGAGCCACACCTGTAATCCATTAACCGGTATGTCGGCTGTTGACTCGGCAAAGACCACTTGTTTGACCGTGGCCGTTCCGGTTTGAGCGATGACAGAGCTCGGAAAATTCGATACGTTAGGCTGCTGATAGTAGATCGCTGCATTTCCTGCATTGTCGGTTCGCACGACCAATGAAGACACTATAGTTCCGCCGCTTGTAGCACTGATTCCACCGCCAGTTTGACCTAGAGAGAAGGTAACGGGTGCATTGACAAAAGGCGCTCCCGAACTGGTTGTCACCTGGACAACCAGGGGTTGTGGCAGCCACATACCGCCGGGGCCTACTTGGCCGCTACCACTGCCGATATTGAGGTTAAAAGTTATTCCGTTATAATAGTCGAATGGGTCTGTCCCGTTTTGATATTCCTGTAGGTTTGTAAAACCGTCGCCATCCGGATCAGGCGCCGCGTCATTGACTAGCGGACTTAGGCCATGATTTACCTCCCAGCCGTCGGGAATTCCGTCGCCGTCGGTATCCGGATTATTCGGGTCGGTGCCAAACTGAGGCTCCTTCCAATCGACAATACCGTCGCCGTCTGAATCGAGCAGACCGTACCTGCCCTTACAGTAGGCAGTTACCGCATCTCTGTCAGATTGCGAGAGCGCGTGGTCGTATATGAGCACTTCAGCGATGTCGCCGGCGAAATGGCTGTTTTGGCCGGCGTATCCTCCGCCATCACCGATAGCAGGCGCCCACGGTAGGAAATTTACCGAGTTAGTAGCAGCAGTAACCACAATATTGCCGTTGATCCGGTTCGTCCACTCGCCTGGCCGAGAGAGGACATTGTAGACGTGAGGTTCACTGAGATGAACGGCTCCAACGCTACCTCCACGGATGTCGCCACTGCCAAAGTCATCACTGATGGTTCCGTCGGCGGCGGGATAACGCTTCATGTTTAAAAAGTTCGTGCCGAAACCCCAGAGGCCCGTGTTAGTCGTAGCAAAATCACTGGTCGTGCGTAGAATAACGAACGCTTCACCGGCTTGCCATCCCGCAACAAAAGCCGGTGGACTAATTACATTGTTGGCGCCATTAAATCGCAGAACAGGTTTGCCGTACATAGCGAGAGGCACCAGGGTCGGCCGACTAGCTGGGTCTGATTGCGCGGCGCTATTTCCATTACCGGATTGATCCAGCCAGGTGCTGACACCATTGTTTGCATCTGCTGCTACACCTAAATCCGACCGCAACCACAGTTTCAATCCGCTAGTCGGCAACGTCGTAACATTGGCGCTGGTGGTAAGTGAGATTTCGTTAGAGTAAGGCGAATCGCCCGCGAAATTGGTGGAACGAATCCGATAAAAATACTGAGTGCTTGGTGTCAGGCCGGTATCGTTGAACACCGCTGGGCTAGCCGCCACCAACGCGATTTGTGAATATGTGCCGGATGCGCCGCTCTTCCGTTCGACTTTGATATTCGCGCCAGTTGGATTCCAATTTAACGTTGTTTGTGTTCCACTGGTCGCGCAGCCGGTCAGATTCGTGGGCGTGGCTGGGCCAAGCACACTACTATACTTCGAGCCAAGATAAGCCTGAATGGTGTTGCGCTCGGCGGCCGTTAGCACATGGTCATAAACGATGATTTCGGCCATGTAGCCCTGGAATGCGTAATAGAGGGCACCGATCGTCGGTGTCGTAGTAAATCCAACCGTATTTGTTGTAGTCGTATATTGCACCGAGGCGTTTAGCCGTGCGGTCCATTCTCCTGTCTGTGAGGAGGCGTTATAGAGGTGATATTGGGTGAGCGGAATCGGCGGAGTTCCGACCAGCTTGACAGCGGTGCTTCCAAAAGCGTCGTAAATCTGACCCTGGTATGGATAAAGGATGTCAGTTCCGGCCCCACTACTTGTGCCGCCACTTCCAAAACGCATGAAACCGTGAGGCGGATTCGAGTCGCCCTCAGTCCTCAGCACGACGAACAGCTCGCCGGCGGTCGCTGTCGACATGACATCGGGCAAAGTGAAAAAGCGGTTGTTCCCGTCGAAGTAAACGGCCGGCATCGAACCCGCGGCGGCGCCCGACCAGACTGGCTGATTGGCTTGGTTGTTTTGCGCCGCTTGTAAGTTGCGGCCTGACTGGTCTAACCAGGCACTGATTTTGTTGTTCGAATCTTTCGTGATGCCTGCATCCGCTTTCAGCCAGAGCTTGAGGCCGATGGGCGGCAAATCGCCGGTGGACGCGGTGAATGTTACCTGCTTGATCGTAACCGTGCCCGCTTGTGCATTGACAGCGCTCAATGTATTTGCAGTGGAAGGCTGCTGGTAATACACCGCGGCCTTTCCGAGACTGTCGGTCCGTAGCGTCAGGGAAGAGAGTGGTGTACCGCCGCTGGTTTGTGCCAGGCCACCTGAAATCTGGCCGAGTGAGAAAGTCACTGGCGCATTGGTTAAGGGTGATTCGGAGCTGTTTTTCACTTGAACAACCAAGGGCTGGGCCAGCCAAACGCCGGGCGGGCCGGTCTGATCGTCGCCACTAAAGATGTTCAAATTGAAGACTGCCCCGTTAAAGTAATCGAACGGATCAGTGCCATTCTGGTATTCCTGCAAGTTCGTGAAACCATCCCCGTCAGGATCAGCTGAGGCATCATTCACCAAGGGATTTAATCCATGATTCACTTCCCAGCCGTCCGGCATACCGTCGCCGTCCGTGTCAGCGTTATTGGGGTTAGTACCCAGTTCTCGCTCGCGCCAAGTCGGCAAACCGTCGCCATCAGGATCATCCAACGCACTTATGATCAGAAAATTCGAGATCTGAGTGGCCGCTTTTGGATTAATGCTGGTAATCGCGTACCCTGCCTGGCCAGATGAGTTGAGCCCGCAACCTGAAACAGTGCCATCATTTTTTGTGACCAAGGTGTGGTTGGCGCCGCACGCAAGATCCACAATGTTTGCCAGCACTGGCCCCGCGCTTGAGACCGATTGCGTTGGGTAGAGCTGCTGAGTCGTCGAATTGATGCTTAGTTGTCCAGAGGAATTTAGCCCGCACGCATAAACGCTGCCGTCGCTCTTTAGAATTGCGCTATGGCTCGCCCCTGCCGCAACCGCACTCGCACCCGTAAAGAAGGTAGTTGAATTTATTTTGACCTGAACAGGATTTTTAGCCTGCGTTGTATTGCCATTTCCCAGCTGGCCATTTGCATTATTTCCCCAACTCCAAACAGTCCCGTCGGATTTGAGAGCAATAGTGTGCGTTGATCCACACATCACCCGCGAAACTCCGGTCAACGCCGAGCCGGAACTTAACTTAACCTGCACGGCGTACTTCTGGGTAGTTGTCGAGCCAATGCCTATTTGACCTAAGCTGTTGTCGCCCCAGGCCCAAACGGTGCCGTCTGACTTCACGGCAGCGCAGAAATTATCGCCCGCGCTAATCGAAACCACTCCGGTCAGAAATGCGCTGTTCGAAGTCTTAACCTGGTCAGCCAACTTGCGCGACGTGGTGCCGCCGTTCCCGAGTTGACCGGAGGAGTTGCTGCCCCATGTCCACACTGTTCCATCCGACTTCAACGCGATTGTATGAGCGGTACCACCAGCTATGCCAGTGATTCCAACGAGAATTGGATTTCCTGAGGCAGTCGTCTTTGCCTGAACGGGGTAAAGCTGTTGCGTCGCTGCAGAGTTATCACCGAGCTGACCCGCCGAATCGCTCCCCCAGCCAAAAACCGATCCATCGGATTTTCTCACCGCGAGCGAATGCGAAGCACCGGCACCGGCCAGCGACATTCCCGTTAGGAATGTTGTCGAGTTTAGTTTGACCTGAAGCGGTGTCGCATGCGTTCCCGTGTCTGCGGAGCCAATTCCAAGCTGCCCGTTAGCATTACCGCCCCATGCCCAAATTGTGCCGTCCGATTTGAGCCCGAGGGAATGGCTCGCCCCGGCCGCTAATTTTCCACTAATAGTGAAATTGGCGACGGCTGTTCCGCTTGAAGTTATTCCAGCCTCCCACGCGTTGGCCTCTAAAGTGAGAGGCCGATCAACTAAAACGGTTCCTCCGGTTGTGACAATCCGATCTGAAGTAGTAGGCGTGACGCCATTTGTTGTGTAGTTAATCGTCGCTCCGGCCGTCGCGCAGCTGACCGTGACCGATTGCTCGATCGGATACGAACCCCCATTTGGCGCAAACGCCGGTGTGGCGACTTGCGGCGTCGGGGTCGGAGTGGGGATCGGAGTCGGCGTGGGAGTCGGTGTTGGCGTGGGGACGGGGGTGGCAGTCGGTGTCGGCGTAGGAGTCGCAGTCGGCGTCGGCGTGGGTTTCCCGGCTGATGCAAATGGTGCCAGGGCGAATGCAAATGCCGTGACGGCTGTGATGACTCCAATGTAAATTCTCCGCTGATCTGAAAACTGACTTCGATCGTTACGAGCACACCTCACAGGCGCGGATTTTAGGCAGATTGTGGCGCGGCTGTATATACGGTGAATGCCGCACATTTTTGCCTGGGGCGATTTGCAGCGTACGAGGCAAGAAAATTTTTAGATTTTCGAGAACTTTGGCGGGCAGATCCCGTAGTGGCAGTTGGAGAACCACTATGGCGAAGTCAATTCCGCAAAAAAAACGCCGGGCAGCAAGGCGGCAAGCGCTCGTGCTCGCGACACCTGAATTCAAGATTCAATTTGCTGAGCCCGTGGCGCGGCGATGGCTAAAAGAGTTTTTTGGGCGGCCGGCTCGTGCGGAATTATTGCCGCGCAAGGTGTGTCGCTGGCTCGCACAACACGCCCGGATAAAGCTGTCTCGCTCACTCGTGGGCAGACAGGGCGATACGCGACTTTATTTGAAGAGACAAAATTCCTACACGCATCACAGCACTATTTTGCTGTTGGAACTCATTAAAGGAAAAGGTGTGGAGTGGTCGCGCCGGCACCGCGCTCTCACGCGGCGCGAACGCGAGGTGCTCTTCTGGGTCGCGCGTGGGAAATCGAATGCTGAGATCGCCGCGATCCTCGGCATAAAATCCGCGACTGTGGGTAAGCATCTCGAGCGAATTTATCCCAAGCTCGGTGTGGAAAACCGGACAGCGGCGATCAGTTTCGATTCGGAAGACTGATCAGATCGACAATTCGCAAGAAGAAATTTGACCCGAAATGCTCGAAGCAAATTTCGGATGAATTAAAGATTTCAGATTGCCGATCGCCTTTAGTTCGTCCGCTTGGAAACAGCATTCTTAATTTCGTCGGCGGTCATAGACCGCCACTACGGTATCGACAAGGTGCGGCGCTGCCGCAAGATCGACAATTGTTGTAGCCGTCGGCCGTGCGGAGCAGTGACACGTCTCGCAGAGACGTGGCTACAGTATTCTGAATTAGCCGGTGAATGCGGTGGCGACGAGGGTGGCGTTGTGGCCGCCGAAACCGAACGAGTTGTTTAATGCGACGCGCACTTTCTTTTCGCGCGCGACGTTTGCCGTGTAATCGAGGTCGCATTCCTCACTCGGGTTTTCCAGATTGATCGTCGGCGGAATGACGGAATCGCGAATGGCGAGCGCACACGCGGCCATTTCCACGCCACCGGCGCCGCCTAACATATGGCCGGTCATCGATTTGGTAGAGCTGATCGAAACTTTGTGAGCGTAATCGCCGAAGACTTTTTTGATCGCGCGCGTCTCGATAAGATCGCCGATGTCGGTGGAGGTGGCGTGGGCGTTGATGTAATCGACCCGGCCGGGTAAAATGCGTGCGTGTTCGAGCGCGAGTTCCATGGCGCGCGCGGCGCCTTTGCCATCCGGCGGCGGAGCGGTCATGTGGTAGGCGTCGGCAGACATTCCGTAGCCCGAGAGTTCGCAATAAATTTTTGCGCCTCGCGCTTTCGCGTGTTCCAGCTCTTCTACCACGACTACGCCCGCGCCTTCGCTCATGACAAAGCCGTCGCGATCGCGGTCGAATGGGCGCGAGGCGCGCTCGGGTTCATCGTTGCGCGTGCTGAGCGCTCTCATGGCTGAAAAACCGGCGAGACCAATCGCGACGACCGACGCCTCGGAGCCTCCGGCGAGAAAAATATCGGCGTCGCCGAATTTAATCATCCGCCACGATTCGCCGATCGCGTTGTTTGACGTGGCACAGGCGGTAACAATGCACAGGTTCGGACCTCGCAGCCCGTACTCCATCGAGATGAGGCCACTGGCCATGTTGCTGATCAACATTGGAATGGTGAAAGGCGAAGTTCGCGCCGGTCCCTTGGTCAACAGGATGGTGTATTGATCCTCCAATGTCTTTAGTCCGCCGATACCGCTGCTGACAATGACCCCGAAGCGATCTCGCCTGATCTTTTCGAGGTCGATTCCGCCGTCCTCCAGCGCCCTCTTCGCCGCAGCGAGCGCGAGTTGGGCGAAACGATCTGTCCGCCGAATGTCCTTGGCATTTCTGAAAAACGGTTTCGGATCAAAGTCGCGCACTTCACCGGCGATCTGACAATCATAACCGGAGGTGTCGAAAGCTTCGATTCTGCGAATGCCGCTGACGCCGTTCTTAAGATTCGACCAGAAAGTCTCCAGCTCATTCCCGAGCGGAGTGATAGTGCCCAATCCGGTAATGACAACTCGGCGATCGTTATTCATGGAGTGAGTTAAGGAGTGACTGATTTAGCGACTGTTAACCACGAAATCGCTTAATCGCTAAATATTTTAGCTTGTTCCCATCCCGACGCTTTGCACGGTCTGGAAAAGTTTACCCTCGGTCTTGATCGATGGCGCAATGATGATTTCGGTTTGTTGGAACTCTGCCAGCGAACGCGCCCCTACGTTTCCCATGCAGGTTGTGATTGCGCCAACGAGATTTTGACTGCCGTCGTCAACCTCCGCCGGGCCGAAGAGAATTTGTTTCAGCGATCCGGTCGTGCCGACTTTGATCCGTGTGCCGCGGGGAAGATTGACGTGCGGAGTGGCCATTCCCCAGTGAGAACCGGCGCCGGGCGCGTCCTCCGCTCTGGCAAATGCGCTTCCCACCATCACCGCGTCCGCGCCGCAGGCGAGGGCTTTGCAAACATCGCCGCCTTTGCTCATGCCGCCGTCGGTAATGATCGGGACATAGCGCGAAGTTTTTTTGAAATAAGCATCGCGCGCGGCTGCACAATCGACCGTCGCCGTAACTTGCGGCACACCGAGCCCGAGCACGCCGCGTGAGGTGCAGGCCGCTCCGGGCCCCACGCCGATCAACACCGCCGCCGGTCCGCATTCCATGATCTCGAAAGTGACATCGTAGCCGACCGTGTTGCCAACGATCACCGGCATGCGCATTTCGCGGCAAAATTTTTCCAGATCGAGCGATTTATATTCCGATGAAATATGACGAACGGTCGAGACGGTGCTTTGCACAACAAATACATCCGCGCCTGCGTCTTGCGCGAGCTGGCCGAATTGAGCCGCGCGTTGCGGAATGGAACTGACCGCGGCCAGTGCCCCGCCGTCTTTAATCTGGCGAATGCGCGCGGCAATTAAATCTTCCTGGACCGGCTCCTGATAAATTTTTTGGAGCAGCGCCGTGATTTCCGATTTGTCCGCTTCGACAATTTTTTGCAAAACCTCCTGCGGATTTTTGTAGCGCGTTTGCACGCCCTCCAGATTCAGCACGGCGAGTCCACCCAGCTTGCTCATGGCGATGGCGAATCGAACATCGACAACGCCGTCCATCGCGCTGGCCAGAATCGGAATTTTCAATTCGAGCGGGCCGGCGTTCTTGCGCGGCAAGCGCCAGGTAGTGTCGACTTCGTTCGGATTGATCGTGACGTGCCCGGGCACGAGCGCGATTTCATCGAAACCGTAGGTCACGCGCGCTTTGCGATTGCGGCCAATCCACATTCCCATTTTAAATTTGCTCCAATTTAAATCGTTCGTTTAAGCTTCCGCAGCGCGGGCACCGCGGAAGCAAAGCGTCGGTCCGATCTTCAAATTCGAACGCGCACATCACGCAACGGAGCCGATGCTGTAAAGCCCGGCGCTCGCGCCGCCCGCGGTTCCATTCTCCCACTATCCAGAAGAGAAAAACCGCCGCAAGGAAAAGCAGCAGATAAATCGTAACCAGCGCGGCCAAACTAACCCGAATCACTGGGCACCTGTTGTTGTCGATGTTGCCGGCGGTCGGGCAACATCATTTCCCCATTCAATCGTGGCGATGCCCCAGATGAGAGACCGGCCGCTCTCGGCGCTCACCGGTCTTCCGGGAAAACGGCAGAGCATGAGATATTGCCGCGCTTGCTCGTCGAGCGCGGGATCGCCGGACGTATTCAATGGAAAACAATAGCGGATGTCTCCCCGTGCACCAACTGCAACCCGAAAGTGAATGTTATCCGGCGACTCGTTGTTCGAGGCGGCAAAACTCGGCCCCGGCAAATGCGGAGCGCCCAAACTATTAAGCTCCGTTGAAAACGAAAAAGTTGTCGCTCTTGCGCTGGTAGCCGGCGGAACTTGTGCATGAGTGATTGGCACGGCGCCCGGCGGCTGCGAGCTGGGCGTGCGAAGATCGACAAACAACGGCGGAGCTACTTTCAGGGTGGGCTCGATCGCGAGATAGGATGGAATATGGCGCAGGCGCGGCAGCGCGCGCAGCCGCGCCTCGACCGGCCGCTGTGTCGCAAAGGCCAGCGCTGGGTCCTCCGCGCCGACCCACTGCAGCAGAGTGCGGCCCTCTTCAGAATCAGGCGAGATCAGGCTGACCCGGGCCGGTGGCGGCAAGAGCGCGATCGTTGGCGGGTACACGATTTGAAAAACGTAGAAGCAAAGAGCATGGGCGAAAAAGGACGCAACGACAAAAACAGTGATCGCCATTTTCCGGCGACGTGGTGGCTCCCAATTAAAAAGAAGCGGTGCGGCCGCAGGCACAGAGATGGAAGCATTCATCGCGGCGAAGTTGTCGCCAGGGCGACGGCGGGGATGCCGTGTTCGAGGGCGGCGTTCGTTACCTCCACAACCGTTTCATAGGGAGTCAAGCGGTCCGCTTTAATAATGATCGATCGGCCCTCTCGCTTGGCCGCCTCGAGCAAAGGCCCGAGCTGTTCGAGCGTGATTCTTTGGTCGCGGAAATAAATTGCCGGCGCTGCTCCTCCGGTGATGCTGATGATTTGCTGATTGATCTGCGGGCCGAGCGTGAACCGGGAAAACGGCATTGAAACAGAAATGCCGGGCTGCAAAATAAAATTTGAGCTCAGCAACAAAAAGAAAACCAAGAGGAAAGCGACGTCGAGCAGGGGAAAGAGGACGAGCCAGCCGAAGTTATATTCCTTCGTCCGGCTGAGCTTCATGCGCGCGCTGCGGTGATTGTCGATCTATCGAATTGTCGATCTAACGATCTGGAGATCATTCCCGCTCCGCCGCGATCGTTTCGGCGGGTTGTTGGAAGCTAATGATGCCGCCGAGAGGACGGCTCTCCGTCAACATGTGCACAATCTCAATGCCGGCGCGTTCCATGTCGTGCAGCATCGTGTTCACGCGGGAGGACAGATAACTGTAAGCAACGAAAGTGGGCGTGGCCACGACCAAACCCGCCGCCGTCGTCAGCAGACTCTTGTAGACGCCTCGCGAAAGTTCCGTCACGGTCGCGTAACCGCCATTCGAAGAAATCGTGCCGAAGGCGTCGATCATTCCAGCGACGGTGCCGAGCAATCCGAGCAGCGGCGCAAGAAAAGCGAGTGTGGCCAGGACGCCGAGAAACCGCTCCAGTTTCGGTACCTCGAGTTGCCCGGCTTCCTGCACAATCTCGCGCAACTCCGCTCGCGGTGAATCGTGCCGGATGATGGCGGAATGGATGATGCGCGCGACCGGACCAGGCGTGCCGGCAGATTCGTGCAACGCCTCGGCAAAGTTGCGACGTTGGATGAGATTGGACAACCCCTTCAAAAATTCGCCGACGTGGATCGTCGCGCGATGCAGGTAAAAGAGACGCTCAGCGAAGACGGCAATGGAAACGATGCTGCAGGCCAGAATTGGCCACATCAGCAAACCACCCTTCTGGATGTACTCAATCACGTTAATTTCCTCTAGACGTTTTTGCCCGCCGTGGCAAGCGAGCAACGCAATTGTCCTAGCGTTGGCCGCTTTTCTCGCGCGGCTTCGAGGAGGGATTCGCTGACGGCGCCGACGTACGGCCAATCAGTTTGCCGGAAGCATCGAAAATGGAATAACCGATCTGTTTGCCTTCCTGGTCATAACTATAAACGATCTTGTGCAGAAGCGCGTCATTTTCTGCGGCTTGAGTTTCCTCCTGTAGCCGCCCCGCGTTGTCGTATTTGTAATGGCTCTTGAAACGGAGGCGTCCATCAGCGCCGAAAACCATTCCGCTCGAATAACGCCCCGCGTCATCGAGTTGATAACGAATTTTTTCCCGCACCTTCCCATCCTGCCCGGTCGTAGTCGCGACCGCTTTGTGTTGGGCGTCGTCGAATTTGTAAACTGTACGGGAACCGTCCGCGTTCATGGAGACCGTCACGCGGATGGTCTCGGTTTGATCGGTGGGCTGGCTGAAGGCGAGTTGCGCTTGGAAGATAATCATGGCGACTATCGATGTGAGCCAATGAAGCCTCATGGTGGCGAGAGTTTACGAGCCAGGGAAGTGGCTGCAACCGGGGCATTTTATTTTTATTGACGCCTGACACGGAAGGTGGTTAAAAGTGGAGGAAAGTGGGTTAGAATGGATCAGTTCTCCTCCCGCAAATGGATACCCTGCCTTCCTCCGAAATTTTCTACGCGGGTGAGTTTCGTCATTCGATCGATGATAAAAACCGGATCACCATTCCCGCACGCTGGCGTCGCGGCACGAGCCAGGAATTTATTCTTTTGCCGGAAGCAAATCATCAGTTTCTCCTCGTCATGTCGCCGGAGGAGTTTGCCCGCATGAGCGCGGCGGCTGAATCCGATCCGAATGTGTCCGCGCGAGATCGCCGCGTGTTTTTGCGCCAACTTCATTCTCGCTCACAACATGGGGCGGCGGACCGGCAAGGGCGTCTCGTTTTGCCCGAAGAGCCTTGCAAGAAAGTTGGGCTGAAAGGGGAGGTTGCGCTTGTCGGCGGGCGCGGTCGTTTTGAAATTTGGAATTTGCAGCGCTGGAAGCGTGCGCATGAGGAGGAAACGCCCACTTACCAGCATGTCGCGAACGTGATCGGTTTGTAGGCAAGGTCACCCACGGACAATATGAATGCTTTGTTGTTTGAGCGGCCGGTCTGGTTCGCGACCGGTCCGCTCGTTCTTGAAGAGGAGGCGCAGGAAATGGAGGATGTCAGCTATCACCGGCCCGTGCTCGCGGCCGAAGTAGTGGAATTGCTCGCGCCGCGGCCGGGCTCCCTTGTTATCGATGCAACCTGCGGCGGCGGCGGCCACAGCGAAGCAATCCTGGGAACCGGCGCCGATGTACTGGCGTTGGATCAGGATCCCGAAGCGATTCAACACGCGACTGATCGATTGGCCCGGTTCGGCCGGCGCGTCATCTTTCGGCGGGCAAATTTTCGCCATGTGGACAAAGTTCTCGACCAGCTTGGGGTTGCGACAATCGGAGGTGCCCTTCTTGATCTTGGCGTGTCGTCGCGGCAACTCGAAAATGCGGAGCGCGGTTTCAGCATGATGCGAAATGGGCCGCTTGATATGCGGATGGATCCGCAAAATGTTGTGACCGCAGCCAGCATCGTTAACAACTACCCCGGGGAAGAACTCACTCGCTTATTCCGTGATCTCGGGGAGGAACCGGCCGCGCGGCGCATCGCCAGTTTGATTGTCAAAGAGCGCAAAAGCGCGCCGTTCGAGGAAACGCTTTCGCTTGCGCGCACAATCGAAAAAGTCGTAGGGCGCCACGGCCGGCGTCATCCGGCTACGCAAGTCTTTCAAGCGCTGCGCATGGAAGTAAATGATGAGCTTGGCGCACTCGCGGGTGGCCTGCGCATCTTGACTGACCGTCTCGAGCCCGGCGCGCGCATCGCCGTTATCGCATTTCATTCTCTTGAAGACCGCATCGTGAAAAATTTCTTGCGCGATCGTAGTCGGGAATGGCTCGACCGCCCGGAGTGGCCGGCGCCGCGACGCAATCCTGAATATGATCTGAAATTGATCACGCCTAAACCGGTCGAACCGGGCGAAGAAGAGCAGCGCGCCAATCCACGCTCGCGCAGCGCAAAATTACGTGTCGCCGAGAAAATCAAATGAGCCGGTCCCGCCGAAAGAATTGGAACACGGTCGACGCGCCATCGCTAGCGCGCTGGATTGTGCTAACCGCCTTTCTCGCGCTCACCGGGCTCAGTTACGTCTATTTGATTCTGCAGCTTTATCATCTCGGCGACCGCAAGAAAGCGCTGGAGAACGACCTGGCGAGTCTTCGCACCGAAAACGACGTCGCCAGCGCACAAATCGCCGCATTCACGTCGCGTTCGGCGTTGCAGCGTCGTTTGAAGGAAGGGTATTTGAAAATGATACCGATCTCTGAGCGAAATATCGTGCGACTTACCATTCCCGCGCGGCCTTCCAGTGAAGACGCGCTCCAACCCGTGGCGAATCAGCGTGCTGCCAGATGAAGTGGAACAGCCGGATTCGTTGCGCGCTCGTTTGTCTCGTCTTTGTCGCCCTCTTCAGCGGTTTTTCTTTTCGCTTGATTTATCTGCAGATGATCAAGCACGACGAATATGCCGGGCTCGCCGCTGAAAAACACGTTTACAAACAAATCATCTGCGCGGAGCGCGGCGCGATTTTCGACGCGAACAACGAGGTTCTTGCGCACAACGTGCCCGTCGAAACGGTCGTGGCTGACGCGACCCATCTTAACAATCTTGATGCGATTGTCGATGTGGTCAGCGATGAGCTAAAACTCCCTGCGCACGAGCTTGCGGAAAAATTACACGGTGATCGCCGTTACATCGTGATCAAACGCGAGGTGCCGGAGGTAGTGGCCGATGCGCTGCGCGAAAAACTGCGCAGCCAAAATTTGCGCGGCATCTATCTGGAACACGACGCTACGCGGATTTATCCAAATGGTTCCATGCTCTGTCATGTGATCGGATTCACCGATTTCGAACATCACGGCATCCAGGGCGTGGAAGCGTCGATGGAAGAATATCTGCACGGACAAGACGGCTACCGTTACATCGAGCATAATCGCGCCGGGCAGGAAATCGTGCTCTATCGGGGACAGGAGCGCGCCTCGCGCAACGGCTATCAGATTCACCTGACTGTCGATCTTCACCTGCAGAATATCGTCGAAAACGAAATCGACGCAGCCATGCGTGAATACACGCCCAGCAAGGCGACGATTATTCTGATGCGGCCGCAAACCGGCGAGATTCTGGCAATGGCGAACCGGCCGCACTTCGATTTGAACCTGCGCTCGCAAGCCGAACCGGAACAAATGAAAAACCGCGCCATCACCGACATGATGGAGCCGGGTTCCACTTTTAAGATTGTGACGGCCGCGGCCGCGCTCAATGAAAAAAAGGTGCGCCCTGATTCCATGATCTTTTGTGAAAACGGCGTCTGGAATTTTGGCGGAGCGGCGCTGCACGATCATCGGCCATTCGCGGATTTGAGCGTGAAAGACATTCTGGTGAAATCGAGCAACATCGGAGCGGCCAAACTCGCACTTAGCGTCGGCGATCAAAAATTCTACGAATACATCCGCCGGTTTGGATTTGGCGAGCGGACGGGGATTGAGCTTCCTGGAGAGATCAGCGGACGGATTCGTTCGCCGCAATTCTGGAGCAAAATCTCGATCACCCGGATTCCGATGGGCCACGAAATTGGCGTGACGCCGCTGCAGATGACGGTGGCCATGGCGGCGATTGCCAACGGCGGCAAATTGATCACTCCGCGCATCGTAAAATCGATCGCCACCGATGAGGGCAAAACGATCAGCTCACTTTCGCCGGTCGTTTTGCGCCAGGTTATTTCTCCCCAAACGGCCAGACAGATAGGTGATGCACTGCGCGGTGTCGTGAGCGATCGCGGCACCGCCGCCGCCGCCGCCATTCCCGGCTTTACCATCGCCGGGAAAACCGGCACCGCACAAAAAGTCGATCCAAAAGGCGGTTACGAACAAGGAAAGTATGTCGTTTCCTTCAGCGGTTATGTGCCGGCTGATCATCCCGAATTTGTGGGCCTTGTTGTGCTGGAGGAGGCCCACACGAGCAAACCGGAGTTGAATTACGGCGGGCTCGTTGCGGGTCCAATTTTTGCCCGGATCGGCGAGAAAGCGGCGCGCTATCTCGATCTTCAACCGCGTGAGGAAATTCGCAAAGCTCTGCCGGTGGAGCGAGTTGCCTTAACTAATGCCTCACACCATTGAGCGCCTTGCGCCTGGATGCTGAACTCTCATGCAGCTCAAAACTCTTGCCGGCGCAATTCCAATCCGTCAACTCATCGGGACGCTTGATCGCACAGTGGAAAGTATCGCGTATGACTCGCGGCGAGTGCAAAAAAACAGCCTCTTCGTGGCGTTGCGGGGAGAGAAAAATGACGGACACGAATTCATCGGCCAGGCCATCGACAAAGGCGCGGCCGTGATTGTCGCGGAGCGTGAAGAGAAACATCCTCGCGCCACCTGCGTCGTCGTCGAGAATACGCGCAGTGCGCTTGCCGATCTTGCCGCAACTTTTTACGGCCGGCCGGCGCAGCGATTAAAACTCGCCGCGGTCACCGGCACCAATGGAAAAACCACCACCACCTTTCTCATCAAACACATCTGCGAAAAGGCGGGCTTGCGTTGCGGTTTGATTGGGACAGTGCGGTATGAAATCGGTGAGCGCATTTTGCCCGCCATACGCACGACTCCGGAATCGCTCGATGTGCAGGAGTTGCTCGCGCAAATCGCGAACGCCGGTTGTCGGGCTGCGGCCCTGGAAGTTTCTTCTCATGCGCTCGCGCAGGAGCGCACCCGTGCGCTCGAGTGGGACGTCGCGGTCTTCACCAATCTCACTCAGGACCATCTCGATTTTCACGGCACGATGGAGAATTACTTCGAATCAAAGATGAAGCTCTTTACCCAATTGGCGCAGCAACAACAAAAACGAAAGCCCGTCGCAGTCGTGAACATTGACGATCGTTACGGCGAACAACTCCTCGCCAAGATCGACAAGAGCACCTCGGTCGTCACTTTTGGAATGGGCGTGCGCGCAGATTTTCGCGCGTCAAATTACCGGATGGACTTTAGCGGCACATCCTATCAACTCGACGCGCGTGGCAAAAGTTATCTGGTGCGCCTGCCGCTCATCGGCCGGTTCAATGTCGCCAACTCGATGGCGGCTCTGGCCGCCGCGAACGCGCTTGGCCTCAAGCTGCGCGAAGCCGTTCTCAGTCTTGGCAAATCGCCGCAAGTTCCGGGCCGGCTTGAAATGGTTCCGGCAAAACGGCAATTCCAGGTTTTTGTCGATTACGCGCACACGCCGGATGCGCTGCTGAACGTGCTCAAAACCTTGCGCGAACTCGGACCGCGTCGGTTGGTTGTCGTGTTTGGCTGCGGCGGCGATCGCGACCGGCAGAAGCGTCCGCTCATGGGCGCGGTCGTGGATCGACATGCTGATTACGCGATCGTCACTTCCGATAATCCACGCAAAGAAGATCCGGCTGCCATTATCGCGGAAGTCGAGAAAGGTTTTCACTCCAATCATTATGAGAAAATTGTCGATCGCACGAAAGCGATCGCGCGCGCCATTGAGCTGGCCCAATCGCGCGACATTGTGTTGATCGCGGGCAAAGGGCACGAAACTTATCAGGAGTTCGCCGATCACACCGTGCCGTTCGATGATATTCAAGTTGCGCGCCGCGCGATCGAGGACCGTCCGGTGGAGTTTTAGATGAATCGATTGTCGATCTTTCAAATTGCTGAATTTGCAGGCGCTTCCGTCTCCGCCGGAGATGGACATATTTCCATCGACAAGATCAGCACCGATTCACGCACCCTGAAGCGAGGCGAATTGTTTGTCGCTTTGCGCGGCGAAAATTTCGATGGACACAAATTCGTCGCAGCCGCCGACAAAGCCGGCGCCGCCGGCGTGATTGTCGATCTTGGCTGGAGCGGGAAAGCTTCGGAGGGCGTCGCGATCATTCGCGTCGAAGACACTTTGCAGGCCTACCAGAACCTGGCCGCGAACTACCGGAAATCGCTGCCGCTTCGTGTCCTGGCGATCACCGGGAGCAATGGCAAAACGAGCACGAAAGATTTTGCCGCGGCCGTTCTCGGGCGACGTTTTCACGTGACCAAAACGGAAGCCAACTTTAACAATCACGTTGGACTTCCGCGCACCATGCTCGAAGCGACGTCACAGGATGAGGTCGCCGTTTGGGAAATTGGCATGAATCATCCCGGCGAGGTCGCGACGCTGGCAAAACTGGCTGCGCCGGACGCGGCCATCATTACAAACATCGGCATCGCGCACATCGAATTCATGGGCTCGCGCGACGCGATTGCGGTCGAGAAAGGCGCTCTCGTGGAAGCGATCGGGCCGCAAGGCTCGGTTATCTTAAATGCGGACGATCCGTTTAC
>WNGL01003676.1_pt1 | contig 18435 bp, 17 predicted proteins | sample 5400591 | NCBI WGS metagenome assembly WNGL01 (sample SAMN13153377, study PRJNA577476) | soil metagenome | isolation source: 80 cm soil or saprolite under Garry oak tree replicate 1 | place: USA:California | collected 2016-06-15 | reverse complement strand
AGCGCCAAGCCTATCCCAAGATGAGATCTCCCTGAAGGGTCGTGGTAGACCACCACGTTGATAGGCTCCGGGTGTAAGCATGGTAACATGTTCAGCTCAGGAGTACTAATAACCCGTTCGGCTTGATCATTTACTTTTCTGTTACGCTGTGGCCGGGGTCGCTGACCCCGGTCCCAGTCAACAGAGGAGACAAATGATCTCAAAACAAAACGAAGCCTTAAACGCGTACTTTCGCTTCCTGTGTGTAGATATCAGAGCATCAGCCCGTTCTTTCCCAAGTGAATAGTGATAAGTGAAAAGTGGTTGGTAAGAAAAACCACCTCTCACCATTCACGCGGCGCGCAGCGCCGCCACCAGAAATTAGCGCCAAAACATTCGGCGCTAATTTCTGGTGACAATAGCGCAGTGGCACCACCCGTTCCCATTCCGAACACGGCAGTGAAACGCTGCAGCCCCGATGGTAGTACGGCGATAGGCCGTGCGAGAGTAGGACGTCGCCAGAACAGAACACCCGCAGGTCAAACGATCTGCGGGTGTTTTGTTCGTGTCGCCTACTCGAGCAGAGAACACGCCGTGCTGGGAAGCCGGCGGGTAGACGGTCAAGCCCGCGCGGGTAGCGGGCGAGCGTTGCGGGAGGACGCGAGTCAGTAGGACGTCGCCAGAACCCCGCCACTTGTTTCAAGTGGTGGAGCTTTTATTTTTCGGGAGTGCACGCGATCTCAGTTTCTCGGAAGCACAGGCCACTACCTGTTGACGACCGCTGCCATCCGTCGCAGGCTTTGACGGCCTTTCACTCCAACTTCACGTATTCAAACTGATCCTTGATCGAATTCCAAAACACGCCCGCCGACTCCGCCTTCAATAGTTCCCGATAAACAAATTCGGGCACATGCATGTAGCGATAAGTGTCTCCGCCCCGAAACTCGACATCCAAGGTCCGTTCCTCTTCATCGTACGTCACGGCCGCCATCGCGGCCGATCCAATCCTCACGCGTTTCACCTCAACCCCTTTTCTTAGTCGGCTCGGACGATGACTATTTTTTGCGACGCATAGTTTCGGATCCCTGGGCGGCAGGGATGCGGGCTTGATACGTTCATACGCGCCGCGTTTCTCGTCTTCCGGATGCGGTTCCACCGCAAGTACCGTGATGTCTCCTTTGCCCGGACCATAGGCCCAGAACATCCGCCCAGCTGCCGGTGTCTTATTCTCGAAATAGGATTGGAAAATTTTGATCCCGTGCTTGCGGCTCAAATCTTCGATTTCGTGCGACGCCAGGCTGTTGTGTCTGGGATTCGAGGAAAGATAACCAAGAGCTTTGACCCACTTCTTGAAAAACTTTTCCTCCGTCTTGCCGAGTTTTCCTGCCTGCTTACGCGCCGAAAGATCGTTCCAGAACGCCTCCATGTCCGGCACTCCCATACGGATCCTGAAGGGCATGAACCGGATTTAAGCTTTGACGAATGCGGAGAAGTCGATCGGAGCCGAGGCCACCCCCTTCTTCAAATTGGCCACCGACTTATCCAGCGTTCTCAAATAGCGTGCAGAAATTGCCGCAGGCGACACCAGCACCCGGGGCTCCAGCACATAGGCGCCGTTCGACAACGCCTTCACATGGAAATATTTTGTTTTGGCGTTGCGCAGATTGATTCGCTTCTTGGCGTCCGCCGCGACATCATACTGCTCGACGACCGTCAGACCACGGTGCTGTTTCGGTCTCGCTTTCGTCATTGGCATTGAGAGCAATATGGTGGGAATTCCCACCCAAGTCAACTCGAATACTAAGCAATCTGCTTGCCGTCCCACTTGTTTCAAGTGGCGGAGCTTTTTTCTTTCCTGGGAGCGCACGCGCCTCGCGTGCTGGCGAAGACGCCATCGCCTTTGCGGACTTTTACTCCCCTTCCCAATCGTCCTCCGCATCCGACTGAAAGCCCGGCAAAAATCGAAGCGCCTGCACGCGGCGAATTTACACGATCAAATCAGAATCCGACGCAGGCTTGCCTCGTCGAGCGCAGCCACAGCCATCGTGCCCGCGCGTCCTCGCAACGAGACCTCTTCCAGTGGCATCGACGTTGGTATCCCCGCAGCGCGCAGCGTCTCCACCGATACGACCAACGGCACGCCCAGTTCTTTCGTCGTGCTTTCCAGCCGCGCAGTCGTATTGACTGAATCGCCAATGGCGGAAAGGATCGGTGTCTTCGGCGGACCCATCCGGCCAACAATCGCTTCGCCCGTGTGAATGCCGACGCCGATGGCAAACGGCGTTTCCAGTTCGCCAACGAGCCGATCGTTCAAACTATCGAGCGTCTCGAACATCGTCAGCGCGCATCGCAACGCTGCTCTCGCGCCTTCCGCGCGCTCTTTGTCCAACCCGAACAGCGCCATCAAACCGTCGCCGGTGAAATTGGAATAATATCCGCCGGACTTTTCCACGGCCTCCGCCAACGCCGCGAACAAAGAATTCAGCAAAAAAACGACATCGTATGGCAATCGCGTCTCCGCCAGCGAAGTAGAGCCACGAATGTCGACAAACAAAATGGTAACTTCTTGTTCCTCGCCGAATTCCTGGCCGACCGCGTGATGAGTTGCCGTCACGAGACTTGGATGCAGAAGCGGCTGCACCGTCACGTCAACTTTCGGCCGCAGTTGGCAAGCCAGGCGCACGTCGTTCGGCGCACAAATTCGCCGGAGAGCGGCCGCTTCGAGTCCCCCCGGCTCGGGCAATTCTCCGGCAGCGCCTGCAATGAGCACCCGACAAGTTGTGCACCGTGCGCGACCTCCACAAACCGACATGTGGGCGCGCCGCGCCATTCGACTTACCTCGAGCACTGACATATCGATCGGCGCTTCAATCACCCGATCGTCCGGATAGGTGACTTTGAAGCGGGCGTGACGTTCCCGCCAGTTGCGGATCTGAGCGATGACAAAAACAAGCCCGACGACGCCGAACCACGATGGCCCGACCCAGTCCTTCAGCGCGGCGCGCAACTTTGCCCGGTGCGGATCAGCCGGCACACCGCGGGCTTTCATCGCACGCATCCATTGCGGATCGGTTCGCGCATGCGCCGTCATCGTCATCCCAACTTCCGCGAACCCGAGCAGGGCCGCCGTCGGCACCAGCACCAGCGCAACGAGAATCGCTGGAAAAGCCCCCTGATACCATCTGTGGAGCCGCCACCAAAAATGCAAACCCACCGCGAAATGTCCCCACACCAGCAACACGAGCGCAATTTGTCGGAACCGTGTCCAGGGATCGACCCAGAGGTTGGCGATCTCGTAGGTGTAATCGATGTCGATGCCGGTGAGGATGCGCGTGCCGCGAGTGTTTACGATATGGACAAGCAACAGATAAGGAATTGTTAGGCCGAGCAGAATTTGGGTCGCTTCCCACGCTGGCATGTAAAAGTGGCGGCGTCGAAACAACACAATCAGCGCGACTGCTGCGTGCGTGCTCAGGCTGCCATACAACAGCACCTGGCCCGGCGGGGAATGCCACAGCGCCATCACCCACGGACGGACCGCCTCCTGCGCGCGGACTGAAATCAAACCTAGCGCGTGGTTCGACAGGTGCATCGTGACGTACAGTCCGATGACAAGCCCGGTCGCCGATCGCAAATCAGCAAGCGTCGGTCTTCGCATCGATCCGGGCATCCTGACACGATCGCTTTGCATGGAACAAAAAATTGCCTCTTCCCGCAGTACAAGGAGGCGCAGCCTCTGAACACAACAGCAATCGCCGCGGTCGCCTCTCAACAATCAACTCTCAAACGCGTTGGCTGCGGCGAGCGACATAGACGGGCAGGCCGCGAGGCCAAAACGAACGGGGCTGCCACGCCGTAACTTCGGTGAAGGCGGGACCGATTGAGTCAGTAAAGCCTGCCCTGCTTGCCATGCCGAAGCCTCGGCGAAGGTCGGGAGCAAAGCCGAACGGGACGTCGCTAGAATAAAATGCCCGCTTCCGGGAAACTAGGAGCGGGTGTTTTGCTGGTACGAATGCCGCGTCTTATCCTAAGCAGCAGCCGTCGCAAGAATTTCGTTTAATTGCGCTTTCCAGCTCTCGTATAACCCTTCATCCAAAATCTGGAAGCGGAACTGCTCTTTTGCGAAGCCTTTTCCAAGCTTTTGCCAAGAAACTTCGTGACCGATCTTTTTCAAAGTAATCAGCGATCTTCCGCTTATAATTTGTGTCCGGATTCCCTTCTAAGTGCTGGCCCTTGCTCTCCACTACGACGACTCGGGCCACCGGCTTCTTGCTGCGTCCATTTTGAACAACAAAGTCCGGGAAAATTCGATTCCAAAATTAGATCTGAATTTTTCGTGGCGACCTTAAGGAGCGATCGAATAAGCGATACAGGTTTCGGGTAGTTGAAGACTTTCTTGCCGAAAATTCGTCGCAGGATCCGCCCGCCTTCTGCTGTAAACCCGGAACTAATCTCTGCGATATCTTCGTCAAAATCTTCCGCGTCTGGATCAGGCTGTGTCCCGAGACCGGTTATCCAACTCGATACAGCTTTGAACTTCGGGTTCTTCGGGTCGAATAGGGTTTTGAAGTGTGGCCGTGTCATCTCTCCCTCGCTTTCCTCTGGCCAAATTATCAAATCCTCCTTGATTACACGGTTCATCTCTGCCGGCTCGAAGCGCCAGACTCGATTCGGGTTCGCGGCGTACTCTTTTCCCGTGCGTTTGTTTTTGATTGTATAGAACTGATTGGGCCGATCCGGCAGTTGCACCAATGGTTAGGTCGGTACTCGCGTACCGCCGTCCTTTTTTGTCGGTAAACGGATATTGATCTTCAGTGACGTGCAATCCAGAAAGCTGCACGATCGCCGGATCGTACGCGTACCCCAACACGTATTCGTGATCGATAGACACGGGATCTTTGCGCAGGCCGCTAGGACTACGACGACGCCACACGAATGTGACCAATGGTTTGTCAGTGCGGAAAACTTCGTTGGCCATCATCCTGAGATGGTGCACCTCGTCCTCACCAATTGATGCGAACACGATTCCATCTTCTGTCATTAGCTCTCTCAACAGCTGCAACCGTGGGTACATCATGCAGCACCACTTATCATGGCGAGTCGCGTCCTCAGCTTCTTTGCCAACCACCTGCCCGATCCATTCTTTGAACTGCGGCTGCGTAAGATTGTCGTTATACACCCATCCTTCTTCCCCGGTATTGTACGGCGGGTCGATGTAGATGCACTTGATCCGTCCTGCGTGTGTCGGCAGCAGGCTCTTCAGCGCGATAAGATTGTCGCCCTCGATAATCAAATTTCCGACAAGCGAGGGCTTGCGCGATTCGGAAAGACCAGCGTCCAATTCGAGAGCGTGATGCGGGACGACGCGATGATAGCTCTCGACCGCCGTGCGACCTTTGAATTGGATTACCGGCATACCGCTACTTTTTCAGTTCCAATTGCGTTTTCCAAGGCCATTTGCATTACGTCTTGGGGGGCATGGAAACTTTGTGATCATAATTCGAGCATCAAGGCTTGCTGAATTAAGACAAAGAACGTTCAAATCCAAAGGCTTTCCTTTGCTCACCAGCAAAAAAGTCATCGATGCCATCCGCCCAGAGGTCAAATGTCAGAGGTCCGAAGTCAGAAGTTTCCTCCGTTTGTATACGCGTAATCTGCGGTAGATTCCTCTATGCTTACGAGTCAAAAGTTATCGACGCAATCAACGAACCCGCCTCCGTCGGACTCCGGCCTGGCAGGCAGATCGGTTTGCATCTGCGTAATCCGCGGTAAGGTTTTCCAATGTTAACAAGCCAGAAGGTCATTGACGCGATAAACGAGCAGATCGGGTACGAGTTCAGCGCGGAATTGCAGTATTACGCGATCGCGGCGCATTTCGCGGCGGAGGCGCTGCCGCAACTTTCCTCGCATTTTTTCCAGCAGGCCGAGGAAGAGAAAGGACACGCGCTGCGTTTCATCAAATACGTGGTCGATGCCGGCGGGCGCGTGGTGATCCCGGCGATCGATGCGCCAAAATCAAAATTCAAGACGGCGCGCGATGCAGTGAAACTTTCGCTCGACCAGGAAATTCACGTCACCCAGCAAATCAACGGGCTGGTCGGGTTGGCGCGAAAGCAGAATGACTACATCACCATCAATTTTCTCCAGTGGTTTCTGACCGAGCAGCTCGAAGAAGTTTCGTCGATGGATAATCTGCTCAAGATCATCGAGCGCGCCGGGACAGATTTGCTTCAAGCGGATGAATATCTCGCGCGGGTCGGACTGAGAACCATGCCCGAGCCACCGAAAGAGTAAAACCCGACAGAATTAACAGAATTACCGGATTGATTCTAAAATTCGGGGTCTGGTGAAAATCGGGCAAATTCTGTCTGAAAAATGTGATGTAGCGGAAATAGGGAGCGATGTCTCGGTCCGAGCCGGACTGGCAGTTTGCTCGACCTGGCAAGGAATCGTCCAGCGCACCAGCGACGATTTGTTGCAGGCGGATGAGTATTTGGTGCGAGGGCGTCAAAGCGGTTCCTCAGCGCCGACGGAATAACGTTGTTGTAGCAACCGGCCTGTGGCCGGTTTAGTTTTCGGCGGACAGCACCGTGTCTACATCTTAAAACTTGCTTCATCGACTGCTCGGCCTTATCGGCGGTCTATGAACCCGAAAGTTACATTTTTTCTGGCTGCGGCCAGTCTCGTGCTGAGTAGCGCGGCCTTCGCCGCTGGCGCAAAGACCCATGAAGTCACCGGAACTGTGCTCGAGACCACCCCGACGAAGATCGTGATTCAGAAAGGCGCGGAGCGATGGGAAATCGATCTCGATCCGCAGACCAAGGTCAGTGGCGAATTAAAGGTCGGCGCAAAGGTAACCATCACCTACGCGATGAGCGCGACGAAGATTGACGCGGGCCCCCTGACAAAACTCAAAGCCGCTGCCGAAGAAGCAGTAGCTCCAATCACTTCGAGCGTAGCACCCGGTTCGCAGAAGAAGGAATTACCGGCTATTTCTCCAACCGCATCTCCGCAGTAGAAGAACGCGTTGAAACATTAAAGAGTAGAAAAGCTAAATCGGAAGAGGGCACGAAGATTAAAGCGCCCGTTGTAGCGGTGGTTGCACACCACGCCGTAGCCGCGCAAAGGCGGGCGTGAGCCTAATATTTCGGACGCGACAGAGCACGTTCTCCCAAGCAAAATCCTTGAATACCCGGCTAGGAATTCGTCTAATCGGTCACTATGAATACAAAAGCATTCAGTTTAATAGCCGCCGCGAGTCTTGCTCTCAGCAACCTGACCTTCGCAGCCGGCGCAAAAACGTATCAAGTTACTGGTCCTGTCCTCGAGGTGACGGACACGATGATTGCGGTCCAGAAAGGCAAGGATCGGTGGGAAATCAATCGTGACGCCAACACTAAGGTCACCGGTGATCTTAAGGTCGGCGAAAAAGTGACAGTCACTTATACCATGTCGGCAACCGACGTGGAAGTGAAGGCGGCCAAGGGCGCAAAGAAACCGCCAGCCAGCCCGCCGGGTTCGCCGAAGAAGAAATAATCGAAGGATGGTTCAAATCGCCGGATGCGTAAAAAGCGCATTCGGCGATTTTTCTTGTAGAGGCGCTTGTGCCAAGCGCCTGTTACCGGGTTTGGTGGTCACCGCGGCGACCACCGCTACAACTATCGGCGCCGACTACCGCCTCCGAGAATTCCTCCCAAAATTCCGCGCACGATTTGCCGTCCCATCTGACTGCTCGCAGCACGCATCGCGCTCTTAGCCATTGATGTTGCCACCGAATCCTGGACGCCACCACGCGGTCCAATCTTTGGTTGAAAAACTGAGACGACGGTGTCGAAGAAAGACGTTTTCGCTCCTTCCGGGACTGATGCGCCCGGCGTAGCCGCCGGCGATCCAGCAGCTTCCACTTTTTGCCCAGCCCGCGCCCGCAACATCTCGAAAGCCGACTCGCGATCGACCGTTTTTTCATAGTGACCGAAAATTACGGACGATTGAATAATTTGGTTTCGTTGATCGGGCGTGATCGCACCGACCTGACTGCGCGGCGGAAGAATCTTCGCACGCTCGACGATTGTCGGTTTGCCGTCTTCATCGAGCATCGAGACCAGCGCTTCGCCCACGCCAAGCTCGGTGAGCACTGTTTCGACTTTCAACTTGGGATTTTGACGAAACGTTTGCGCAGCCGCTTGCACCGCTTTTTGATCTCGTGGGGTAAACGCGCGCAACGCGTGCTGCACTCGATTGCCCAGTTGGCCAAGCACGACATCGGGAATGTCGAGCGGGCTCTGACTAACGAAATAAACACCCACGCCCTTCGAGCGAATCAGCCGCACCATCTGCTCGATCTTTTGTTTGACCGCAGGCGCGATGTCGCTGAAGAGCAAATGCGCTTCGTCGAAGAAGAAGACCAGCTTCGGTTTTTCCGGGTCGCCGATCTCGGGAAGTTTTTCAAACAATTCTGAGAGCATCCAAAGCAGAAATGTCGCGTAAACTTTGGGCGACTGCTGCATCAACTTATCCGCCGCCAGAATATTGATTACGCCCTTGCTACCTTGTGTTTGAATCAAATCGTCGAGGTTTAGCGCGGGCTCGCCGAGAAATTTGTCCGCGCCTTGCGATTCGAGCGCGAGCAAGTTGCGCTGGATCGCGCCAGCGCTTGCGGCCGAAACATTTCCGTATTGCGTTTTGAATTGATCGGCATTGTCCGCGACGTACTGCAACATTGAGCGCAAGTCTTTTAGATCGAGAAGGAGCAGCCCGCTTTCGTCCGCGATCTTGAATACCATGTTGAGCACACCTTCCTGGGTGTCGTTCAATTCGAGCAGGCGCCCAAGTAGCAGCGGCCCCATTTCGGAGACCGTCGCGCGAACGGGATGTCCTTGTTCGCCGAACACATCCCAAAAAACGACCGGGCAAGCTTCCCCTTTGAAATCCGCAATCTTAAGTTCCTTCGCGCGCTCGACGACCTTTGAATTATTCCCGCCGGTCTGACTCATTCCCGCGAGATCGCCTTTGACATCTGCCATGAACACCGGAACGCCCCTCGCGCTGAAGTTTTCCGCGAGTGTCTGCAAAGTGACTGTCTTGCCAGTGCCAGTTGCGCCCGCGATCAGGCCGTGGCGGTTCGCCATCTTAGGAAGCAGATAGATCGGTTGATCCGATTGAGCGACAAGAATGGGATCGTCCATGGTTCGAATTCTAATTCTGACCAACGGCTCGGCTGTTGTCCAGCACTGGCCGCGCGGCGCAGACAACGTGCGCGGCTATAGCTCGCGGCGGCGCCAGGCGCCGAGGACGATGCCGCTGATGGCGAAAGCGAGGAAGGGCCGGCCCATGTTGATGAGAATTAGCGGCCACGGATTTGTCTCGAAGGCGGAGAACACGGCGATGGTTGCGTATTCAACGAACAAAAATGCGAACCAGCAGATCAGCGCGATCTTCAATCCGGTGAGGGCGTGTGCGACGTGTAGTTTTGCGAAGAGCCAGGCGAGCGCGTAATTGACAAAAATTGCCGAAATAATTGCGATCAAATAGGGAACCACGCTATGCGGCGGTTCGATGTCGGTCATGGTGCGGGCGTTATAATTCAACCACGCCTCGCCGAAGAGCGCATACCATCCCAATCCGATAAAGAAATGGATGACCACAAGGACCCATACGGCGAGATGATGGATTTTGTGGTTCATGAGCGCTTGTCTGAGTATCCAGATGCCGCAATTTGGATTGCAAGCCAACTTACCCAACAGGTCAATGTCGATCGAATGGTCGTCGTGCAGGTTTCCAAGCCGTGAATCTGCATGTCAATAAAGGTAAGGCTTGGAAAGCGGGAATGCGTTCTTGATTAATTCGATCCGCGGGCTGGCGCCTTCCGTAACAAGTACTTCCACGACATCGAAGCGGAAAAGAATATCGGGATTATCCAACATCCGCAGCCAGTTGAGGGCGCCTCGCGAAATGCGCTTCTGCTTTTGTCGATCGACCGCCGTGAACGGCCGGCCAAAATCTTCCCTGGTGCGTGTTTTTACTTCGACGAAGACGAGCGTGTCGTTGTGGCGACACACGATGTCGATCTCGCCGCCGCTTCGCCCTTTGAAGTTACGATAAAGAATTTTGTAGCCGTCCCGCCGCAGGAAGCGGGAGGCCAGTTTCTCGCCGTGAGCGCCGCGCCAGAGATGCTGCGGTTGCGATGAGGCCTTCGAGGGTAAGAAGCGGCTGCGCCACCGGTTCGAAAGATCGGCGATGGATCGGACAAGGCCCGAATTCATGGAGTTTCAAGAGATGGATCTCAGTGCAGTAACCTTTATGCTGGCTGAAGCAATACTCCGGAAAATGGGCACAGAAGTCACGCATCATTCCGTCACGGGTAACTTTCGCGATCACACTGGCAGCGGCGATGGTAAGGCTGAGGCAATCGCCATCGATAATGGCAGTCTGGGGAACTGGAAAGGGAATAACGGGAAGGCCATCAATCAAGACGTGGTCCGGCGTATTGGAGAGGGCGGCAACGGCGGTGCGCATCGCTTTGTGCGTAGCGCGCAGGACATTGATCCGGTCGATTTCCATGGAATCGACAATGCCCACCGCCCAGCGGAGGTCAGGATTAGAGGTAAGATCGTGATAAATTTCTTCGCGTAGCTCCGGCGCAAGCTGCTTAGAATCGTTCAAGCGACGATGGCGGAACTTTTCCGGAAGAATCACAGCTGCGGCGACAACTGGACCAGCCAAAGCACCGCGGCCAGCCTCATCGATCCCAGCGATGCGAGCGGCGCCAATGGCGCGGAGTTTTTTCTCGTAACGAAATCCGCAGCGCCGATACATGCGGTCGCAAATCTAGAATAATTCCGGCGCTATGAAAATGGGAAATATGACTCGTGATCAGTGAATAGAGCTCGCGCTTTACCATTCACCAGTCACCGATCACTATTCACTTCTATTCCCTGACTGCTGTCGCTTCCTTACCTTTACGGGTACGAAGGTAATTAAGTCTGGCACGGCGAACGCGACCTTGTTGTTCCACTTCAACTTTTGCGATCCGCGACGAGTGCAACGGGAAAACGCGCTCGACACCCTCCCCGTAGGAGATTCGGCGCACGGTGAATGTTTCATTAAGTCCGCGGCCTTTGCGGCCAATCACTATGCCAGCGAATATCTGAATTCGTTCCTTGTCCCCTTCCACAACGCGAGTGTGAACGCGCACGCTGTCGCCGACGGAAAACTGCGGCGGGTCGCTTCTTTGCTGTTCCTTCTCGATGGCATCGATAATCTGATTCATGACAATATTCCCTTCCCGCCCGCCGGACGGGCGAACATTTTCATTCGAATAAGCTCAAAAGGCAAACGAAAGATGGGCCACAAGAACTGGCTTGTGTGGAAATCCGGCGGAAGCGTTGCGACCGGGCCGCTCGAAACCGGCATCACCGATGCCGGCTACAACATCAGCAGCTCAATCTGTCATCTGATTGTTTTGATCTGTGAAAATCAGTGTAATCTGTGGCTAATTTTCGGCTCAACTTCTGCGCCCGTAGTTCAACTGGATAGAGCGACGGCCTCCGGAGCCGTAGGTTGCGCGTTCGAGCCGCGCCGGGCGCATTTCCAATTTCGGATCTCGGAATGCGGATTTTGGATTACTTCAGCGCGTCGATCCGGCTGAGCAAATCTTTTTTGTTCGTGACGCCGGTGACCTGATCGCGCAGTTGCCCGTTTTTGAAGAAGAGCAGAGCGGGGATTGCGCGGATATTGTACTTGAACGAAAGGCTCTGATTTTCATCTACGTTAACTTTCCCAACCTTGACCGCGCCCGCTTTCTCGCGTGCAACCTCATCCAGCAGCGGTGCGATCATTTTGCAGGGACCGCACCATTCTGCCCAAAAATCGACAATTACAGGTTTGTCGCTTTGCGTGACTTCGCGGTCAAAATTGGATTCATCGAGATTGATTGTGGCGGAGTTATCCATTGGTTTTAGGAAAAGTACGTCCAAATCTGAATAATCAAAATGACGACGGACACACCGAGCAGCATCCAGCCCAGCGGACTTGCACTTTTCTCTGCTGGCGCCACTGCAATCGCCGCGCTCTGCGGGGCAGTAAGTGGCATGGCAATAAGCGGTTGAGTCTTCTTCATCTGAACCGTGGGGAGCGGCTTCGAACGCGGGTCTGGCATGAGCGGAATGCGTGCTGTCTCTTTTCTCGGTCCTGAAGAGGGTGAACCTGGCGCGGGAGTAACTGGAGTGAGTACGGGCGTCGAAACGGCTGGCGGCTTCGGCGGGGAAGCTGGCGAGGGCTGTGGCGGCGGCTCAAAAAATTGGGGAGGTGTCACATTCGGAGCGGCAGGTTTTGAAATAGGCGGCGCCTCCGCCGGAGCACCCAATGGGGGCTTGTCTGATGACTGACGAAGTGGCACCTGGATTCGTACAGTTTCGCGCGATTTCGTATTTGGATCGGGTGGTTTCGCTGCAGGCTGAGGCGGCAACTCAATGCGAACGGTTTCTTTCTTTGGTTCGTTTGGATCAGTCATCGGCAAAATAAGTATCAACAAATTTGCTCGGAAAACGGGCAGCTGTCACCTGCTAAGTGAATTTTCAGTCCAAAAAGTTTGCTTTTTTACCACCGGGACCTTAGGCTAGAAGATCGTATCCGCGGCTTCCAGTGATCCTGCGCCAAACGAATTCACCGACGGGCGCCGCCTTGGACAAGACGATGCTCGCATCGACATCCGGGGCGTCGTCTTCGCTCCGGGCGATATGCGGCTGATCGACCAATAATTTGAGTTCGCTTCCAACTTTTTCGCGGGCAACTTCATACGCGATCTGTTGCTGGATCGACATCGCCATCCGGTAGCGTGCATTTTTGACCTTCGCGGCAATTTGGTTCGGCATTTTGGCCGCGCGGGAGCCCTCTTCCGGTGAATATTTAAATATCCCGAGCCGCTCGAATCGAACGCGCCTAATAAAGTCGAGCAGGGTCTCGAATTCTCCTTCCGTTTCGCCGGGAAATCCGACGATGAAAGTCGTGCGCAAGGCAACCCCGGGAATTCCGGAGCGCAATTTGTCGATCAAAGTCTCGATGTGCGTGCGCGTGGTTTCTCGTCGCATGCGTCCCAACATCGAGTCGTGGATGTGCTGTAGGGGAATATCGATGTAGCGCGCAACCTTGTCGCATTCCGCGATCGTCTCAATCAATTCATCACTCCAATGCGCCGGGTGCGTATAAAGCAGGCGCACCCAAAATTCGCCTTCGATCTTTTGAACCTCGCGAAGCAACGCAGCAAGAGTCGGTCCTTGCGTCGAGTCAACCGGTTGGCGTGGTCCCGCTTTCTTCCGCCACAAATCCATTCCGTAATACGTTGTATCCTGGCTGATCAAATTGATCTCGCGCACACCTTCGCTGACGAGTCCCCGAATTTCTGCGAGTACTGACTGAGGAGGCCGGCTGCGATGTTTTCCTCGCATTTGCGGAATCACGCAAAAACTGCACGGATGATTGCACCCTTCGGCAATCTTTACATAAGCGGAGTGCGCTGGCGTAAGCCTGAAGCGGGGTGTGTCATAATCGGGGATGTAAGTTGGCCGCGGAGTAATGAAGTTAAGATCGACATGGTTTGTCGCAGAAGCGGCAGAAACATCGAACGTCGAACTCTCGGAATTGGATGTTGGAAGTTGGATGTTCGATGTTGGATGTTTTCTCAAAATCGTCTCGATAATCGCCCCCAGCTCACTGACCTGATCCAAGCCAATAAATGCGTCCACTTCGGGCAGCGCTTCGCGCAGCTGGCTCCCGAACCTTTGCGACAAGCAGCCGCTTACGATCAGTTTTTGATTCGGTCGTCTGTTTAAATCGCGCTGATGATGCGCCTCCAGAATCGCTTCGATCGATTCTTCCTTGGCTGAATCGATGAACGCACATGTGTTTACTATCAGGACATCGGCATCCTCTGCGCGCGAGGTAACTTTCATTCCACGCTTCAGAACACTGCCGAGCATGATCTCCGCATCGACCAGGTTCTTGGCACAGCCAAGGCTGATCATGCCAACCTTTGGTTTACCGACAGAACCCATCGCTTTTCTCCTTATCTTCATGTCCCAGGTAAAAAAACATCCAACATCGAACACCGAATGCTGAACCTTCGACGTTCGATGTTCGGCGTTGGATGTTGGGCGTTTTCTGTATTTAATCAACCGTTACATCCTCATCGTCCTCTTCGAGCTCCTTACCATTTTTCTTGATCTCAACGGCGTCACGATCGAGAACGCGAATCGAGACATGTTTACCGCGGAATTCCACCGTGCCGTCACTCGGGGAGATCCAGCGCTCCAAAGCAGGATTCTGGCTTTCATCATTTACGGTAACCTTGATGTAGGTTCTTTTAAGTGGACGAATAGCGACGCGATTTGGTGCGCCTGATTCCGCTGGCGATGGACTCGTTTCCCCTTGCGCCTTTGCAAGATCCCCTGGACCCACAGGCTTGGCTTTGCGCACTTCCGGCTCGGCTAATGTTGCGCGAGCAGCCGAAGCGGCTGTCGCCTTTGGCGCGATTGTCGGCATGGGCGAAACCGATGGTGCAGCCGTAGGAGCGGACGCAACATTGCTTGCCGGTGTTTCGGCGGGCGCTGCTGGTGGCGGAGTTGTGGGGCCTGGGGTGGTTCCGGCGCCCGGCGAGATTTGGGCGGTAGGCTCGGCTCGCCTTGGGGCAAGCCGCTGCACATTGAGAATTAATTTCATTACCCCAAAGCCGATAACCAATACGAGGATGCCAAAGATGAGCGGCATCGGCGAGATGCGCTCCCGACTGGAATGGCGCATCCGACTGGAATGGCGCACCACGGGCGCGCTGACTGGCTTGGGAGGAGGATTGTCCTGAAGGTACGAGTAGCCATCGACCGTAACGCGCTCGGAATCTTCAAATGCGTCAAGATACGGCGTAACATCGACATCTAGAAATTTTCCGTAGATGAGCAGGAAACCCTTTGCGTACGCCAGGCTGGGGAATTGAGAAAAATCATCCGCCTCGATTTCCGCCAGCCGGGCCGGGCGAATCTTTGTCATCCGGGCTGCTTCGTCGAGTGTAAGATTTCTCGCGCGCCGCGCCTCCTGAAACTTTTTACCAAGACCCTCAATTGTCATCGCACGAATTGCCGGCTAAACGGCGGCATCGAGATCGACCAGGATCTCCCGTGGTTTGGCGCCTTCGCCGGGACCCAAAATACCGCGCTGCTCCAGAATATCAACGATGCGCGCGGCACGTGTGTAACCGAGTCGTAGCCGTCGCTGAAGCAACGATGTAGAAGCACGCTTTTCCTGCCGAATGATCTCGATGCATTTTTCGACCAGCTCCTCGTCTTCCTCCGTCACTTCTTCCTCCGGCGCCTCGGCGGATTGAAGCTTCTCATGCATCGCTGTATCGAAAGCGGGCGGGCTTTGGGCAGAGACAAATTCAACCAGGCGATGAATTTCATCGTCGGTTACGAGCACGCCTTGTGCACGAATTAGGCGTGAAGTGCTCGGCGGGAGATAGAGCATATCCCCCTGCCCGAGCAAACGATCGGCGCCATTTTCATCAAGAATCACTCGACTGTCGATCTTACTCGCCACTTGAAACGCAATCCGGCAGGGAATATTTGCTTTGATCACGCCAGTGACGACATCAGCACGCGGCGTTTGCGTCGCGACAATCAGATGAATCCCAGCTGCTCGAGCCATTTGTGTAATGCGCGCGATTGCAGTTTCCACGTCAGCTGGTGCGGTCTGCATCAAATCCGCCAACTCGTCGATGATAACCACGATGTAGGGAATTTTGTCAGGAATTTGAAGCTCGTCCTTTGTAGCCGGGACCGGCGATCCCGGACCGCTTGGAGCCTCTTCCCCGCCGGGATCATCGATTCCGGCTATAGCATCCTTCTTTTTGACCGGGCGGGCGTTGAAACCGACAATGTTACGCACGCCAACGCGGGCAAAAATTTTGTAACGACGTTCCATCTCGTCAATCAACCAGCGCAAGGCAAGCAGCACTTTTTTTGGATCCGTCACGATCGGGAAGACGAGATGCGGCAGCGAATTATAAGACTGCATCTCCACTACTTTCGGATCGATTATGATGAAGCGCAGTTCTTCCGGAGTAAACCGGAAGAGCATGCTGGCGACAAGCGCGTTGATACAGACGCTCTTACCACTCCCGGTGGTTCCCGCCACGAGCAGATGCGGCATTTGTGCCAAATCGGCAATGATCGCTTTGCCGTACACGTCCTTACCGAGAGCGAGCGGAATTTTTGCATGCCCTTTTGCCTCCTCCCAGTGGGGTGATTGCAAAAGTTCGCGCAATTTTACCGTCACTTTTCGACTGTTCGCGAGTTCGATTCCGACAGTGTCTTTGCCTGGAATCGGCGCGAGAATATTAATGCGCTCGGCGCGGGTCGCTCGCGCGAGGTCTCGCTCCAGACTCACGATCTTGTCCACGCGGACGCCTTTTGCCGGATAAACTTCGTAGCGCGTAATGGTAGGGCCTTTCGTGATGTCACCCGGCGCTACCGCAATGCCAAACTGCGCAAGCGTGTCAATGAGAACTTGCTGGACGTGCTCCAATTCCGACGGATCCGCGGCAGCACGGCCCTCCAGATTATGCTCGTCCAGTAAATCCATTCCGGGCAGCGCATAATTTTCCGATTTCCACGCCCGGCTTGTTAGGCCCGGCGCAGCCTTTGGTTTCTCTTCGCCGGCGCGCAATTCGGCGAGAGACGGTTTTCGACGAGCAGTTGCCTGCTCGCTCGGAAGTGCGGTTGTATCGACCACCTTCGGCTTTGGCCGATTTACGAGTTCATCCGGCGAAACAATCGGGCCAGCTGGTCCAGGCACGAACATGCCTTTTTTCTTCAGCTCCTTCTCGTAGATTCGCCGCTGCTTCGCGAGTTGCTTCTCACTGATCTCCAGTTTTTCTTTGAGATCAGCTTTTCGGAATCTGCGGCTCAATCGCCATTCCTGCAGCCTTATCCCTCCACGTCTCGTAGCGGCAACCGTCTCGCGAACAAGATAAATCGGACGCAGTCCAGTCATTAGAATCAAGGTCGTCGCATAAATTCCGATCAGGAGGATAAGCGAACCGAACGGGCCAAGAGCATTGCGGAGTAAACCGTGATGCTCATCGGCGAAGGCATATCCGATCCAACCGCCCGGACCTTGAATGTTGAAGGCGGCATGCCAGCCGCGCAAATGGTACGGTTGCAGATGCAGTAAACAAGCGCCCGACCCGATGAAGAGAACGATCCACGCCAATCGCCGCGTCACGCGCAAGCTCGGGTGAAAAAGTTTCGCGGCGCCAAATCCGAGCAGAATCGCAGCCAAAAGGTACGCGGCCGCGCCGATCAATTGATAGCAAACTCCCGCAACGATCGCGCCGACCGGTCCGATAAAATTTTGCGCGGGGTGATTCGCTGGCGAAATATGGCTAAACCAGATCCAGGACGGCACATCTTTGGGCGTGTAGGAGATCAACGCAAAAAAGAGCAATGTGCCGACGAAAAGGAGAACGAGAGCGAAGACTTCGTTCCAAGCGTTGTGTCTGTCCGTGCGTGCCACCGCGTTGGATAGTAATCCTGCAGCGGCGTCTTTCAATCATGTTGTGAAGGCTCTTGCTCATGCTCGTGCTCATGATCTTGCTCGTAATCGAGGGTTCAAATCGATCACGAGCACGATTAGGAGCATGAGCAGGATTTCAACGAGCATGATGATGCGGTGATTCCTTCAGCTTTCATCCTTGCACGCGAGGCTGGAGGACGGTTACTGTGCCGCGCATGATGCGAGTTTCCGTTGCGAAGGCCGTGTCTGTTCTCAGCGCCACTGCCGTGATGGCCATTTGTTCCTGCGAAAAACATTCACTTGGCGAAATCCCGGAAGTCCAGAGGGAACAAATCGATCCGGCAAAGGCTTGGTCCAAAGCGAGCGAAATGAAGTCTGAAAAATCTTCATCCTCGCCGACGCCAGCCGAATTTTTCCCTGCGAAGACACGTCCCTAAATCAAAGCCAGCGCTATGGCCAAACACAAATACGCAACGACGCCGCCGAAAATTAGCACGATGCCACCCGGCGTTCCGTACATCATCGGGAACGAAGCGGCGGAGCGCTTTTCCTACTACGGGATGAATTCCATTCTGACGATCTTCATGACCAAGTACCTATTGGACAAAATGGGCCACTTGAGCGTGATGCAACCCGCGAACGCCGAAGCCTGGTATCACACTTTCGTTTCGGCCCTTTATTTTCTGCCAATCTTCGGCGCGATCCTCGCCGACGCCGTCTTCGGAAAATTCCGAGTCGTCTTGTGGTTGTCGATGGTTTACTGCGGCGGTCACTTCACTCTGGCTTTGATGGGCTCGCCGGTGGCGCACGCGATTGAGCCGCGCTACTTGCTCGCCATCGGTCTGCTCATGATCGCAATGGGCGCGGGCGGCATTAAGCCATGTGTTTCAACCA
>WNGL01004649.1_pt1 | contig 18440 bp, 11 predicted proteins | sample 5400591 | NCBI WGS metagenome assembly WNGL01 (sample SAMN13153377, study PRJNA577476) | soil metagenome | isolation source: 80 cm soil or saprolite under Garry oak tree replicate 1 | place: USA:California | collected 2016-06-15 | reverse complement strand
CACATGAAGCAGAATTTGAGACATGTTGCCGTCGACCTATCAATCTGCTTGGCGCTCCTGACCAGTCTCGTCATTGAGCTGGACGATGACTCGGTCTCCCACATCCAATCCTCTGTGCAACTCCGATAGTGGGGATAGTGAGTGGCAAAAGTTACGCGGATACGATGGTGCTTGCTCGCCCTCTTACTCCTCGGCGTCGTCTCACTCGCCCATACTCAGCGGGGGGTCGCGGAGACACCGCCTGTTCCAACTGGAGTCTCATGGAATCCCAATGTAAACTGTGTCCCAGTGGTCACTACTTTCGAAAACATAATGGGAACCAACCTGAACTCCTTCAACGGAGGACTCCTAGCAGGGAGCCAGTATGCCACGTACAATCTAAAATATTTTGACCAGAACAGTACTGGCTTTTTCCAGCCAGGCGATACTGTCGTGTACGACCTAGACAACAACGGAACCGCGGATGTGACACCAGGAAAAAACGACCAGTTCTACTCGACTGTGACCTCAGCCAGCGCGGACCGCAACCTATCTACTTCGCCTACCAGCCTGGTTTCAGGATCACTGGTTGGGAAACCGTTGAAGACCGAGCCCCGGCTCAAGTATATCGACGGGTCAACGACTGCTTACTACAACACTACCAACGGCAGTTGGGATGCAGGTGAACAAAATTTTGGTGAGACGGTGGTTTTTGACGCAAACAACGATGGCGTCGTCGACGTAGGCGACACAGTGGTTAGCGGAGGGGTGAGGCTTCCGTTCCTGGCCGAGATTGGAAAGCCGCTTGCAACTCAGACTTTCGGAGGAATCTTCAACAAAAGGATGCTTAACCCGCCCTGCACTATCACGAATGAGTTTGGACAGGTTGTCGGCGTCTTCGTCGAAATCCGCGGCGTCTATCCTGTAGTCTGGGACTACACCACCGAGGACTGTGCGTCCGCTTTCAACGAAATCAACGGTGGCGGCAACTTTGACAATCTGCTCTGCGATTCAAGCGGTAACATGCAGACGTTCGGCATCCACGGAGATTGCGGTGGCGTTATCCACACTGCTTGTGGCCACCGGATCCACTTTGAGATCGACAGGGACTGGATGGCGAAAGGCTGGTGTGGACCCGGAAGCTCGTACTGTAACAATAGCACTCTTCCCCAATATGTGGCAAGCGGGAGTTCAGGAGGCGCCATGGGCATAGACGTTCAAGGTTTCCTTTACTGGGACCCCACCGAGGTTACGACGACAGGCCACAGTTACAGCGGCTGGGAGCTTCATCCGTTCACAGCCTGGCGCTTATCCGCGTCGCTCGCTACCACAATAGAAGACTCGGCCAACAACCCTGTGGCATCAATAATGGCTGGGACCGCAGTCCATGATACCGCCATCATCTCAGGAAGTAGTGGTGTTTACACAGGAACGGTGACCTACAGCGTCTTCACGGGCTCGACCTGTGGAGGGACAGGGACGATTGTCGGTGGCCCTGTCACAGTCATCAACGGCGTCGCTCCGAACTCTGCACCTCAAACGTTCGATACCCCAGGTTCGTTCAGCTGGAACGCCGTCTACAGCGGAGACTCCGGCAACAGCCCAGCCACTAGCAGTTGCGAGCCCTTAACAGTCAACAAAGCCAGTCCAACCATCTCTACATCGCTCTCATCAAACCCGATAACTGTTGGAGGGTCTGTTACTGATTCTGCGACGCTTTCCAACAGTTTCCAGGCAAGTGGTACAGTCGTCTACAGCTTCTTCTCTGGATCAAGTTGTGCTGGAACCGGCACTCAGGTAGGCTCTCCGGTAACAGTTACAAGCGGCGCAGTCCCAGATTCCGGGTCTCAAACATTCAACACCGCCGGTGGCTTCAGCTGGAACGCTGTCTACAGTGGAGATGCGAACAACAACGGTGCGACAAGCACTTGTGAACCACTAACAGTGAATCCTGCGTCAGGCGTCATCATAACGACAACACTCTCCAACAACGCTATAGCCGTAGGCGACTCCGCGAGTGACTCTGCGACGCTTACAGGCGTTACTGCAAACGCGGGCGGAACGGTCACATACAGTTTCTTCTCAGGATCAACGTGCGCTGGAACAGGCACCCCGATGGGCAATCCCGTCACGGTAGCCAACGGCGTCGTCCCGAACTCGGCGTCGCAGGTCTTCAACACCGCTGGCTCGTTCAGTTGGAGTGCGGTCTATAGTGGCGATGCCAACAATGGTGGCGCGACAAGCGTTTGCGAACCCTTGACGGTTAACAAAGTGAGTCCCACTATTGCGACCTCTCTCCTCTCCAACCCTATCACTGTTGGAGGATCCGTTGCGGACTCTGCCACACTCACTAACTCATTCCAGGCAGGCGGGACAGTAACCTTCAGCTTCTTCACAGGTCCGACATGTTCCGGGACGGGCACAATCGTTGGCAGCCCTGTCACCGTAACGAACGGCGTTGTTCCTGACTCCGCATCTCAGACCTTCAACACGGCAGGTTCCTTCAGCTGGAATGCCGTATACAGCGGCGATGCAAACAACAACGGCGCCGATAGCCCTTGCGAGCCGTTGACGGTCAACCCACCGATCACGGCCAATTTCGCATTCTCTCCTACCAACCCTGCTACAGGACAGAAAGTAATATTCTCTGGAAGCGCCACAGGGGGCACTCCACCCTATGTGAGCTGGTCATGGAATTTCGGCGACGATTCCCCGCCGAGCTTTGAGGCAACTGTGGCTCACTCATACTCCAAGGCAGGCTCCTACACGGTGCAGCTAACGGTGACTGACAGCACCGGAATTAATGCTACCTCCATGGCAACGATAACCATTCTGGAGAAGCGGACGATTGTCGGACTCGATCCAACCTTCTTCTATGAGCTGACAACGAGTCTGGGCGTTGCCGTCGTGATCACTGCCCTCGGCCTGTATCGGAAGAGAACCGGAAGGCACATCGATTCAACTGTCTGAAACCAAGAAAAATATCCTGTGGTTTTCTTCGAGTTGTGGCGCCGCCGACAGGGTTCGAACCTGTGACCAACGGGTTGCTACAGTGGACCTTCCACTTTAACAGCTACAGCCTCAGCCATGAGCCAAGTCCGCTGCTCTACCACTGAGCTCGCGCCCCCAAATCTCTGAGGGAACGGCGGCCCGCGTCTTATCCGGCGGCAACCGACAACCCGACAGGACTCGTTTATTAAAAGATAGGCAACTGCGAGTATGAGATGAAAAGTCCATCCGAAATGAATACTGCTCCTAGAGAAACGGGCACCAACCACACTTTCATCGGATATAGGTGACGTCTTTTTCGTAACTTCCTGAAACTCGTCGAACGTGTAACTCGTCTAAACGAAACCAAGAAGTGCCCAGCGATTACCGCACCCACTTTGAGCTTCAGCTTGGAACAGCCATTCCTTACCACTAAAACATTAAGAATCGAGTTGCGCGAGCGGCCCTCTTGGAGGGCCCGTAGCTCAGCTAGGTTTTCTTCAGGTTGAAGAACTGAGAGAGCGGCAGGCTCATAGCCCCAAGTTCGGGAAACCTGACGGTCCCCGGTTCGAATCCGGGCGGGCCCACCATGCTACCATTGAATATCTAGAGGACTGAGTCCCTAAAGACACGAGGAGACTTTTCACGGATGAGGAAAAAAAATGATCGGGGATGTTGGGCACCTAGAGACCCTTCATCATTCGTTGCGGCATTCAGTCCGAGGATTTCCTAGATTTAGCGCGGTATGCTAATCCGATAACGGCGCTGACCACTGCACCCACCACTCCAAGGATCGCGGTGAAGATTGAGGGAGCGAGACCCAGGATGGTAGGGGCCGCTTTCTGGGGGGTGGGAGAGGAGGCGAAGCTGATGTACACGGTTCGAGTGCTTGATGGGTATGTGACGTAGACGTAGTAGTTGTTGGCGTCTTGGCTGATAATGAAATTCGAAGCACCGCTGTCGAGGGTCACGTTGAAGCTACCGCCTGAGGGGACGATGGACTTGGGCACGGTCATGTTGGCAACCCCGACGCCTGCTCCTCCTGAAACCTGGAAGCTAATCTTGTGGGTACCGGCGTCGTACTGAGTATTTGAGACGGTGGAATTGCTTGTAACCTTGAACGTGACCCCACCGGAAGTGATGGACTGGCTAACGGGGGGCATTGAGGTCCTTGCGGTAACTGTCACACTGACAGTCGTCGAAGCAGTCGTCGCACCCAGAGGCGAACCAGTAATCATGACACTGTAAGAGCCTGGAGCAATAGTAGATGAGACGCTAATCGTCAAGGTACTGGTCGCACCTGACGAAGATGGAGTCACAGACATGGAACTGAACGAAGTGCAGGTGACACCGGACCGTAGAGGAGCAACACACGACAACGCGACAGACTGAGCAGTACCAGAAATCAGCTTCACAGTGATAGTCACACTGCCTGAACTGCCCGCAGTAATACTAACCGGACCATTGATCGACAATGAATAGTCGAAAGCAGGAGGGGCTGTTGAGAAGAACTTCCAAGTATCACCGATTGCAACGGTGGAGCTAATACCTCCGCCAAAGACGATTAGATAACCGTCAGCCGTATCATACGCCATCGACGGAATAAGTCGTGGGGAAGGCCCACTACTGGACGCAACGTTTGTCCATGAACCGCCTAGATACTTCCATGTCTCCCCGAACGGGGTGCCTGTGGGACTAGTGGATGACGTGCCGCCGAACGCGACAACATAACCGTCTGCAACATCATAGACCATCGACATGCCTCCGCGTGGGGAAGGGTCACTGCTCGAGGTAATGTTTGTCCACGATCCGCGTAGAAACGTCCAAGTATCACCCAAAAAGACAGAGCCGCCAAATCCGCCGAATAGAATCACATAGCCATCAACTGGGTCGTAAGCCATCGACGCAACAGCGCGCGGGGAGGGTCCACCACTCGACGTAATGTTTGTCCACGAACCGCTGAGAAACCTCCAAGTATCACCAGACGGGGTGCTCCCGGTATTAGTGACGGTCTGCCCGCCGAACACGACTACATAGCCATCAGCAGCATCATAAGCCATCGAAGCATACTCTCGTGAGGAGGGGCTAGTGCTGGGCGTAATGTTGGTCCACGAGCCAGCCAGAAACTTCCAAGTATCGCGCAAGTTAGTGGAGCCATTATACCCGCCGAAGAGGATCACGTAGCCGTCAACGACATCATAAACCATCGATGCGCCAATCCTTGAGGAGGGGCCAGTGCTGGACGTGATGTTCGTCCACGAGCCACCGAGATACTTCCAAGTATCACCGATTACGACGGTGGAGCTAACGGTGGCGCTAGTACCTCCGCCAAATAGGACTACATAGCCGTCAGTCGCGTCATAGACCATCGACGCGCCAGCCCGTGAAGAAGGGCCAGTACTGGGAGTAATGTTTGTCCATGGACCTAGTGTAGAGACGTTGACAGTGACGGTTGTCGCGGCAGAGGCAGTCGCGCCCACGGGACTACCAGTAACCTGGAAGGTGTACGAGCCGGGTGTAACCTTAGACGCGACACTGACCGTCAAGCCGCTCGACCCGGTAGGAGTTACAGGGTTCAGCGTGAAATTGCCACAAGTAATACCTGAGGGAAGACCGGAACATGAAAGTGTGACAGACTGAGGATTACCGGCAGTCAGAGTCGCAGTGATCGTCATGCCAACAGAAGTACCCTGCGTGATACTAACAGGACCACTGTTCGACAATGAATAGTCAAAGGCTGGTTGAGTGCTCGGTGAGGAGAACTTCCATGAGTCACCAGGTCCGCTGAAGAGAATCACATAGCCGTCAGCAGGATCATAAGTCATCGACGTAGCACCGTATGGGTAGAGGCCAGTGCTAGAGGTAATGTTTGTCCAAGAGCCCCTCAGAAAACTCCAAGTATCAGAAAACAGATGCCCATCATCTCCGCTGAAGAGAGCCACATAGCCGTCAGCAGCATCATAGGCTATCGACGCACTATACCGTCGGGAGGGGCCAGTACTGGGGGTGATGTTTGTCCATGAGCCTCCGACAAACTTCCAAGTATCACCGAATATGGTGAAAGAGCTACCATATCCGCCGAAGAGGACTATGTAGCGATCCGCAGAATCATAAACCATCGCCGCTTCATCCCGTGGGGAGGGACCGCTGCTGGGAGTAATGTCTGTCCATGAGCCACCGAGGAACTTCCAAGTGTCACCCAGGTAGCCAGCGCTGCCGTATCCGCCGAAGAGGATGACATAACCATCAGCAGCATCATAAGCCATAGAAGCAATAGCCCGCGGGGAGGGGCCTGTGCTGGGCGTAATGTTTGTCCATAAGCCACCTAGAAATCTCCACGTATCACCGAAAGTGGTAGAGGCAGAGCTTCCGCCGAAGAGGATTACGTAACCATCAGCAGGGTCATAAGCCATCGACGCAGCATCCCTTGGGGAAGGGCTTGTGCTGGACGTGATGTTTGTCCAGGAGCCACCGAGAAACTTCCAAGTATCATCCATAAAGCCAGAGCTAGAGCTGCTAAGTCCGCCGCCGAAGAGGATCACATAGCCGTCAGCAGCATCATAAGCCATGGATGCTTCAACTCGCGGGGAGGGGCTAGTACTCGGCGTAATGTTTGTCCATGGACCTGGGGTCGAGACGGTAAAGGTCACTGTCGTTGTCGCGGCTGAAGCGGTCGCACCTGCAGGACTGCCAGTAACGTGGAAAGTGTACGAGCCAGGCGTAAGAGAAGACGCAACGATGATCGTCAAGCCACTAGTCGCACCCGCAGTAGTCGGAGTCACAGGGTCGACAGTGAAACCGCCACAGGTAATTCCCGACGGAAGACCAGAACAGGACAGTGTAACAGGCCTAGGTGTACCAGCAGTCAATTTCGCATCGACCGTCACGGCAACCGAAGTACCTTGCGTAATACTAACAGGACCACTATTCGACAACGAATAGTCGAAAGCAGGAGTGGCTGTCGAGGAGAACTTCCAAGTATCACTATAGAGCGCAGAGTTACTTACTCCGCCGAAGAGGACTACATAGCCATCAGCAGCATCATAAGCCATCGACGCAGTAGCCCGTGGGGAAGGCCCACTAGAAGTAATGTTTGTCCACGAACCACCCAAAAACTTCCAAGTATCACCAAAGGCAGCAGTGATAGACGTGCCGTTAGTCGTCGCGATAGCCGTCAAACCGCCGAACGCGATTACAAAACTGTCAACAGCATCATAAGCCATAGATGAGAGAGCTCTTGGGGAGGGACCGCTACTGGACGTAATGTTTGTCCATGAGCCACCCAAGAACTTCCAAGTATCACTAAGAAAGCCAGAGCCGTGAGATCCGCCGAAGAGGATTACATATCTATCCGCAGAATCATAAGCCATCGACGCAGCATCCCGGGGGGAAGGGCCACTGCTAGAGGTAATGTTTGTCCATGAGCTGCCGAGAAACTTCCAAGTGTCACCGTAGAAGGCAGCGGGCGAACCGTTGCCAGTGAGTCTCGCACCGCCGAACGCGACTACATAACCGTCAACAGCATCATAAGCCATCGACCCATCGACCCGGGGGGAAGGGCCACTGCTAGAGGTAATGTTTGTCCATGAGCCACCCAGAAACTTCCAAGTATCACCGAAGACGCCAAGGCTACCGACGTAATCGCCTCCGCCGAAGAGGACCACATATCCATCAGCGGAATCATAAGCAATCGACGCACCAAACCGTGGCGAAGGGCCACTAGAGGTGATGTTTGTCCATGAGCCGCCCAGAAACTTCCAAGTATCACCGGACACAGCTCCACCGAAGAGGATCACATAGCCATCAGCAGCATCATAAGCCATCGACCCATCAACCGCCAGCGCCGAGGGGCGAGTGCCAGAGGTTATGTTGGTCCAGGGGCTATTCACGCTTGATACCGATGCGGTTTGGCCGCTCAGGGCTGTTTGACAATACACGCTTCCAAGTCCCGCTGCTGAACAGTTCACTGGCCCAATGCCTAGAGGGCTCTGCCCTGATTTGAGAGAGGCGATGGCGGCTGTTATCTGGCTGGAACTGTCAATTTTCGAAAGAGCAACAGGGCCTTGCGCCGTAGGTAGGTTTCTCTCTAGTGAGAGAGGAGTTACCACGATGACCATGATTGAAAGGAATGATAGGAATAGGGCTGTGAGAGATATCCGGCGTCGCAATCTAGGGAGGATGACTAACACGAGTTTCAGAATGATGGTCGTCAAGAGGCAGTTAAAGTCAGGCAATCATCTGCAGGGGAACAGCCTGTTTGTAACACACTGCAATGAGATCGCTGCGGATTAGCCTTCGAAGCTGAAAGTCACAGAGTTGGGTCCAATGACTTCGAACTTGACTGTTCGTGGTACTGTTTCCCTGATCATTGTTGTGACGAATTCCTTGACGAATATGGAGAAGTTGAGGTTGACATCGTGATGAACGGTGTAGAAATGCATCTTTCCGTCATAACGGTGCTCGTAGGCGTCGAAGTGGCTGCTCCACAGGTCTAGGAACTGGAGAATGGTTCCGAAGCTCAGCTGCTGGTAGAGGTAGAGGACATGCTCCCGTCCAGAAGTCTCGGCGAATTTCCTTCCGAGCTCTTCCAGTTCTGGTTTGTCGAGTGACTTGTATACGTCCCGTAGGAGGTCTTTGCTGACGGGGATCAGACCGAGCCTCCCAGCGTAACGCCACCAGTCCGCATAGCGAGACAAGATCTGAGAAACCAGTGTGTTGAGACTTGTCCGGTTCTTCTTCGCCTCGTCCTCAAGGTTCGCTCTGAGGCTGCTGTCTATCCGAAAAGAAACAGTATCTGTTGTAATTCTTTGGTTGGATTTCTTGAACCTGGGGGAAGACGTGGAGGTTGTTTCCGATTGTTGCTTCGCAAAGACCCCCAAGACCGCGATCAGGCCCCACATAACCCAAGGATTGCGGGTTTTTTCTGACGAGCGTGAATCCGACGCGCCAAGCGGGGCTTGGAAGCTGACTGGAGAGGGCGACAAGGCTCGAGTTAACAGTTTCTCGGTGTTCCGGTCCGGATAATAGCTTTGTCGGAATCTTAGTCCACTGAGTAGTCTCTTTAAGGAGCAAATAGTCGTAATCGCTTTCCCACTTCCGTAAGAACGAGAGAGCACATGTTAGTGAACCCTTCGACGCTAGTAGGACGCCAAGGCTACTTTTAGATAGCAATTGATATCGTAGGCGTACATGACTAAACGTTCAATCTATCGACTTTCGTGTACAAGGGCCAACGGGGATATTCTCATCAGTTGGCTTGGAACGAAAAAGAAAGGATAGCAGCCCCGTTTTTCCCTAGTCGCCTCAATTCACGGCTCGCCACTCGAATCCGGGCGGGCCCGCCATCCACTGAATGAATTGACCTGGTATGATGTTGGGTTTATGAGATCGCTAAGACCCTCTTCTTTGAGACCTTAGGAGTTGCCAGCTGACGCGGCTGATCAGCTATGTGAAAAATCGGGGTTGAGCTTGGCCAGTCTGGTGGTCGTGACTGCTTAACCGTGTATGGTATTGAGAGTTTGAAGGGAGCTTTCGGTGGGAGGGGACTTGTCTATTCTTGGATACAAGGAGTCGATGAGGCTGCTGGGCCGAACTGTCAATTCGAGTTGTCGCAACCCTCTCGAGCGGAATATAATATCGAGCAAGGTCAGGTTACTGCGGAATTCGATCGAATAGACAAATTTCCCTGTGCTGGCATTGTTACTTCAAATGGGGAAGGGTATCTGATCGCTCCCGCCCTTAAGCTCGACTTGGGCAAAGGGCGCGAGATTGTTCTGATGCTACTCTCGCCACCAGCTAGGCCTCACAATGTATCTGTCGAGAAGACCGTTCTTTCTACCCCGGGTGAAGAGGCAACGATGACTCTCTCGGCCGAGAGTGGTGAGCTTCGTTGTCTGGGGACTTTCTCAACCAGGTCGAAAGGGGGAAGGGTCATCTTGAACAGAAACCCTAGAATCCCGGTGTACAAGAAAGGATTCGATGAGACTCTCGGCAAGCTTAGAGGGCCTGGGAGGATAAGCGCTGTTTGGAAACCCGTCGGTCGGAGCTTTGAAGAACTCGTTCTAGTCTTCGACCCGTCCACTATCTGTTCCTTCGAAGCGAATTCGATGTCTTTTGACATGATACCCAGCTATCTAAGAGGGCGCGAGTTCAAGGACTCTGGGAGCATGGGCGACTATGTAGTAGGCGATGGCTTCGGTGTGAGCTATACTATTCGTCTATTGTTGCATCGCGGCCTTAGAAGACGTTCCTCTGATGAAGCAAGACTTGTGGTAACTTGAGGATACTGGTCACGTTCTCGGTCCCCTCACTTCTCTGTCAGAAGAAAGGGGTAGCTTCTGCAGTCTGACTCGCTCCTTGCCATTTCAATGGCAGCTTTGTGAATCCGACGGACCTACCATTCTAGCGTTACTTTTGACCTACGTGGCACTAGAGAGTGCTTGCCCTTCGTCTTTGAAGATTTCTCTTATAGCACTCTGGAGAATCCCGAAGTGACGGTGCACTAGACTATCAGCAGAGGACACGGTTGTCGCGCTTTCTGTGAGAGCTTCTCTTGTCAGGATTTGGTCGGGTTTCTGGGCGTACGTCCAACGATCGCCTTGATCGCTTCTATCTCACTCTTCTTCCTTCTTGGCGTGATCGAAAGCCGGCCTAGAACTTCTGCTACAGAATTCTTGCCCACGATATCCAGCGGATCCAAACGATAGATCGATCATCCTGGCTTTTCTCTCTTCCTTATATCCGAGCCTTCCTTGTGGACCTCTAAGGTTTCGTGGGTTTCATGAGGCTAGACTCTAGGGAGATTATGTTGCTAACCCTCATAGTAATGGGTCTATTCCTTGCAGCCGGGTTGCCGTCGGCACGGGCCTCGCCAACGTACGCTCCTGGGGTCAAGCCGGGGGATACGGCGGTCTATGCCCAGACGGTTGGCAGATGGAACCTCCCCGGTCCCGCGCAGCCTCCGTTCGACCAGTTCGTCAACCTAAACTTCACGACCCTCAGCGTTACGAGTGTTATTGGAGCAAACGTTTCCGCTGCTCAAACTTTCAGTTACACTAACGGCACGACGCGATCGAATGTAATCCAAGGAAGCGTCGCCACCGACTCCGGGAACATCACCTTCTGGTTTATTCCTGCGAATCTCACGACCGGTGACCCAATCTACACGACTCCCGGGGCTCCGGTAATCAATAGGACGATCACAGAGGTGTACGCGGGCGCAGTGAGATCGCTTAACATCTACAATGCCACCCACGTCCTGCCTCAGGGAACGGAGTTTGTTAACGCGTGGTGGGATCAAGCGACCGGGATTCTGCTCCACGTCGATTTTGCCATCAAGACACCCACAGGCAACGCGTTCGCTGGTGCGAGCTTGGTTCAGACCAACATTTGGGGCCCCGGGCCCGGCTTCGGATTGATCGCCTTCCCGAATCCTCTTCTTATCCCAATCGGCTTCGAAAATACTAGTATGCTAGCCTTCATTAGCGAGCGGGGTTTCTCTGGAAGCATCACAATCCAGCTCGGACTCACCGGTTGCACTGGAATCTGTCCAGTGCCCAACTTATTCCCTGACACAGTAACATTGGCAGCGGGGACGATAGCTTTCGCCAACCTCACCATTCCAACCCGTGCTGATACGACGCCTGGAACCTGGAGTATAAGCGTCAACGCTTTCAGCGGCCCATTCGTGAGCAACTCGACAGTCTTGACTGTGATAGCAGTCCCGTCAGGAGCTGACGAGTTTCCGAGTGCGAACATCAGTTTCAATCCCTTCAGTCCCTTGCCAGGCCAAACCGTGAGCTTCAGTTCCGCAGGAAGTCTTGACCCAGACGGGTTTATCGTATCGTACAACTGGACGTTCGGAGACCTCACCCAGATCGTTGTTCCGGGAAACACGACGACTGTTCAGCATTCCTTTGCCTTTCCTGGTAGCTACGCTGTTGCACTAACGGTCACGGACAGTTCGAACCTCAAGGGATATGCGAGTGTCGTAGTGAACGTTGCGAACAATACGGATGAGCCGCCGATTGCCGACTTTCTTATTCGCGTGCCAAATCCGGGCCAGCCGATCCGAGTGGGACAGGACATCACCTTCGACGCTAGTCCAAGTATCGATCCTGATGGTAGTATTACATTTTACCGGTGGACGTTCGGAGATGGAAGCGGAAGCTTCGGTTTATTCACAAACCACGTCTATAGTAATCCAGGAAACTACACTGTGACGCTCATAGTAACCGACAATGGGGGGTTGAGCGCGACCGCGCATCACAACATCCCAGTCATACAAGCATTGGTTCACGATGTTGGGATTGTCAACGTTGACCCGGAGCCGAAGAGTGTGGTGTCCGGCCAACAAGTCTTTGTCGGTGTCGCACTTGTCAACCTGGGGCAGCAGGCGGAGAATGTCGATATCACTGTCCGCTTCGACTCGCAGGTCGCCGCGACGCTTCACGGTGTTAGCGTTCCAGTGACTCCGTATCCCTACTTTTTCCAGGTCGTTTGGGACACAACTGGGGTTGCTGCTGGAAACTACACGATCTCGGCGAGTGTCTTCCTTTCGACCGACCAGAACCTCGCGAACAACCAGTTGACTGACGGGATCGTTACGGTCCTTCCACCTCCTGTTTTGTCGGTGACGCCGTCGCAAGGGTCAGTGGGAACGAAGGTCCTCGTTCAAGGGTCTGGCTTCCCGGTCCCCTCTGGGCCATTCCAGATCTCTGTTACTGTCGAAGTGACCTTCGATGATCAGTTCCTTGGGTTCGAAACTCTAGGCAACACAGGTGCATTCGATTTCGTGTTCAACGTCCCCCTGTCCCAGGTTGGGCCGCACCAGATCCATGCGTACGCAGAGCTGTACCCAATCCCGGTGGAAGCATCGACGGCCTTTACCGTCGTCCCAGGTCAGGCCACTATGTCGCTTACTGTCAGCGTGGGCTCGATCTACTTCCCTGGGGACACTGCAACAATCTACGTTCTCTCTACGATGAACGGTAGTCCAATGCCTGCAGGAACAATCAGCTTGTCCATCCTATTTCCTAACGGAACAAGTAGAAGCCTGATACTCCAATCTGTCTCGACGGGCATGTACAGAGCATCATACAACGTGCCGAGTACAAACTCTCTAGGAACTTATGCTCTAATCGCGACCACCCAGCAAAACGGCGCCAGTGCCTCAGCTCTCGGGAGCTTTGAAGTAAAACCAACATGGCTTCAGGCCAACAGCCATAACATCGCCACGGGCACCGCTATCGTTGGAACTGTTGGAACATTCGGGGTTGTTGCTTTCGCCTGGAGGAAGGGATACTTCGCCAAGCGAAGGGATGGTTCCCCGTTCGAGTACGGTGGATAACCCAACACAGAACCTTCGCTTAGATCCGTTTCACCGCTTATCTGGGCATGTTATTTTCTGACGAGGAAGCTATGAGGTTGGGGACCCCGAGGGGCCGACTCCTTCCTCCAGTTGCAGCATTCACTTTTACAAACGGTGATACCAACTTCTCAACAGCATCCGTAAATCCAAGGGTCGAGGTAGTTCGCGATTCCTCGAAGGAGTCGTTCAGGAACTAGGGCTCTCAGATCAACGAAAAGAGAAGTTTGTGTCAGGTCAATATTAACGCCGGAGGCCGAATTCGGGCGGGCCCACCAGTTTAGCCTAGTGGATTTTCAGGAGGGCCACTTTTGAGAAGGTCTCTAACCTTCTCGACGAAGATCTCTGTAAGGATCTGTGTCTTATTGTCCTCTTCATCTCTTGGCGTCGGGTGAATATTGTGCGGTTTCGCCAGTGCTTAGAGGGCCTCTCTAATCTCGTCTCGTGTAGCGCCAATGGATCCCGCCATCTGTCTCCAGAGGTTGGCTTTGGGTGTTCTACCCCGGGGGCTTGAACGTCGTTGTATGCATCGATCTTGTGGCTCATCATGTAATCGAGGATAATTGGTGGTCGGTGTACCCAAAGCCTTATCAGTTCAGTGGGTCAAGTTTTTCTCGAAAAATATGGTGAATCTTTTGACCGACAAAAGATCCGTAGCAATACCGATTCTTATACTAACTGTTGCCGCTCTCTTCGGGATACCACTAGGGTTGGCTGACGCGTATGGCTCGTCCTCCACAGGAACAGTGTGCATAGCCCCCCAAGGCTCAGGCTCATGCCCAACAGGAACAGTCTTCACAGGGTCCACGGGTGGGTCACTGACAGTTGGGGTCGACCTACAAAACTCGGCTACTCTCAACGGTTTTGACGTCTTTGTCAAGACGGATAACTCGATTCTCGCACCCGTTGGTGCCGGAATTTCCGGGATAGGCGGCGCAATCCAAGGTGGGGGCTCAATAACTATTGTATGCATCAACGGAACAAGAGTTACCGGTACAGCAACCTCGTGTTCCCCGCAAGACGGCCCCGGCATTGTCCATGTCGCCATAGTAGGGACCAAGATCCGTGGCCCAGTGACAGGACTACTGTTCACCGTAAGCTATAGGATATCTGGACAAACATTTGGTAGCACCATCGGATTCCAATCAGGATGCACCCCGAGTAGCGTAGCTGGAACGACCACCTGCGTCAACATAACCGACGGACGAAAGACGGACCCTGAGAATGTGGTGACTGCGGCCTTCAGGAATTCGCCCGCTGGACTAGTTTGCCTGGCCGCAACCTCTAGCTCCTGCCCTTCCGCACCTCCCACGTTCTCTGGAGCCGTGAACAGCCAGCTTACGGTTGACGTGACCATTCAAGCGTCGGATGCGTTCAATGCCTTCGACATAAGGGTCCAGGCTGACCCCACTATCCTCAACGGTGCCGCCATTAGCCTCACAGGAAGCGTTCTTTCAAGCCCCGTGTTTACAGCCGTATGCATCAACGGCTTCTTCATGGGAGGTTCCTGTCAGTCCAGCCCTGGCACGGACGAAGCGATAGTCTCGACAAGCAGCTCCACCACGGCACCTACAACGGGACTGCTCTTCAGCATCACCTACAACATTGTTGGTACCACAACAGGCACTATGATCTCGTATCCCACCGGATGCTCATCAAGCAGTGTCTCCGGGACAACCACCTGTGTCGCCATCAACAACGCTGGAGCAGTTGTTCCAGAAACAGTTCAAACAGCGTCCTTCAGCAACTAGTTCTAGGAGCCTAAACCTCCCTATTTTTTTGGGAAATCAATCGGACAGCCATCCAGCTGTTCGCTCGGCTATTTTCTTCCATGCTTGGATCTCCTAGTCTTGGATTTTGGTTTTCTGGAGGAAAATATCTTGGCCACACGATCATTCAGATGAGCATCATCGAGTCGTTTGCAGACCGTTGGGAAGACCGGGCTCGGCCGGTTCCACCAAACTTCGTCTGGTGAATCCAAGTCTGGTTCTTTTGTTCGGAGAGTTGCGAGGTTGCGAAACATAAGTGCGAGTTTGAAATTGGTTTCTAGGACTCCTGCTAAGCGACTGGCCGCACGTGGCTGTAACTTCCAGTTTTCTGCCTTCGGCGGAATCGCTTCTAGATGCTTGTAGACTCCAAGAACAGAGGCTGTTGATTTCTCTCCCCAGCCTTCCAGACCGGGGTATCCGTCCGCGTCATCACCTACTAGGGCAAGATAATCAGGTATAGAACTTGGCGGGACGCCAAACTTCTCTTTCACGCCTGCCTCGTTGCGAACAGTTCGTGAACGACGATCCAGCTGAACAACACTGTCGTTCCGAACGCACTGGGCCAAGTCTTTGTCTGGGGTGCAGATGTAGATTCGGCCGACCTTCGCAAGTTTACTCAGAGAGGCGGCTGCTCCGGCGAGAGCGTCATCGGCCTCCAGTTCGACCATTGGCCAGACCTTTACTCCCATTGCCTGCAGTGCTTCTTCGAGCAAGGGGAATTGTGACATGAGTCGTGGATCAACCCCTTCGCTCGTCTTGTATCCAGGCCAGAGGTTGTTCCGGAATGATTCGATGACATGGTCCGTCGCAACCCCTATGTGAGTTATTCCGGATTCGAGCATTCCCGCTACGCTGTTGAGCACCCCACGGGTTGCCGCAACCTCCTCGCCTCTATCGTTGGCGTGGGTGGGCATTGCGTAGAAGTGACGGAACAGTTCGTAGGTGCCATCCACTAGGTAGATATCCACGGTAGAGTCAATTCCATATGACTAGAAGAAATAGATGAACCCTTGAGACTGACAGAGCTGTCGTTAGTTCCAGTCAAGGAGTAAAATCTGGTTATTTCCTTTTCTGTTGAATTTCCCTCATTCCGAACATGACGATTTTCTTCACGAGATCGTATGGGATTGGCTTGTCCAACGCGACAGTTCCTTTCTGAAAGCTTCATTGCCCTCAGGTATTGAGTAGAATCCGATATGATTTTTCCAGGCGCTGAAATATACCAATCTCTCCCCGTTTAGTTTGAACGTAGGCATATCATAGCTTATCGACTCAAGCTCTTCAGGCGCTGCCTCCCGTACTGTAGCCCTCAGCTTCTCCAAAATGCGCTGTACGTTTTCTGGGAAGGACCCGATGTATTCGTCTATTGTCTCGAGTTTCTTAGCGGGTACCATTCTCGCTCACCGGTGGATCTTCGAGCTAGTGTTCGACACTACTCATATCTTATTTCTCGTAATCCGTATACCCGGTGCTACGAGCCCATTTTCTCGACTGAGTGCTAAGTTCCGGGTTATTTGCATGCAATCGCAGATATAGTATGATGAAGTTTGCATGCACATGCCCTAACCCGATCTCTTTTGATTTGAGCCACTTCAGCATCTCGGAATGCTTTGACGCAGCCTTGCCGCGCTTGACAAAACCTTTCTTGCTGGCAAGTTTCCAGAAGTCTTGTGCGGCCTTACCAGTCTTGATCTGAATGTTGTCCATATATCCCCTGAATGTCGGTCTAGCCATTGGTGACTATGACTTGAGGGGAATACCACACACCATAAAAGTTGAAAGAAAAGGGAATGAACTGATAGTTCATATTGCCTTGACTGAAAGACCAAGTTGGGACAGAACGGGTGTTATTCTCGCATCAGAGGGTTGGCAGGACATAGGATATGGATTGAAGATGCAGTTGACAATTGCCTCAACTAATATTATCCTTCAAAACGAGAGGATTAAGTTGATACAGAAACCGGGAATACTTAATCGTCTACGCGGAAAGAAGATACCAATGTTGGAGGATAAGTCTTGAGATGGACAATCTCTACTGGAAAATCGGAGTTCTTGACAAAACTCAGGACCGTCGTATAGAACTTAGAGCGTTATCCCGATCCTCTACAAATCACTCGTTAGCTTGATTTTCGTTGCTAGAACGATCCCTTCCGCAAATTTATTCCGTGTTCCAGGTAAGCTTTCAGGCAGAGGCCCATGTGAGTCCAGCCCTGACAGTTCCCGTACGAGCCTTGCAGGCCGCCCTCTGTGGATCGCCATTTCCCCTCGACAATCTTCACAAGTGTCTCGTTCGCGTTCAAAGGTTCGAAACTCATCTCGACAACAGTATCGTATCCACCAGATTCTGGTATTGATCCGGTTTTCGGGTCAAAAAGACCTTCGCTAGCCTCCCATGAGAATCGAATCAGCCTGTTCCGCACAACCTTCTGTACCTTCACCGGTGCCGACACAATCTTGTCCCCAACATCATTGAATTTCCATAACACGGTTTTTCCTTCATCTAGGGGTCCGTCGGATCCGCCAGACGTGAAGTAGCCGCTAAGCTTCTTCGGATTGTGGACGGCGTCAAAGACCTCGTTTACTGGTTTCTGGATTTTCGTCTGAACAGTGAAACTTAGATCCATATTTTTGCATTCTCCCACCCGATCCGCTATATGTTATATATTTATAACACTTTGCTCACCTAAGGTATCGACTGTAAACGTCGACCTGAACAAATCTCCAGAGATGGTATCTTGACAAAGGAAGACAAGTACGATCTAATCTTCAAAGCCCTTGGCGACTCTCGACGACGCGAAATACTCGACCTGCTCAAAGAGAGATCAAGAACAACTGGAGAATTGATCGAGCACTTCCAGCAATTGGATCGGTGCACTGTGATGCAACACCTGAACGTTCTCGAAAAGGCGGATCTCGTTATCGTGAAGCGAGAGGGGCGTCTTCGCTGGAATTACATCAATCCGCTCCCCATTAGAGAACTCCATGACCGGTGGATAGGGAGTTACGCGGACAATGCGATCGATCTCCTGGCCCGAATGAAACGCGAAATCGAAGGATACTAGCCAGAGCTTTGTGAGAGATGGTAGAACATACATACCTACGAGCCGGAATCGATCGGTGAGCCGAACTGATTCAAACAATGACTGGAACAAGACCCGACATTGTCAACCTTGACGAATTAGAGCAGCAAGCAAAGCAGCAGCTCGACCAGGCCAGCTACGATTTTGTGGCCGGCGGCGCGGGCTCTGAGCTGACCCTGAGGGCTAATCGAGAAGCCTTTCAGAAGATTACGATCATGCCTCGGGTCCTGACAGGGATCAAGAAGGTCGACACATCAA
>WNGL01014451.1_pt1 | contig 18448 bp, 13 predicted proteins | sample 5400591 | NCBI WGS metagenome assembly WNGL01 (sample SAMN13153377, study PRJNA577476) | soil metagenome | isolation source: 80 cm soil or saprolite under Garry oak tree replicate 1 | place: USA:California | collected 2016-06-15 | reverse complement strand
TCGAGGAAAATCTGGCTGTGCTCTGCAGCGACGTGGCCAGTGACCAGGCCTTTCGGGAGGCCGAGAGCCTGCTGGCTCCCCGGGTGCGCTCGGTGTTGGCTGTCCCCCTCGAAGTTCAAGACAAACGCCTGGGCGCACTTTACCTGGATGCCAGCTCACCAGGCGCGTGCTTCGATTCGGAACTCTTGCAACTAGTGACTGCGCTCGGCAACGTGGCCGCGCTGGCGATTGAAAACGCGCGTCACCTGGAACGGCTGGGGGATGAGAATCGGCGCTTGCAGCAAGAACTCAATATCCAGCACAGCATGGTCGGCGAAAGTCCGCGCATGCGTGAGGTGTATCAGTTTGTCTCCCGGGTGGCGGCGCGCGAGTCCACTGTGTTGATTCAGGGCGAGAGCGGCACCGGAAAAGAACTGGTTGCCCGAGCCATCCATAGCAATAGTGGCCGCGCCAACGGGCCGTTTGTGGCAATTAATTGTGCCGCTATCGTTGATACACTGCTGGAGAGTGAACTCTTTGGCCACGAGAAGGGCGCTTTTACCGGCGCCGTCGGGCAGAAGAAAGGAAAACTGGAGATCGGCGAGGGTGGGACTGTGTTCCTCGATGAGGTCGGTGAACTGGCAGCGCCCATTCAGGCCAAGCTGCTGCGTGTTCTGCAGGAACGCGAGTTTGAACGGGTGGGCGGCACGCGCCCCATTAAACTCGACATCCGGTTGATTGCCGCGACCAACGTTGACCTCAATGAGGCCTCACGCACGGGGAAATTTCGCCAGGACCTTTATTATCGGCTCAACGTCGTTTCGCTCGAGGTTCCCCCCTTGCGGGAACATCCACAAGATATTCCCTTGTTGGCCGCGTATTTTATCGCCCGCTACAGCGAAAAGGTCAACCGGCGCGTGGCCGGCATATCTCCCAAAGCCCGAACCTGCCTGCTGCATTACTCCTGGCCTGGCAACGTGCGCGAACTGGAAAACGCCATCGAACGCGCGGTGGTGTTGGGTTCGACGGAATTGATCCTGCCCGAGGACCTGCCAGATTCGATCCTGGAAGAAACCTCGTCTTCGGGGGAGCAGGTTACCGCGCTCCACGACGGCATCCGGGAGGCGAAGAAGAAGATTATCGAGCAAGCGATTGAGCAAGCCAACGGTAACTACACCGAGGCGGCCGGCCTTCTTGGCGTACACCCCAACCATCTGTTCCGGCTCATCCGAACCTTAAAGCTCACTCCAAAGCGCAAGCGACGCGCATAAAAACCTCAGCATAACAAAGAAAGACACCAAACAAAATGCTAGCTCTGTAGCTTGCAGGCTCGCCACCCCGTGCACGCCTTTCCCGGCTAACTCTCCCACTTGCAACCTCGCACGCCCCCCTACTACAGCTACCGAACTTTGGCGCTTGGTTTGCATAGCGTTGAGGGAACCTCGCTCGAAATCTCAACAAGGGAGAAGCAAATGAAAGTGAAGAGCAACCTCAAAGCAGGGCAGTCAACCGCCGCCGTTCTCGACTAATAATGGGAGACAGGAACGCACCGCAGGAACAGAACTGCAACAGCTACTCCCAAACACTTGAGACCGCCGACCGCCGGAGGAATACGGCGGTTCGCGGTCTCTTCGTTTAGTTGCTCAAGAGTTTTATTCCAGTTCTGAGTCTCGGAAGTTCACTTCAGTCCCCTCACCAAGTAGAGGTTGGCGAGATCGTGCTGAAAAGTGAACGCGCATGCCTTTCCATCCGCCGACAATGCCAGGGCTCCGATAAACTCGGCACCAGGCTCCGGCACTCTCAGAGTCTGCCAAGGTTCTTTGCGTCCTGAGGCGACGTCGAGCCGGCTGATCTTAATAGTTTCCCCCTCCGGCTGTTGCAGAAAAAGATAACGTCCATCAGTGCTCCACCGCATCACTGCCTGTCCGTTGGTTAACACAGTTATCGTCCGCCGCGCTCCACTCCCAACCGGCGCAAGCGACAATCTATGCGGATCAGCAACGACGAACCAGCGGCCATCGGGTGAGACTGGCCCCCCTCTGGTTCCCTCAGCCGTCAATGGTGTGGCTTTTTCAGAATCCAGGTCATACGTCCAAGTGCGAACCGGACGCCCGGACTCATTCCCTGTAAATACAATCCGCTTGCTGTCGGGAAACCATGCAAGCGACTCGAAGTGCACCCCATCAATCTTCAGAAAACGCGATTCTCCGGGGCCGGTGGAGAGCAGCATCAAGCGCGAACTCCCGGGCTCATGACGGATGCATACGATCCACTTCCCATCGGGCGAGAGCGAGGGCTGATTGCCGTACCCCAGTCGTACGGCGGCAGATCCATCGGTGTTCCTCAGATATATCGCTGCATTACGGCCTTCGCCATTGGACAGTTCGACAAAAAGCAGCCTTTTCGCATCGGTGGAGAGTTCGTAGAGTAAAGAAGCGTCCAACCATGCCAGATCGCGCTCGATCGAACGGGTGAAGTCGACATAGCGAATGCCCAGTCGTGAGTTGACCAGGCTGAGCAGCACACGGCCATCCGCAGCCGCGTCTTGCATGACGATCCAGCCGGGAGCCTGGGTGAGAAATCGCTGCTTGCCGGAAAGCCCAACCGCGTAAAGCGCGGGATCGCTGTCCGGCTGGCCGGCAGAGAACCAGATCTCATCTCCACGGGGAGACCAGTTCAGGGAACCAATCGCGCGCCATCCCCGGGAGAGCACGCGCTTCGGCTGGTTGAGGCCAACTACGCTCAAGGAGTAATCTCCAACCTCGGCATCGTAATCGAAGAAGGCCACAAGCTTGCCGTCCCCGGATACGCGCGGGGCGATCGGAGGACGCACTTCGTTTTCGTAGAGCACGGTTCCGACGGGATATTCAAGGCGATGTTTTCCCCCGATCGTCCGCACCACGGCGAGAGTATCCCCAGTTGGGCCCCAGTCCGCAGCGCTGACATTTTCCAGCATTTCACGCGGGGCGCCTCCCCCAAAAGGTGCGCGCGCCAGCGTACCTGCAGGATCGCGGCCCAGCACAATGGCCATTTCGCCGGCCGCTGAGATCGCCAGAATCCTGCCCGTAGGAAGTCCCAACGGCCGGGCTTCACGATTTCCTGGCTGGGTGGAAAACAACGTGGACTGAGCGCCGTCCCACTGAGCGCTGTAGACGACCGCGTCACCGGGCCCAAACTTCGCTGCCGTAACGTCGCCCCGCCGAAAGGTCAGCCGCTGAAAGGTGAGTGACTCCGGGCGTAAGTACCTCCGCGCTGAATACGTACCTAGAGCAAGTCCGATTAACACCAGGCTCAAGGCTCCGAGGATGAGCCAACGTGTGGCGGGGAGAGCGGCGCGTCTGCGCGCACTGATTGGCCCGCTGGTCTCGACGATGCCTGAGTCCATCTCATCATGCACTTCGTTCAAAGCGACCTTCACGTCGGCCATGCTCTGCCAGCGTCGCGCCGGATCCTTCTTCAGACACCGGCCGATGATCCTGTCCAGTTCCGGCGGAACCTCAGGCACCGTCTGAGAAGCAGGCTGCGGTTCTGTGTGCAGGATTCCCGAAAGTGAGGACAGCTTGGATCCGCCCGCGAAAGCACGCCGTCCAGTAACCATTTCGTAGAGCACAGAGCCAAACGAAAAAATGTCGGAACGGGCGTCGACTTTCTTGCCCTCGGCCTGCTCCGGAGACATATAAGCAACCGTGCCCAGGATGGTCCCCTCTTCCGTCAGAGGAACTCCATCCCCGTGCAGGGTTTCCGCAAAAACATCGGCTTCGGCCTCCTCGTTCAGCTTGGCCAGGCCGAAATCGAGAACCTTGACCTGGCCTTGCGACATGACCATCACGTTCGAGGGCTTGAGATCGCGATGGACGATTCCGGCTGCGTGTGCCGTGGCCAGCGCGTCGGCGATCTGCACCGCATACTTCAATGCACTGCGAACCGCCATGCCCTTGCGCCCGATCAAGTGATCCAGCGTTTCGCCGGCCACGTACTCCATTGCAATGTATCGAACCGGCTTGCCGTCTATCTCCTGGGTGTCGATGTCATAGATCGTGACGATGTTCGCGTGGTTCAGGGAAGAAGCAGCCTTCGCTTCCTGAACGAACCGTTTTTCGCGGTCGGCACTGACGGCTGATGCAACCAGAACCTTGATGGCAACCGGTCGGTCGAGATGGGAGTCCACGGCTTTATAGACGACACCCATTCCGCCGGCACCAAGTTTAGACTCGATGCGATAGGAGCGAAGGGTCTTGCCAACCATGGGCCAACCTCGTAAGGGTTGCAATTCTACTCTAGATGGAGGGACGCATCCTCATGGATGCGCTACCACGAGCAGAGTGCTCGCCCGCCGCAGAACGCAATCGAGCGCCAGCCTTACATTTTCCGGATCGAGAGCGGCGAAGCTCTCGTCGAAAATCACTACTTCCGCGTCCTGCAGCAACGCTCGGGCAATGTAGACCCGGCTGCGTTCTCCGTGAGAGAGTTGCCAGCCCGTTTCCCCCACCACCTGCAGCATTCCTGCCGGCATCTTATTAAGGAGAGGTTCAAGGCCGAGTTCACGACAGATTGCCGATGCTTCTCTCATATCCTCTTCGCGTGGCGGCCAGCGGCGCCCCATTAAAAGGTTGAACGCGAAGGTCTCGGTAAGTACATGATTCTCGTGGAACTGGGGTGCGGAAACAACTCGTTGGCGCCAGCCTTGCTCGCCCAACGTCTGCCGGTCCAGCCCGCGCAGCAAAAGCAGGCCGGACTGCGGCACTCGTAAACCAACCAGTAGCGAAGCCAGCGTAGATTTGCCTCCACCCGACGGCCCTTCCAGCAGGAGCCTTTCGCCTCGACGAACCGTCAGGCTGCATCCTTTCAACACAGGTTCGCCACGCTGCTGGTAACGGAAAACCAGATCATGAGCCTCGATCACAGCGTGGTCTGCGCCTTCGTCGTTTCGGGCGGTGGCTGCGAAAGCGACGGCCGGGGAGCCTTGAAGTTGCGGTCTCCCCGCCGCCTTAAATAATGGAGCAACCTGCTGCCAGGAAATTATCGCGTCGGCAAAGGAAATCAGACCTAAGGAGAGCCTTTTCAGCGCACGATACGCCAGCAAGATTCCGCCGAGGGCAATCGCGAGTCCAATGTTCGAACCCTGACTGGCAACAAACGCCCATGTCAACCCGAGGATCCCCAGAACGAGCCAGCCCCGCGGCGTGATCGCCATCAATCGCGCGGCGGCGCGGTCCATCTTTCCTGACATTTCCAGGTAGCGCTCCAGGTCTTCATCTTCACCATCGTGCCAGTGCGGGCGGGCTTCCTGCGCCAAACGAGTCCGGTGTCCGACCATTCTTTCGGTGAGATCGTTGGTCATCGCCAGTCTGGATTCGGTCCACTGCCGCCGTTGCCGGAAATAGCGGGCGCCCATGAGCAACGTAAGTGCGACCCACACCGGCAATAAAATCAACTCCAGCTCGCGGCCCACGCCTTGCGTGAGGACGACTTCCGCCGCAATCAATTCGATTGCCGCGGTCAGCCCCTGAAAACCCACACTCAGCGCCAACGATTCGACTGCTTCCGATTCCATTACCTCGCCCAGAAACTGGCCTACGCCCTTGTGCCGAATTTCCTCGGGTTTCAAGCGAAGAGCGCCGAACAGGAGCCGCTGCTTGAACAGAATTCCCCCATTTATAGCAAGAACGCCCTGCAGCCAAGTGCTGAGAACACGGAATGGAACCAGGGTGAGGAGAATCAGGGCCCAGGCCAGCAACCATCCATTGTCCAGATGTCCCGCAAGCGCGGCACGCCCGATAAGCCACCAGGAAACGATGAGCAGGAGATACTCGGCTGCGTGCGCTACCAGCAGCATTGCCAGACGTCTCGGCAAATGGATTCGCTTCGCCTGGCTCCAGAAGTCAGCGCCGGGTGACTGACGCAACAGCCAGCATCCGGCAAGCTCCGTTGTCCTTAGGCGTTCGAGAAACAGTGCCGCCCGGGCGACGCTGCGCCGCGTCTCGGGAATACCGGCTTGGTTGAGCAGACCGTCAACTTCTCGAGCCACCGTTTCCTCGAGCTTATGACAGAGCATAGCGCGAAGGGCTTCTAACTGCAGTGGCACAGTGCGCAGATCTGGCGCGAGCACGGATACGCGGCCACGGTTTCGGGGCAGAAGAAAAAGAAATCCTGGAGTGTCGCTTCCCGGAACTTGCAACACTGCCGGCCCGGCATTTTCTACGAGTCGTTCCAACCCCTCATAGGGCACCGCCGAAGGCTCTGCTTCCAGGCCTAACCGCGTGGCCGCCGACTCGATCCACTGGTTAAGCGCATTCCGCCTCGCGGCACTATCACCAAGGGAAGAAATCAAGCTTGGAGGATTCGGTACCTGCACAGGGGAGGGCTGCAGCTGGCTTCTGCGCGCCAGAGCTTCGAGTCCAGACCCCAGCTCAGACAGTGACCAGAAAAGCGAGGGCAGATCTTCTTTCATACCGAGGCCCGTTGCAACTCTTCAACCAGGCGGCCATCTTCCAGCCGCAGGTGTCGCCAATGGCCGCTCGACCACGATCCTTCCCGTATACTCTGCTCCGCTTCCAGGAGAGCTCGATAACGAGAATTTGACTGTCGAGCAAGCTCTGCCGGAGCGCCGTCCTCGACGATCCGGCCATTCTCCACCACCAGCGCTCGAGGAAATCCCAGTGTCTCGCCGACATCGTGCGTAACGCACAATAGCGTCGCGCCATCCCAGTGACGCCGAGCGCGCGCCAGCAACTTTCGTCTCTGATGCCGATCCAGTCCTCGAAACGGTTCGTCGAGCAGGGCGAGGCGCACCTCGCGTCTCAGCAATGCCCGTCCAAATCTAACCCGTTGCCCTTCTCCGCCTGAAACCAGCCCACCGCTTTCCCCCAGTTCCGTCTGCAGTCCATCGGGCAATTTCTCAAGCAGCTGGCGAAGTTCGGCTTGTTCCAACAGGTTAGCTGTTGGCACACTGTCCAGGTTGCCGTAACAAAGATTGAAAAATAGAGAGCGATTCCATAGCTGCACCGCCGGATCGATCCACGCCGTATCCTTACGCAACTGCTCTAGATAGGCACCCTCAAGGGCAGCCCCATCCACCCGCACGCTGCCCGCAGCGGCGCGATACCATCCTAGAAGCAGGCCCAGCAGGCTGGACTTGCCCGCACCCGAGGCCCCGACAATGGCCACATGCTCACCCGGCTCAATTTTCAGGTTGATCTCCTCCAGAATGGTGTGTCCCGAAGCGGAGACGCTTACCTTGTCCAACTCGATGGCTATTGCCCCAGCTGGGTCTCGAGACTTAAGTCCACTTGCAACCGAAGCGGGAGATGTCCTGCTCAGCGACTCGGAGGCGGACGTTTTGTCTTCCAGGGCGCCAATCGGCTCCAGCAGGCGGAGAGTTACGTTGCGATATGTGGGGTACTGGCGCGCGACTTGTGCGATTTCCTCCCCCAAACCCGGCAGGTTGAGCGCCCAATACACCAGCAGCAGCGACCCCCCGGTCTCGCCCGTGCGACTGACGTGGCTGAGCATCAGCCAGGCCGCCAAACCAAAACCTGTCAGCCCCTGCAATGCTTCGACCCAAACCACCAGGCGTTGCACCGCAAACGATGCGCGCGCCCACTCCACCAGTAAACTCTCATGCTCTCGACGCAACGCGCGCTCGGCTCCGTGGGTGCGCACGGGAACCAGGCCTAGCAGTGCGTCCAGATAGAAGCGACTCAGCGCTCCGGTGTGGTTGCGCACTCGGAGGTCGCGCTCGGCCAGCAAAGGTTGCACAAGAAGCGGTAGCGCTACCGCCAGCGAGGCGGCGAGAAGAGCCGGTACGGCCAGCGAAACATCCAGCCAGATGATTCCCGCAACCGTCACCACGAGCTCGAACACGGATCGGAGAAACTGTCCCCCCAATCCCGGCAACAACCTTATGCGGTGTGTACTGTGACTGCGTTCCGCCATGTCAGAAGTCAGGCGGCTGTGAAAGTATCGATCCCCGAGTTTTGGAATTTTTTCCAGGAAGGTGGTGCGCAAGCGTGCCTCGAGATGCCTTCCGATGCGCAGGATGCCCGACGCGATGGGCAGCTCAAGCAGCATCAGAGCCGCCAGAAAAACCAGTAGAGCCGTCATCACGCCCAGCCGCTCTCCCGACACCCCGAACTCTCGCGGCATATCCAGCAAGCTGCGAAACAAAATCGCCTCGACCAGCACTCCGAGGGTCGCGAGGCCAAGCGCGGTCACCACGACTCCCGGTGCAAGCAATCCATCCGCCTTCAGCATGTGGAGTAGTTCACGAGCAGGTCGGCCCGGCTTCTCCTGCAGTGCGGCAGCCACCTCAGGCGGAAGCTTGCCAGTTTCCGCGACCGCAGCTTCCGAGCGGCGTCCTTTCACGTGCACCAGCACCGCGCCCTTAAAGAAGACTCGCTCTTCCCCGTCTTCCGGCGGTGCCGCCCATGCTGACCAATAATTGGACGGGATTACGCCGAATCCTTCTTTCGGATCTCGACTGGCGTGTTCGAGGAGCCGCTGCAGTACTCGTTCCGCCTCCCACCCTCGGCGCAATCCGCCGGATCGCACAATTGCGCCCAAACTTCGCGTACCGGCCTCCAGACGCGACAATGCTCGCCAGCCGGGAATGCTCAGCGCAGAATCGATAAAGCGTTCCGCGGCGGTCCGGGAAATGCCCAAATCGTCCAACTTCCGCCGAAGTGGCAGCGTAAATTTCTCCGACTCAGCCCACTCTCTCCAGCCTTTGGCAGAAACCGGAAGTGTGTGGATGTAGAGACTTGCAAGAAATTGCGCTTTAGGTTCCCATTGTCGCCCAATTGCGGGATCCATGACTTGCAGGAGACCGCCACATGATCTGCTCGGCTTCGAGTCCTAGCTGCACCGCGACTTCCTCCATGGTGTCGATGGAGGTGCCGTCGACGTCAGTCTGGCAGGCTTCACGCAAGCGTCCGTAACTGACGGGTATCCCGAATCCCTCGGCCAGACACTTCAGCGATGCCGGCCCGCAATCCATGGCGGATGTCTGCACCACTTCCGGAACCAACATGCGCCGTCGGCTCAGATTCATGGCTGCGTCCCCGCGCTCAGGTCTGCGAAATTGCTATTGGGGCCAGCTAGCAAACTGCCCGCCGTGCGCAGTACGAGGTTGGCTGGTGAGAGGGTTTCGATCTCGACTTCAACTGAGCCGGGCAGGCCATGTTGGAGAGGAATTCGAGAGTCGGAATGGGCATCGAGCGCCAGTTCCACCCGGATACTGCCATCGCGAATCTCGCTGGCCACATTGGTGATGGTGGCAGCCACACTTCCATACTGCGCCCAGGGAAAACCTTCCAGCCGCAGACGTGCGTGCTGCCCCGGCCGAATGCGACCCAAAGCTGCCGGCGGATCAAAGTTCGCCACTACCCTTAGCTTCCCGGCCGGTACCACCGCCGCGAGTTTTTCGCCTTCGTGGACTACCATTCCGATCCTCAACGGCGCCACTTCACCCAACTTTCCGTCAACTGGGGCGCGTATCCACCGGCGGTCCACCTCTTCTTCCAACCGCTGAATGGTCACGCCAGCCGTGGCCTGGTCGCTGCGCAACTTGTTGAGTTCGCTCATAAGTTGCTCGATGTGGGCCTTTCTCTCGTTGGTCCGGGTGAGGTGCTCTCCTTCCAAACGCACTACGCCGTAGTGCAGGCTGTCGGCTGCGGCCCGACGCTGCTGGGAATCGGCGACGCTCCGGTTGAGGTCCAGCTCGGCAACCACGCCGGCGTTGTACATCTTGCGCAATCGCTCCGATTCGGCCTGCGCAAACTGTGCAGCTGCTTCGGCCTCGCGGTAGTGTGCGCGCGCTTCCTCCAAGGCATCCTTCGCCGACTGCTGATCCTGCTCGAGCGCCTGTTCTTCCGAGGCAATCTCTTCTTCGCGGGAATGGATTTGCGGACTTGCGCCAGCGAGTTGTGTCTTCTCTTCGGTGAGCTGAAAATGCTGAGCCCCAGAGTCGAGTTCCACCAGAACATCTCCAGCCTTCACTTCCCGGTCCAGCACCAGATGGGTTGCTACGACTCGGCCGCTCACTGCGGATTGAACTGAATGCGCCGCCCGATCTACTTCCAACTCGGCTTTATTGGTGACCGCGTAGACTGACACTCGCGCCACAAAGAACCAAACCATCCACGCTCCTAGCAGGAGTGCCGCCAGAGCGAGACCCAGGTAAGAACGCTGGGAGTTGTCAGCTTCGAGGGAGCGAACAGATCGAAAGAAAGTAGATGCCATCCGATCAGAATCCTCACATTCGGGTAAGGGTTGCGGTCTAGTCTCCCGAATCTTGGGTGCCTTTGAACCTAAGATCGCTTCCGGTCACTCACATGTTTTGCACTTTGTCTTGACCATTGGTGAGACAGCTAAGGAGTCTACATCACCTTGGAAGAGCTTGGATGATCTGGATTGGCTGACATTTGCGGCGCAAAGAGCTGAATTGCTTGTCCTTGATGAGAATTCCGTGATGAGAACTCCGTGCACCCGTGGAGGTCATTCCCCAGCCGGACTGCGGAGCCCAAGCGGTTCGCGGCCTCCAGCCTTTTGATATGACCTTCGACTGCAAGAAAGAGCCCCGCCCGAGAAAGTGGGACCCTGCGCAGGCTTCCATACCAATTAACTTGACCTGCAGGTTCGCAGTGAAGTGCAGCAGTTGTTTCGGCGAAAACTTCTTGCGCACCACAACCTCGCCTCGCAGGTCGACCCCAACCGCTGGCTCTTCCTGACCTTCTGAAGATCGGTATTGGCATCCTCGACGGCTTGGCGCAGGCGCATCGGGCCGGCATCGCGCACCGCGACCTAAAACCCGGCAACGTGATGCTGTCGAAAGCTGGTCGATCCGTGCCAAGTAGCCTGCGATCTCATCGGATGGGACAGCGCATTGTCGGCCAACAAAAGAGCAGGCTGGTGTTGTGTCCTCTGCCCTTCTACTGGTGCCACCTACTCATGGCTCAGACTGTGGAGCGTACGGCGTACGCCCAGAACGCTGAGGGGACTCTCAGAGTTGGCACTGTGGAAGGAGAGTTCCATATACCATGGTTGGTAACAGGCCAGTGTTCAGGCGTGCACCACCAGCGCTTCAAGCCCCGCGGCCCTCAGCAAATCCAGATTCTTAAGCCATTGCAAGACGTTGGTCCACTCGTCCAACAGCGCTCGGTTGAATTCGATCTTGCTGGCGCAAGCACTACCAAATCTTCTTTTAATTCTTTATCCAAGACTGTCCCAACCCATGCGCCAGTCAGGTCCGATGGGCGCTCTTCGCACCGTTTGGTACAGCATTGACGCGGAGAATTGACCACTCCTGCCTCGACTCGCGGGAAGGTGTCGAACCACACCGTTGCCGCGAATCCTGCGCAACGAATCGGCAGATCCTTTAACTGCACCTCAGCCCGTGCACCCCGGGGCTGTCACTTCATATAAACTTTCCGTTTGGCGGTGTTGCGCAGAGGTACTGAGTCTCAAAAGGAGGGAGCGGTTTGCCGGTAAAGGAGGATCTGCTTTGGTACAAGGATGCCATCGTCTATCAAGTACACGTGCGCACGTTCTACGACAGCAATGGGGATGGTATCGGCGACTTTCCAGGGCTAGAACAGAAGCTCGACTACCTGCAGGAATTAGGGACCAGCGCAATCTGGCTGATGCCATTCTTCCCGTCGCCGCTACGCGACGATGGGTACGACATTGCGGATTACTACTCAGTCCATTCCAGCTACGGAAGGTTGGACGATTTCCGGGAGTTTCTGAAGGCGGCCCATGACCGCGGGATCCGAGTCATCATTGAGATGGTGCTGAATCACACGTCGGAGCAGCACCCGTGGTTTCAAGAGTCGAGAAGTTCGCAGGACAATCCTCGCCGCGATTGGTATGTGTGGAGCGATACCGACACGCGGTACAAGGGCGCTCGAATCATTTTTCTCGACACCGAAATGTCCAACTGGGCGTGGGATCCGATTTCAAAGTCTTACTATTGGCATCGCTTCTTTAGTCATCAGCCCGATCTCAACTACGACAATCCTGCGGTTCGGCAAGAGATGTGGAATGTGATGAAGTTCTGGCTGGAGATGGGGGTCGACGCCTTCCGGCTGGACGCGGTGCCTTACTTGGTGGAACGAGAAGGTACGAGTTGCGAGAACTTGCCCGAGACCCATGAAATCCTGAAGGACCTGCGACGAAAGCTCGATAAAGAATTTCCAGGCCGGATGCTGCTGGCGGAAGCCAATCAGTGGCCCGCCGATCTTCGTCCATATTTTGGTGACGGTGATGAATTCCACATGGCGTTTCACTTTCCGCTCATGCCAAGGATGTTCATGGGAGTGAAGCTGGAGGACCGCAAGCCGATCACGGAAATCTTGCAGCAGACGCCGGAAATCCCACCTTCGTGCCAGTGGTGTCTGTTTCTGCGCAACCACGACGAGTTAACCCTCGAAATGGTTAAAGATCTGGAACGGGACTACATGTATGACGCGTACGCCCAGAACAAGACCATGCGGATTAATCTGGGAATCCGCCGCAGGCTGGCGCCTTTGTTGGACAACGATCGAAGGCGCATTGAGTTGATGAACGGGATATTGATGTCCTTACCCGGCACTCCCATAATCTATTACGGCGACGAAATCGGAATGGGCGACAACATCAATCTGGGAGATCGCAACGGAGTGAGGACCCCGATGCAGTGGAGCGGAGGATGGAACGGCGGCTTTTCTGGCGCAGATCCAGAGAGCCTGTATGCACCGCTCATCCTGAATCCGGTTTACGGTTATCAAGCAGTAAACGTGTTGTCGCAAAGACGAAGCGAACATTCGCTTCTTTCCTGGATGCGTCGCATAATTGCAGTTCGCAGATCGACTGGGGTGTTCGGCAAGGGATCGATTGAGTTTCTCTATCCAGCCAATCACAGAGTACTGGCGTATGTAAGGCAGCTGGGCAAAGAGACGGTCCTGGCGGTCAATAACCTTTCGAGTGCTGCGCAAGCGGTCGAGCTGGATCTGCGGAAGTACAAAGGAAATATTCTGATCGAGATGTTTGGCAAGAATATTTTTCCGCGTGTGGGTGAGCTGCCCTATCTTCTAACCATGGGCCCTTATCAGTTTTATTGGTTTCGGCTGAGGCGAATCTGAAAGACTAGTAGGTAGTGGAAACGATGACGCAAGGGGTGTCTGTCGAAGAGCGCCCGGTACCGCTGCGCACGGAGAAAAGATTGGCAGAAGATAGTTTTCTTACGGATGATTTCCTTCGCCAACTGATCAACGTCGGCGAAGTGGACATCCTGGTGGGTTTGCCCACGCACAATAATGCCAAGACTGTGGGACCGATAGTCCAGTCTATCCAAGCGGGCATCCTGCGGGATTTTCCCCGAGAGCGCGCGGCCATCATCAATGCCGACGGAGGATCGCGGGATGGGACTCCGGAGTTGGTTACGGGCATCTCTATCGATGATGTGCGCCGCACGGCCAATCTGTACACGCTTCGTACCCTGCACTCCATAAGCACCCAGTACGCGAGCACTCCGGCAAGCGGAGTTGCGTTGCGAACTATTTTGTCCGCGGCGGAACTGCTACGCGCGAAGGCCTGTGTGCTGATCTCACCCGAATCTACAAACATCAAGCCCGAATGGCTCTCCAAGCTTCTGAGGCCAATTTATAACGAAGGCTTCGACCTGGTCACGCCCACGTATGGCAGGCACAAGTTTGAAGGCCTGCTCATAACGAATTTGCTGTATCCGATGATCCGAGCACTCTACGGGACGAGAATTCGCGAGCCGTACACAACCGAAATCGGATTCTCTGGCCGCCTTGGAGGTCAGTTTCTGGGACAAAATAATTGGGAGGATGGAACCGGGCAGACCGGTCTCGAACTGCGATTGACTCTGGCGGCGATCACCGGAGGGTGCCGTATCTGCCAGTCCTTCCTCGGAGAAAAGGATCATGTCGAGCGACGCGCTGCAGACCTGATACCCGCATTGCGACAAACCGTGGACACCCTGTTCTCCGCACTAGAGGCGGACTTTCCTGTCTGGAGTGCGGTGGCTGGCTCCCAGCCCGTCCCTTCGAACGGTCCGGAGTCGGAAGTCGGTCTGGAGCCGCTTCGAATAAATCGCAAACGGTTACGAGAAATGTTTTCGATAGGGGTTGCTGAATTGGAGTCTGTCTTTCAGTCCATTCTTTTGCCTTCAACCCTGGCAGAACTGCAGAGAATCGCCGGTCTGGACGAGGACGATCTTCGTTACCCTGCAGAGTTGTGGGTCCGGACAGTATATGAGTTTGCCGTCTCCTACCAGAAGTCTGTGATCAATCGAGATCACATTATCCAGGCTTTAGCCCCACTGTTCCGCGGGAGAGCGTACACGTTTCTGGTTGAAAACCGTGACGCTTCTACGAACGAGGTGGAGAACAACATCGAGAGTTTGTGCCTTGAATTCGAGCGGTTGAAGCCGTATCTGTTGGAAATGTGGAACGGTAGAAAGTGAGGTAACAATGCGGGACATGATTGTGAGCGAGCTGTCTCAGGCAATGCACGAGCTGGCCAGAGGTTTTGCCCACTTCCTTCCTCGACTCATCGTGATGCTGGTCCTTGCGTTTGTGGGTTGGGTAATCGCTTACCTAGCCAGAATTCTGCTGCGCAGCATTCTGCGACTGATCAAGTTCGATCGGCTTTCCGACAATGCAGGCGCCTCGCAACTACTTACCAAAGCCGCCCTGCCGTCGTCCACCGAGTTGCTGAGCCGGTTCGTTTTCTGGGTGGCGTGGCTGGGTTTCATTCTGCTCGGTGTGAGCGTGCTCGGGATTCTGGGCTTGCAGGAGCAGATCGCGAGGTTCTTTCTTTTTCTGCCGCGACTGTTCGTGGCGCTCTTCATCATGTTCTTCGGGCTGCTGGCAGCTAGCTTTTTTTCTCGCGCCGCACTGCTGGCCGGGGTGAATGCGAACGTGCCTTCCCCCCGGCTGTTAAGCACCTCGATCCGCAGTGTGATCATCATTTTCGTATTGTCTGTGGTCTTTGAAGAACTGGGCCTGGCAGAGCAGACTATGCTGGTTACTTTCGGAATTGCCTTCGGAGCACTGATGCTAGGCTTGGCAATTGCATTCGGCATGGGCGGGAGGGACTTGGCACGACGCTTCTTAGAGACGAGATTTCTACGGCGAAAGAAGGAGGAGAACGAAGACGAACTTTCGCCACTGTGAGTGTGATGCAAATCTCAGCGGTCGTACAGCATGGTGAGTTTTCGCAACCGTTCGCTGAGTTCTCTGGTCAAAACTTGAGGCTTGTAACGCCACTTCCAGTTCCCACTTATTGTGCCGGGTAAATTCATTCTGGCTTCACTGCCAAGCCCTAACACATCTTGCAAGGGAAGGATGGCAGTCGCGGCCACGGATGCGAGTACCGTGCGAATGAAAACCCAATTGATTGGCTCGTTCTCAAAGCGTAAGTATGCTCGGGTAAAATCCCGTTCCTTGCGAATATCCTCGGCTGTTCGGATGCTCTCGCCTACGCCTGAACTGGTCCACCAGCCGACGGTCGTGTCATTGTCGTGTCCGCCGGTGTATGCCACCAGTTCGCGCGAATAATTGTGAGGACGGAACGTGGGACCCTGGGGATCGTTTCCAAAGGCAAACTGGAGCAGGCTCATTCCGGGAAAGCCAAACTGCTCGCGAATCGCTTCTACCTCGGGAGTAATTACTCCGAGATTTTCAGCAACGAATGGTAACTCTTTCAACTCAGCTTGCAAGACCTGGAAAAACTCCGCCCCGGGACCCTTTACCCACTTGCCTGCGTCTGCCGTGGACGCGCTGGCGGGAATCTCCCAATAGGCCTCGAAACCGCGGAAGTGATCCAGTCGCACAAAATCGAATAGTTTTAGAGATGCCCGAAAACGATCGATCCACCAACGGTAACCGGAAGCAGCGAGCACATCCCAACGATAGAGAGGGTTTCCCCAAAGTTGGCCGGTCGCGCTGAAGTAGTCAGGGGGGACACCCGCCACCACGGTCGGTCTGGCTTGATCGTCCAATCGAAATATCGCCTGATGAGCCCACACGTCGGCACTGTCGTGGGCGACGTAGATCGGGACATCACCCATAACGCTAATTCCGCGATGACGGCAGTAAGCTTTCAACTTCTCCCATTGCCGGAAAAATTCGAACTGCGCATACTTGTGAATCTTTGTCTCCGACGCTAACTGCTCGCGCCATTTGGTTAGCGCGTCGGGGTTTCGTCGGCGCAGTCCAGTGTCCCAGTTCACCCAGACTGCGCCCTTGTGGGCTGCTTTCGAGGCCATGAACAGGGCATAGTCGTCCAGCCAGTCGGCGTTGTTCTGGCAAAACAAGTCGAATGCGGTACCCTCAACTGGAGATCGGGCGGCGAAAAAATTGTGAGCGGCTTTCCGAAGCAGACCCTGTTTAAAGTCGATGACCCGGCCGTAATCCACCTGTTCATTGGGCAGATCGGGCACGCTTGCCAGGTCTGGCAGAGACAATAGGCCTTGATCTCGAAGTGCTTTCAAATCAATGAACAGAGGATTGCCGGCGAAGGCAGAAAAGCACTGGTAAGGCGAATCACCGTATCCGGTGGGACTCAACGGTAGTACTTGCCAAATCTTTGGCCCGGACTCCGCGAGAAAGTCCAAAAATTCGTAAGCAGACTTTCCCAGATCGCCGATACCATGGCCACCGGGCAGAGACGAGACATGGAGAAGGATTCCACTACACCGCGGAAAGATCACCCAAGTGACGTTAAGCCTTCAGGAGGCGACCGTGCAAGGGGGGTGAAATGATTTGGTCATGAAGAAGGCGCGGAGACACTCGTCCTCTGCCTGAGATTTCCCTCCGTCTCAGGTTGTGCTCCGATCGTAACCAGCGGAGCTGCCGACCGGGGCTCCGGCGAGTGCAGTCCACACTCGGTCTTCCTGAAGTCTGCCCAACGGCCGGCGCGCGGATCTTCGCCCGAGTGGATTGCGCGGGTGCAATGCGTGCAGCCCAGGCTGGGATAATTGCGGTCATGCAGAGGGTTGTAAGGAACGTCGTGCTTGCGGACGTACTGCCATATTGCTTCGGATGTCCAGTCGGCGAGCGGGTTTATTTTCACCAACTGGAATTTCGAATCCCACTCAACTTTCTGAGCATGGGCGCGGTCAGGCGTTTGATTTCGGCGAATGGCGGTAATCCAGGCTTGCAGCTCGGCCAACTTTCCGCGCAGGGGTTCGATCTTCCGAAGATTGCAGCACTGATCCGGATCCCGCTTCCAGAGTGCGGATCCGTGAAGTTGTTCCTGGTCTTCGGGTGTGAGGGCCGAGTAAACTCGCTCCACTTTAATTTCGTAACGTTGCTCGACGCGCTCTATCAAATCATAGGTCTCGGGGAATAGAAATTCAGTGTCCAGCGTGAACAAGCGAAAATTCGCACGGACGCGGGAGGTCATATCGATAAGAGCCATGCCTTCCGCTCCGAAGGCCGAGGAGATAGCAACCTCCTGCTGGTATGTGTTGAAAGCCCAGCGCAGCAAGCGTTCGGGACGCCACGTTTCAGAAACCGCTTGCACAGCATGGATAGGTTCCCTCACGCTGGTCGCTCCTGTTCTTGCCGCGCCTCTGGGTCGGGCGCGATCGATCGTTGTCCCGCCACCAACGCGACGTATTCCTGCTGCGCACTCTGTAGCTCGATCTCGAGTCTTAGCGAAGCGTAATGCCCGAGCGCGGTCACTTCCCCGACGACAAGAAGTGTGGGGGCGGGAAGCCGAGGAGCCGAGCGTAATTCACCCACGGTTGTGTGATAGACCTGCTGATGAGGCGAGGTCGCGCGCGAGATGAGCGCGCATGGAGTGTTTCCCTTCATCCCGGCATCGAACAGCCGGAGAGCCGTGCCCTCGTAGTCAGGACCCGGCATGTAGATCACTAGAGTGGCGCCGGAGGAGGCGAATCCACCCCAGTTGTCTTTCGTATTTTCGTCTAAACGATGGCCGGTGAGAAATACGAGCGCAGAGGAAACGTTGCGCTGGGTGAGAGGAATCTCGGCGGCGGCAGCGGCGCCTAGAGCGGCGGTAACTCCGGGAACGATTTCGAATCCGATCCCGTGCTGGCGCAATGCTTCAATCTCTTCGCCTCCCCTTCCGAAGATGAACGGGTCTCCTCCTTTGAGCCGGACCACCTGTAAGCCCGACGATGCCAGGCTGACGAGCAGGGAATTGATTTCATTCTGCGTGATACGTTTCTGCCCGCAGCGCTTGCCGACATTCTGGATAAATGCGGTTCGCGGCGCCAATGCGAGAATGTCCGCCGAGATCAAGTCGTCGTGCAAGACCACGTCCGCTGCTTGCAAGATCTTGAGCGCCTTGAGTGTGAGCAGTTCCGGGTCACCCGGACCTGCGCCCACGAGATAAGCCTTGCCTTTCATGAGGTACTCCGTTCCGGGCGAGTGCTTGACGTTTGCCTCTTGTCAAATGCCTCGCGGCTTGCCAAGGAGTGCAATAGATCTCGGCG
>WNGL01003667.1_pt1 | contig 18451 bp, 15 predicted proteins | sample 5400591 | NCBI WGS metagenome assembly WNGL01 (sample SAMN13153377, study PRJNA577476) | soil metagenome | isolation source: 80 cm soil or saprolite under Garry oak tree replicate 1 | place: USA:California | collected 2016-06-15 | reverse complement strand
TCTCTTTGTTGAAATAGGTTGGAAGAGTAAAGTATTCATCGAACGGCTACGCTGCACCACTTTGGCATCTCACTGGGATTGCAATCGCGTACCCCTTTTTTCATTGGCAAAAAGAATAGACCGTCAACAGAACAAAAGGAGGCCCGCGAGGGATGAACCACCGATGACTGAAGAGCAACCGCAAGCAAACATCAATGAGATCCAGCGCCTGCACTTCGAGCTCTTTCGGCGCGTCCGCTATAACCTCCTGGATGGCGAACGCGTGGTCCGTGATCTGCTGGAGTGGCACGACCTCTGGTATAGCGTGCTCCCCACGCGTTTTCCTCACTATTTCAGCACACCAGATGACAAGCAGTACCACCCCTACACGGAACTCAGCATGTTACGCCACGCTCGCTGGGAGAGCTGGCCCGCTGACACCCTTTACCTCTGGACCAACGACCAGGCTCTCCCACACCTGCGGCAGCGCATTGAAGAGCGCTGGGAGCCAAGCGAGATCGAGGTGATCTCGCCGGAGGCAGATGAGGAAATGCGCTTTGAGCTTCCCGCATAGATTCCGACCTCCAAATTTATGAGGCAAAATGCCATAGACTTGCCACAGAAATGTAACAGCGCCCCTTAAAATCGGGGCTCAGGCGTGATTCAGATTGTTGCATCCAGCATGAACAGGTAGTAGAGGTCTTATGATCTTCCCGGACGACGAGCCTGATAGTTTTGCTGTCACTTTTGCTGTCAAACACTGCACCTGGTTACTTGAATAGATCGAAAGACAAGAAAACAGGCCTTTTTGGGGGTAATGTTTGACCGTTTGGCGCCGATATGTATAGTATAGTTAACTGGCGGGCAGTCCTGTAGCGTTCTTTCGTTATATCGCGAGATGCGTCACAGGCTCGGTCTCTGGAGGAGACGACATCGCTGCATTATTCTCATCGCCAGAAAGCCGAAAAAACTACCGACCAGTGTAACCCTGCTCAGAATATCTGAGTGAATGTGATTGTTATCGTGCTTTGAGCGTAGAATATATAGATATCACCTTGTCTTGCGGGTGCTGTGAATAGCGCAGGCAGGGGGGAAGACTGTAGGAACTTTGCGGAGCGAAGCCTCGCTATGTCCCTGCAGAATGGAGATACTATCATGGGAGAGGAAATGGAAGAACTATTGACTGTACGTGAAGTTGCGCGTCGCCTACGCGTTGATGATACAACTGTTCGCCGCTGGATCAAGAGCGGCGCTTTGGAGGCTGTTACTCTTCCGCATCGCGGTAAACGTCAAGCGTATCGCATTAAAAAATCGACTCTGGATGCCCTTCTCAAGAGCCCCCATTTACCTGGGTAGTGGGCTGTGCAGACCTCCTGAGCACGCAGTGCTAGCTTGCAGAGCAAGCGTTGGAGGTCTGGATACAGACAAGGCCCCTTGCGGGTGCCTCTCTCCCTGACCCTTTTTTGCTCCAGGACTCGCGACCCAAGGGTCGTTCGCAAAATCTGTTGGGGTGGCATGGGAGTTGGTGGCGGAGCCACCAACTCCCATGCCACCCCAACAAGAAGATCCGTCCGCTTGCGGGCAGATGAAGGCAAAGCATCCAAAAAGGGTCAGGGAGAGAGCTTGTGGGTGCCAGGTCCCGACCCATCGAATGAAGCGTAGTGACACCCCTTGCGGGTGCCAGGTCCCGACTGGCGTCCCTGAGCACAGATCGCTCAAGCAATGATAGAGATCGTATCAAGCACCTTCATTGCAAGCATCTCATTTCCTTTGAGGGTAGCACTCTGCAATGCTTCCTCTTTGCTGACCCCCTTCGTAAAGAGCCGCCACGCAATCTCTTGATCAAGAACAACACTCGCGTCAGGACGTTCCGTGCCGATTTTCCCGAGCACCCAGGCCTCGTGTTCTCGTCGGAGAGACCACTCGCCGCCCGCCTCCCCAGAAACGAGTAGGTGAATGCACGTCCCCTCGTTCGCATGAACCTCTCTAAAGGTATGGGGCAGGGCCCATACGAAGGTTTCCAGGACGGGGGCGAAGAACTGCCGATCTTTGAAGCCTGGGCGTCCCACCGCATCTCGGATGTGTTGCTGATGTACCCAGCGTTCGGTATATTCGCGTGCAATATCTAACCAGATCGGAGCCGGATCTGGGCCAGCCCAGCTGACCGGCCCTCCAAGAGCAAAGGGATCAAGTGTGGTCAAATACTGGTAGAGTTCTTCCCCCATCAACGCCAGGAGGCTACAGGCAAGCCGACTGCTCATGCGTCTGCTGGCCTGCACCCAGACAGCATTGCTCTCATTGAGGAAAGCCACCAGGTCATCCCACGAAGCAAGCTGAGGCGGCTGGTGAAAAGCTCGAAGGCATCACGTTTCCTGGAGAGCAGGCCAATGTCATCTCCCAGCACATGCAAGGCGATATCCTTAACCGTCCAACCAGCACAAACAGTAGGTTGGTACCATTCTTCTTCAGAAAGTTGCGCAAGCAACTGCAACAAGGACTGTCTTTCCAGAGGAAAGAGATCAATCACCAATACAGGTTCAAGTAGGCTCACCTTCTTATCCCTTTCTAAAGACAACCTTCTATATCTCTATAGACAACCGTACTACACTAAAGATAACGGGGTCATTTATTTTAGGAGCGACCGATAGGTGGAAGGGAAGCTTTCTCAGCCCCTACGAATTTCAATGAAGAAATAGAGAGGATACTCCGACCTATGAAAATAGCCATTACTGGTGGCGCAGGTTTTATCGGTTCCCACCTGGCGAGAGCCTACCTGGATGCTGGCCATGATGTCCTGGTCATCGACTCCCTGGTCAACGGCTCGCGCAACGCTGTTGATCCTCGCGCCCGCTTCTATCCTATAGATATTCGCGATGGAAAGCTTTCGACCATCTTGCAGCAGGAGCGTCCTGATATAGTCAGCCATCATGCAGCGCAACGTGAAGATGTTCTGCCGCGAGAACAGGCGTTGACGGATGCGGATGTCCATGTCCGAGGCTTGTTGAATGTGCTGGATAGCTGTGTCAGCGCGTCGGTTGGCAAAATTCTCTTTGCCTCTGGCGGCAATAGCCTGTATGGGCGCGTAGCCCCCTCAAAGCAGCTACCGGGTGTCTGCGCCCCTATCGTCGTAGAAGACGCACCGCTCTGTCCACAGCGCCCTTATGACATTAGCAAAGTCGCTGGCGAGTGGTATGTACGCTACTATACCCGCCAATATGGTTTGACCCACACTATTTTTCGCTATGCTGATGTCTACGGAGAGAAAAATAGCGAGTTCGCGCAACATCCTCTGAGCTATTTCGTTCGCATGCTGCTGGAGGAGCGCCGCCCAACTATTCGTGGCGCGGCTGATGAAGTGCGCGACCATATTTTTATTGATGATGTCGTCCAGGCGAATCTATGCGCTCTAGAGCGAGGTCGGAATTCGACACTGCATATTAGTACGGGTCAAGGATATGATCTAAAGACGTTCTATGTTGCCGTGACTACTCTCTTGCGGACTGAGATCGAGCCAGTCTACATCTCTAATTCGCTGGTGGAGGCATCGTCAGTCGTACTGGATAATACCTTAGCACAGCGCCTGCTTGGATGGCGTCCAGAAGTTGACTTTCCAACAGGCGTAGAGCGTGCTGTGGGGTTTTTGAGCGAGGGCGTAAAGATAGCAGTTTCCCAAATTGAGCCGATAGAACAGCGTGCTGTTGCTTTGGTTTAGTGGACTAACGCACTTCATTTGAAAAGAGGAGCGTAGTGGCACCCCTTGCGGGTGCCAGGCTGCGCCCTGGCGTGCTGAAATGTAGTGGCACCCCTTGCGGGTGCCAGGCTGCGCCCTGGCGTGCTGAAATGTAGTGGCACCCCTTGTGGGTGCCAGGGGCGGCGTGCTGAAATGTAGTGGCATCCCTTGCGGGTGCCAGGCTGCGCCCCGGCTCAGCCAGCAATGGTAATAACAAGGATACCAACGAAAATCAGGCTGGCACCCAATATGCGTGTAAGCCCGAAGCCCTCACCCAACCAGCGCCAGCCAACAAACGCAGCAAGAACAATACTGATCTCGCGCACTGCTCCTGCGTAGCTCACGCGTGCGATTGTGTAAACGTATAGCACGAGTATGTACGCTAATAGGGCCAGGAGCCCGGCTATAAGGATAGGGAACCAGTGCGCGCGCCACTCGAGAGCAACAGCTCGAGGCCCATAATGTATGAACACCGCTGGAGTAAAAAGCACAGCCGACAGGCCGATAACCAGCACCGTATAGGGCAGCGATGCCGCGAAGCGTACCGCGGCACCGTCGATTACCGTGTAGATTGAGATGCAGCAGGCGGTCCCAAGTGCCACTGCGATGGCGCTTCTGTTCAACACGGCTGTCTTTCGCTGCGACCACAAGACTCCTCCCCCCACCAAGATCAGACCAAGCACCAGCAGCGCCAATCCTGCCAGTCCCATTGGTCGCGGATGTTCCCCAAGAAAGAGGGTTGCCCAGATCACCAGAAACGCCGGTGCCGCACCGCGTGCCACTGGATAGATCAGCGAGAAATCGCCAATTTCGTATCCGCGTATCAGAGCAATATAGTAGATAGCCTCTACCAGGGCGCTGCTCACAACATACGGCCAGATGCGCACGGGAAGTGGCGAGCTTGTTATCAGGAGTGGGGAGAAGCAGACTGACCCAACAATGAGTGCACACCAGGTGAAAATCTGTTTCTGCCCTGCCTGCTTGACAAGGAGGTTCCATCCCATATGCAGCGTTGCCGCTACCAGCAGCAACCCCAGTGCTACTGGAGGCATAGATCATCCTTACTGTTGCAGTCCACTCACCACGCGAGCGTATTTCTCTGCCAGCGCCTGTGCCTGCTCGTTCGACATAGACTCTGCGACTACATGGAAGAGCGGACGGTCAGCATCGGGCAGCACCAGCACCCACTCCTTGCCAAGGTCGATCTTGATCCCGTCAATCGGCTTTGAGCGCCGTTCGCGGTATTGCTCGCTGAGTATACGCATCACCTTCCCCTTGTTTTCCCACGGACAGGTGACCCGTGTGCTACTCATATAGTAAGGGGGCAGATCATCCACTACCTCCGAGAGGCGCAATTGGAAAGTTGCCAGCAGTTCGAGCAATTTGGCAATGGCGAGCATCCCATCAAAGGCTGGTTGGAGTACTGGGAAGACGAAGCCGCCGATACCATTCCCAACCAATACGACACCATCACGCCCGGCTGCCGTCATCAATGCATGTGACGTCACTTTCGTATGTTGAATATGTCCATCGTAGCGTTTCGCAATCTCTTGCAGCGCGCTGGGAGCCGTCACCGGGGCCGCTACCGTCCCATCGCGCTGTTGTCGCAGGAACAAGGCCGTCATCACCGCAAGTAGCTTCATCCCATCGAGGATACGGCCTTTATCATCAACCACTGAGATACTTTCTCCTCCAGGATCGATACGTATCCCCATGTCAGCGTTCAACCCTGCCGTAATCGTCGCCAAACGCTGCAGATCTTTTTCTATCTCATCAAGTGTGCGTGAGAAACGTGACTCGTCCATACTGGTGTTCAGGGCGATCACCTCACAGTTCAGGCGATTGAAGATGCCTGGAAGCAGTTGAATAGTGCTTCCATGGGCGTAATCTACTACCAACTGGAATTGACGCTGCCGCACCGGTGAGTTGTCAACCACTTTGCTGAAGCCCTCAAGGTAACGATTGATCACATCAGAATTCTCCAGGACCTCAATTGATCCCAGGTCATCCAGGTGGACCCGGCGAAAATCTTCACGGAAGTAGAGGTTTTCGATCTTGCGCTCAGTCGTCTTGTTAATATCCAGTCCCTGCTGATCAAAGAACTTGATATCGATAATGCGCTTATCGTGGGGTGAGAGGCGCACATGTATTCCCCCAATGGCCTCTGTGTTGCGAGTGAAGTAGCGTGCGACCGGAAGGGGTACCTGGTTGATGTCATGCGCATTCACGCCAGCCGAGGGCAGGCCCGCAATCACTGCACGCTTAATCATGCGTGACGTGCGGTGTGATGAGTCACGATTGATGCAGACGACCGAACCTTTCGGTAGAATCGCACCATAGGCAGCCCCTAGCCTGGCAGCGAATTCGGGGGTGATATCGATATTGACCAGGCCCGTCACCCCAAAACGGCTAAATAGGCCGCGCCGACCCTGTGACCCCCAAATAATACTGGTGTTGATGACTGCCCCCGCCTCGATCTCTTTATCTGGCCATATCTTCACGTTCGGTTGGATGATCGCTCCTTCTTGTATGATGGAGTTATCACCGATCACGGATCCTTCAAACATTACCGCCTTGCTTTTGATGCTGGTAGAAGAACCGACCAGCGCTCCGCGCAACTCAGCCCGCTCACCGATGTACGAGTTGTTCCATACGATGCTGCGATCTACCTGTGCTCGCTCATCGATGATGGTGTAGTGACCAATTGTGCTTGGCCCATGCACGATCGCCCCCGCTTTGATCTTACAATCATGTGCCAGGTAGATCGGCCCGTACAGTTGGGCTTCCTCAGCGATCTCAACACCGTCTTCGCGCCAGATGTTGCCACCAATATTCTTCGCGGGAATCTCAATATCCACGCGTCCCTGCAAGGCCTCGGCATTCGCACGCATGTATTCGCCCAGGTTGCCTACATCGCACCAATAGCCGTTGGCGATGTAGCCATAAATGGGATCGCCCTGTTTCAGCATCATTGGGAAGAGGTCCTGGCTGAAGTCGAATTGCTTGTTCTTCTCAAAGTACGAGAAGACCTGCGGGTCTAGGACATAGATACCCGTATTAATCGTGTCGCTGAAGACTTCTCCCCAGCTCGGTTTCTCCAGGAACTGGGTGATGTGGCCCTCCTCGTTCGTGATAATCACCCCGTACTCAAGTGGATTATGCACATGCGCGAGTGTGAGTGTTGCCATCGCCTTCTTCGCCTGGTGATACTGGATAATATCTGTTAAGTTATAGTCAGTAAGGGCATCCCCACTGATGACGAGAAACGCCTCCGTAAGCTGCTCTTCCGCATTCTTCACGCTGCCTGCTGTCCCTAAAGGTACATCTTCCCGTGAGTAGGTGATACGCATACCGAACTGCGAACCGTTGCCAAAATAATCTTCGATGTTGCTGGCTAAATACTGAACTGTTACGATTACCTCTGTAATGCCGTGACGCTTGAGGAGATGGAGGATATGTTCCATCACGGGCTTACCGACAATGGGTACCATAGGCTTGGGGCGCCTGATCGTGAGTGGTCGTAGCCTCGATCCTTCCCCGCCGGCCATAACAACCGCTTTCATGAGAGCCTCCTTGGCTTAGTGAAGTTCCGTTTTACCTGGCTCAATTTAACAACAAATATGGGGACGGCGCAGCACATGCCACGCCGTCCCATCTTACGCTAGCATTGTACAACATAGGTATGTAGGGGCGCAATTCATGCGCTTATCCCATCTGGTGTCCGTCATGTTTTTGCGCAAGCCTGGTACCCACAAGGGCACTACTACTATAGACGAAGCTTCGCGTTCCCACCGGAGCATAGTAATGGTGCCCTTGTGGATACCAAGTCAACTACAAGTACTCGCTCAATCGACCATGCTCGACAAGCCATCGCGCAAAACGATGGTAATTCGTCTCTTCTGTTGCTTGTCGCTCTTCACACTCTTCACGTAGTTGGATCAGCCTGCTCGCCTCTTCCACCGTAAAGCCCTCATCCAGGAGGGCATCAATGAGCAGATCACTGTATTGCTGCATTTGCAAGGTCCTCCTTCTCCTCTAGACTATTTGAAGCTTCTACCAAGTCAAACAGATGAACGCACCACACATGTTTCATTAGGTGTACAGGTCATATCGCAACACTGCGATCTAGAGCACGGTCTTTGTGGTATGCAATCCGCGGATACTGCCATTACATGGAGCGTGAGAGTAGCAACACAACCCTTCCAGATACTACTATAGATAGTATAGCGCAAAAGGGAATATTTCTGCCAGGGACATAAAACAGTCAGTTATCCTCCCCATGACTCATTGCGGATATAATGCTCAATCTCAGCTTCATTGTCATAGAAGTAACTGATTGCATCATACACCTGGGCCAATGAAAGGTGCTGCGTATACGCAATTTCTTCGGGGTCTTTGCCCTGCTGGAAAAGGAGGATGATGTGGCGCACGCCTGTACGTGTGCCCTCAACGATAGGCTCACCATCATAGATGGTAGAATCACGAACAATGTAAGGATGTGCTGTACGCTCAATAGCCATTATTACCGCTCCCTTCTATACTATATTGCTTACCAGTAGTGTAGCCCGAAGTGCCCTTGAGCGTCAAGCTTGCCAATTCCCTCTCCTTGCATTCACAAGATATTCACAATCATAAATACAATATAGAACACCTTCCCAAGCTATTCTATACCTCTTGCACGTTTGCTTGCTATTAATGAATTTTCAGAAAAAGCTTGACAGCAGAGGAAATGCAAGGTACAATAAGCGCAATGAAAGGAGGTGGTGTGTAATGAACCAACATAGTCGCTGCATAGGCGGCATAGTGATTTCCTACACCTTCCAGATGAGAGGTGGTCGGCGGTAACGCCGATGCCGTTTCATAGCATCTCGGATGAGATGAGGATTGAAACAAACGCTGGTAGGTAGATGATAATCTCCTGCCTGTGCAGCGTCTCCTCCCAGAGTGTCGGCAAAATTCAGACTTGCCCTTCGCTCTGGGATTTTTGTACAGATTTGTTGAAGCATCGCTTCAATGAATTTCTGCTCATCAGACTATCGCCCACACTTTTCCCCAACGCAGGTTTGTTGTGCAAGTTTCTCGTCTGAGATTGAGTGGGATGGAACGGATAAAGTGGAGTTTGTATTTTCTCCCGAAATGAAAGCTCTCGACGTTGAAGCGCTACGACAACAACTGGATACGCGGTTTGTAGGTGTTGGAGATCGGTTACTCTACTTTCCGGTCGTAGACTCGACCAACACAGTGGCAATGCAACTGGCTCATGAGCGGCCAGAAGAAGGAGTGGTGGTACTTACCGACAGTCAGACTGCTGGCAAGGGCAGACAAGGCCGACAGTGGGTGGATGTATCTGGATGGAATGTTCTCTTATCCACATTGCTCTGGCCCCTCTTCCCGCCTCATATGCTAGTGATGGTCGCCTCGCTTGCTGTCGTGAACGCAATTGCTGAGACCTGCAGAATCTCCGCAAACATCAAGTGGCCCAATGATGTTCTCATTGGGGAGCGCAAAGTAGCTGGCATCCTGATTGAAACCAGCCATGACTCCGCAGGTCATCTGGTAGCCGTTCTCGGAATTGGAGTGAATGTCAACGGACACATGCGGGACCTGGCTGGAGAGGCTACCCGATGGAGCGATGCTCCTCCTGGTGAGCAACCACAACCAAAGCAGGTACCGCTGCTTGCAACAGCAACGACGCTTGAGACAGAATATGGGCAGATGCTGAGCCGCGAGACATTTATTGCTCACCTGTTGCGCTATATCGAGACAGACTATCTGGCATTGCAACAGGAGGCGAGAGAAGTCTTCTCGACGGCATATAGGCCGACCTCTCGGTTGATTCGAGAGCGGTGGCGAAGCCAATTATCAACGCTAGGTCGCACTATCGAGGTGCGACAGGGAGATGCCCTCATCACGGGTATCGCTGAGGATGTGGATGATAACGGAGAGCTGTTACTTCGTCGTCATTCAGGTGAACAAGTTCGTATTACCTGGGGGGATGTAGGATATCCAGCCAGTTAATCACCTGGATCAGGTGAATGAGATATGGCAGCAGGCAATTCCTCTGCCAGATTATGAAGGGAAACAGAGATGGAGACACAGGACGTATTCCTCACAAATGACGGCCGCGAACGCGCACTGGGCCAATTGGAGTTTTTGCGCACCATTAGACGTGCCGAGGTCGCCCAGTATCTTCATGATGCGAAGGAATCGGGCGATGTGATCGATAATGCTGCTTATGAGGACGCGAGGAACGAGCAAGCACGTCTCGAAGCAGAGATTCAGAGGCTAGAGCAGATGCTAGCAACGGCCAAGCTGATTAACAAGATGCGCACAGACATAGTCTCCCTTGGCTCTGTAGTACATCTGCGTAACAGTGATGACCGTGAGTATCACTATACGATTGTCGGCGCATTTGAAGCCAATCCGAGTGCTGGATGTATTTCTAACGAATCTCCGGTGGGGAAAGCACTGCTGGGCCATAAGGTAGGTGATCTGGTAATGGTCTCTACGCCTGGTGGTGTGAAGCAGTATACTATCCTTAGCATCGCATAACCTTCCCGAGAAGTAGCAGCAACCGACCGACCTGTGGCCTGGATATAGAAGTGCCGCAGGTCGGTTTTTGTGGTTGTGTGGAAGTAACCCCATATCTACCCGTAGGATGAAAACAATGCTACAATGGTTGGCACATTATTGGAGGAGAAAAAAGAATCATGGCAGACGAGCGGCATATGCGATTGCAGCGCTTACACGCATTGCGGGAACAAGGGATCAACCCGTATCCCAATCGTGTAGAGCGAACGCACACAATCGCGGAAGTACTACAACACTTTGATGAGTGGCAGGGGGCGGAAGGCTCATTTACCCTGACGGGGCGCATTCGCCTGATGCGCGAAATGGGCAAGGTTGCCTTTGCCCAAATCGAGGATGGTACCGGACGGATACAGGTCTACTTCCGCATTAACGATATCGGCGAGAATGCGTATCGTACGCTCAAGCTCCTGGACCTTGGCGACTTCGTGCAGGTGAGCGGCTTTCTCTTTGTGACACGCGCCGGAGAACGCACGCTACATGTGCGGACCTATCATATCCTTGCAAAGGGATTGCGCCCCTTGCCTGAGAAGTATCATGGGCTAGAGGATGTAGAGCTTCGCCAACGCAAGCGCTACCTGGATTTGATTGCCAACGGGGATGAAGTCAAGCCAATCTTCGTGATACGTAGTCGTGTAATTACCGCCATGCGCCGTTACCTGGACGAGCATGGCTTCATTGAGGTCGAGACGCCTATCCTCCAACCGCTCTATGGTGGCGCGACTGCTCGCCCTTTTATCACGCACCACAACGCGTTGGATCGAGATTTGTATCTGCGTATCGCCGTAGAACTCTATCTCAAGCGTTTGATTGTGGGTGGGTTTGAGCGGGTCTATGAAATCGGGCGTGATTTCCGCAACGAGGGCATTGATCGCAGTCATAATCCTGAATTTACCATGATGGAATGCTACCAGGCCTATGCTGACTATAATGATATCATGACGCTCGTCGAAGAGATGATCTGCTTTATTGCCCAGGAAGTGAAAGGCTCACCGCGCGTTACCTATCAGGGAACGGAGATTGACCTGACGCCGCCATGGCAGCGTATATGCTTGCTAGATGCGATTGAGGAGTTCACAGGTATCGATATCAACAAGTTTCCCGACAAGGAGAGCCTGGCTACGGAGATGCGTGTTCATGGGTACGAGGCAGACCCCAGGTTGGGACGTGGCCGCTTAATCGATGACCTCAAGGGGGCAATATTCCGCAAAGGTGTTCCGGTACTGCGCCAGGCGCTGTTCCTGACCGACTACCCGCTCGATGTCTCACCGCTGGCGAAGCTCCATCCTGAGCTTCCCGCGTTGGTCGAGCGCTTCCAGCCATTCGTCGGTGGTTTGGAGTGCGGTAATGCCTTCACCGAGTTGAATGATCCGCTCGATCAACGCGCCCGTTTTGAGGATCAGATGCGCCAACGCGACCAGGGCGATGATGAGGCCCAGGTGCTGGATGAAGATTTCCTGGAAGCCCTGGAAGTAGGCATGCCACCCACCGGTGGCCTGGGTATCGGTATCGATCGCCTGGCGATGCTGATGGCCGACAAGGAATCCATCCGCGACGTGATCCTCTTCCCAACGATGCGCCAGACGGCAGAAGAATAATTGGTACAGTCCTGCATTGCCGTTCGGCAATGCAGGACTGATTGTAAAATGCTTGACATTCTCCTCCTCTAGTGCTATAGTTGCCCTAGCACCAGAAAGGGCGCTTAGCTCAGTGGGAGAGCGCCTCGTTCACACCGAGGAGGCCACTGGTTCGAGCCCAGTAGCGCCCATCTCCTTCCCTTTCCTCCTTCCTCCGCTCCTTGACATATCTTTACCATACGCAGTACACTAAATCACAACTCCCTGGAGCTGAAACTCGGCATATTTGTGCAACGTTTCTAGTAAAAGAATGTTTTCGTACATCGACTTTACCTAACATTAGGCTCTTTATTACTCTTACCCATGAACCTATCTTTATGGCTCGTGACTTTGAGGCGGAACGCCAACAACTTAGCGAAGCACTCAGCAGAATGGGCATACACGATGAACGTGTACTTGCGGCTATGGCCTGCATACCACGGGAGCTATTCATCGATGAAGCCCAGCGTGAGCAAGCCTATGCTGATCGTGCGCTGCCCATCAGTATGGGCCAGACTATTTCACAGCCACTGATGGTCGCCACAATGACACAAGCGTTACAACTCCGTGGGCACGAGCGGGTATTGGAGATTGGCACTGGTTCTGGCTACCAGACCGCCATTTTGGCACGCTTAGCTACTCATGTCTATAGCGTCGAGCGACATCAGCAACTTGCCTACCAGTCTATGAAACATCTCTTGCAGTTAGGGATACATAATGTTTCCGTCTATGTTGGAGATGGATCGCTCGGCTGGCCAGATGAGGCCCCCTATGACCGTATTCTGGTAACAGCGGCAGCGCCTGAAGTTCCTCCGCAGCTTTTAGCCCAGCTTGTAATTTGGGGAGTACTCATCATACCGGTAGGTAGTCACGAACGACAGGATTTGCTTTTCGTTCACAATGCCCCATGGGGGCTAGAGATACACTCGCTAGGTAGTTGTGTCTTTGTGCCTTTGGTTGGTGAGGGAGGCTGGAGTGAATAACCATTACCGATTAGCTAGCTGAAAAATAGAAAGTATAGTATATAATATAATTACAAGGAATTACTCTTCGGTAACAAGGAAGAGAGCAAGACGCAGGGACACGAGGAGGTTCAGCATGTCAGGCATATTGACCAGCATACACATTACCAATCTCCTGGGCTTGGTGCTATTTTTAATGCTATGGATCGTCCTGTTTGAGTGCGCCCATGTGCTGGTAATGGTACTGCGAAATGAGCCACTGATTGGTTGGGCTGTTGGTCCCCTGGGGGTAACTATTATGTCTCTGCACGAGCCTTCTGCCCTCTATATCTTGCTTAATGTCCTCTTCCCTGCAACAGTATCGGGAAGTGTTCTCTACGTTGGGTTCTTTACCTCTCTCGCTCCTATTGTCGTACCTCATCATCCACTCATTATTGCATTGGTAATTGCGAGTGGTATCTTGATCACCACTACAGGCGATGCGGTGAGCGCCTTGCGTGATCTCCGCTACCCCTTGTGGGGTGAAGCACGCATCTTACGTAGCATTCAATCTTTGCGTGCAAGTTGGGCCACTATCCACTTTACACCCTTTGGCCATTCATATCTGCGTGACCACTTCAATTCTAATCCAACTGACCTGCTGCAAGCCTTGTGATGAGTGTTTGAATGATCCATAGGGGCCCGATTTATCGCGCCCGTGTGGGTCCATCCTCTCACCCAATGGGCGCGATAAATCGGGCCCCTACACCTTTGGAGTTCGTGGCAGTATGAAGTAGAATATGCTACCAATTCCCTGGTTGTTGCTGACCCAGATGCGCCCGCCATGCCCTTCGATGATGGCCTTGGCAACGTAGAGTCCCAGGCCGATGCCTGAGTATTGACGGCTGGCCGTATTGCGCACACGATAGAAGCGCTCAAAGATGTGGTCGAGGTACTCAGGGCTGATCCCGATCCCCTGGTCACTGATGCTCAAGAGATAGTCGCCCTCAAGTTCCTGCAGTTTTAGGATTATTTGTCCTCCATGAGGAGAGTACTTCACCGCATTGTTCAGTATACTACCAATTACCTGTCCTATCCGCATCTGATCGGCCACGATCTTTGTATTTTGTATCTGAATATCAAGGTAGATCGTGTGCTGTTCTGCACTCACCTGGACTGAACGCACACACTCGGCTAGCAGGTCAGCCAGGTAAAAACTTGAGTGTTGCAGATGTAACTGGCCCCACTGCACGCGTGAGAGATCAAGCAGATCGCTCACCAGTCGTTCCAGGTGCTCAGCCTGGCTCTGCACAATGCTCAGGCTCCGCAGGTCATAGACCTCAGGTGCTTCTGCCATAGGTGTTCTATTCTCTAATTGGGCCTGGCGTGCCTTACGCAAGCGGCGCTCAATGCGTCTCACAAGGTGCTGTGTGTAGCCCTTGATAGCTGTTAAAGGGGTACGTAACTCATGTGAGACAACCGAAACAAATTCATCCTTAGTTTCTCAATCTGCTTATTCGAGGTAACATCATTCAGCACGGCCACCACACCAATAGGGCGTAAGTGTGGTTGATTTTCATCGTGCAGGGGTGCTGCACTGATGCTGAGTGTCAGTGGAACCGTTTCGCTACTCTCACCTGCAATCAATTCCTGGTTTCTCACCGTCTTACCGGCCAGCGCCTGGTCAACAATCTCTGCCAGCTTGTGCAGCCAACTCACATTGCTGGTAACTGCCAGTTTGCGTAGAGGAATCTCTTGCTTGAGATCAACCTGGACCTGAGCGAACAGCTGGTGTGCAGAGTCGTTGAGAGAAGTAATGGCCCCCTCTGCATTCGTGATGAGCAAACCTTCCGCCATGCTGCCAATGATCAGTTCCAGACGTCGACGTCCCAGTTCGGACTGCCGCCACAGCGCCGTTTCGCGTTCGCGCAAGCGCACATTCTCCAGGGCGACAGCGGCGTAGTCAGCAATCATCGTGGTCAATTTGAGCAGTTCAGTGTCAAATGTCCCCATATGCTTATCGAACAGGCTCAGCATGCCGATGATGCGACCCTCAACGGTGAGGGGAATATTCAGACAAGAGCCGATCTCAGTTCCGTCGGTGGCGTCCTGAGTTGGCGGTTGAGCGAGTTCGTCGGGAGCGTCCAGATAGGCGGTCTCCGCCAGTTCGTCGGCACTCACCTGCGGAAAGTCGATAACGCTAGCAGCGCTGGCAATACGTTCAAACATTGCCTGTAAAAATGGCGCACTGAGAGGATAGCAGGGGATAATGGAAAGCTGAAAAGAGTCACCTTTGAGCAAAATGGAGCAGGCGGAAAAGCTATACAGTTCTTGCAATGCAACGAGGAGCGCACGATGTACCTGAAAGCGATCGATGGCAGCGACGAAGCGCTTCCCAATCGTATTGAGGTATTCCATTTCATGGCGGATAGTCGCTAAGCGATCCCCATTTTGTCCGTTGGAGGAGCGGTACGCGCTATCCGTTAGCCTTGACTCTGCTTGCACGCTGCCCTCCATCTTCTTTTTCGCATCTACCGCTATGGCATCTGTTCGAGTTGGCGTGCCACTTCATCATTGAGTGGCGGTACGATGAGGTCACCTGTCAGTTCTTTCAAACCAGCGAAGCACTCCTGCAGCAACGCATCCAATCCGGCGGCTAGCTCCTTTGCAGTAACGCCACTGAGTTGCTCGTGTACGATCGCTGGGACAACCTCAGTGTAAGGCATCTTTACGAGAAAGTGAAGGAATGGGTAAGTATCCAGCACTCGTTTAGCGGCAACTTGTACCAGAACACGGGTTGTGACTTTGCCCAAAAGAGGTGTGACCCTATCGTCAATCAACCGTATGGCCTTCAGGTATGCCTCGATAACTTGCTCACGGGAGAAGGAAAAAGAGTTATCAAACATATGGTTCTCCCTTCAAGTTTTCAATATGCGCTCTCCACTTCTAATTATAGCATGGTTTCAGTATATATTGTAAGTGGGCATTACTTTAATTCATCGGTGTAGGCCTTTGTGCCTGTACATTTATGCAGGAAATGACGTTCAAAAGGGCATACAATGTGAATACATGTGAGTAATTACATGAGATAAATGAGAATAAGTACCCCCTTTTATGTGAGAAGTTGGCTCTTGTCGAACTAGGAAATCTGTCTTACCTAAGCGCTGGAACCCTGGAGACTTGGCCGCCAATGATCCACCCAATAGCGCCCAGGCCAATGGTGAACCCAAGCCCAACAAGCAAAGCTATATTGAGAGCAAGGCCAATAACGACAGCTAAAATGACTGCAAGTACAACGCCCAGTATCAGACCTAGTACTCCTCCGATGAGTTGTGGCGGGCTGAGGCGGGGTTTCTCAGCAGGATTATAGTCGGCAGCCATCTCGATCAAGCGTTGGCGTCCGGCTTGCTGGCGTGCCTGGGCCTCCTCCACTTCCTCTTGTACCGCGTAGCGTTCACGCTGTTCGTCGATGGCCTGGGCAAAGTGCTCCGGGCGAATCTGAAAACGGGATGTAGAAGTCGCATTTACGTCCTGCTCCTGAGTTGTCGTCTTCTCTGGAAGCGCGATAGATTGTGTCCCTGCACTATCATCTGGGGAAGCAATGAATTGTGTCCCTGCAGTACCATCGGTCGCCTCAGTGACTTGAACACGCACCAGGTTCAGCTGGGGTGCGATCCATTCGCGCAGAGCGAGCAGGGATGCGCGGCGGCAGATGGACTCGATATCGGCACCACTACGTCCTGGTGTCAGGCTTGCCAACTCCTCCATAGTGATCTCTGGTGCAAGGGGTCTCCTGCGTGTATGTACAGCAAAAATGGCGCGGCGTTCGATCTCGTTTGGATACTCTAACTCAACGATCATATCAAAGCGACCTGGCCGTAGCAGCGCTGGATCAATCAGTTCAGACCGATTGGTAGCGGCCAACACGATCACCCCTTCACGCCCTTCAATGCCGTCCATCTCAGTCAGTAGTTGTGCAATCACCCGGTTGCCCACCTGGCCATCCATCTCACCGCCACTGCGCCGGGGAGCGATAGCGTCGATTTCGTCGAAAAAGACAATACATGGTGCGGCCTGTTTCGCTCGCCGAAAGACCTCGCGAACACCCTTCTCCGACTCGCCAACCCACTTTGAGAGCAGTTCGGGTCCTTTGATGGAGATGAAGTTGGCTTCACATTGATTGGCAAGCGCACGAGCAATGAGCGTTTTTCCTGACCCTGGAGGACCTGCCAGGAGCACACCGCGTGGTGGCTCAACCTTTGCATTGGCATAGGTCTCTGGGAAACGTAAGGGCCACTCCACGCCCTCCGTGAGCAATGCTTTGGTCTTCTCTAACCCACCGATATCGTCCCATGTTGTTTCGCTGACCTCAACATAGACTTCGCGGGTCGTCGATGGTTCGACTTCGCGCAGCGCTGCCTGGAAGTCTGCCATAGTGATATTCAAGCTCACCAGCGTTTCGTAAGGGATGTACCCGCGTTGATAATCGATATGTGGCAACACGCGGCGCAAGGCGATCATCGCCGCCTCGCGGCAGAGGGCCTCCAGATCTGCACCAACAAATCCAGGTGTGAGTTGTGCCAGGCGCGCAAAGTCGATATCGTTTGCCAGCGCCGCATCTCTGCTGTGGATACGCAGTATCTCCGTGCGCCCACGCACATCCGGCACGCGCAGGGAAATCTCGCGGTCAAAGCGACCTGGGCGGCGCAACGCAGGATCAAGCGCGTTGGGTTGATTGGTGGCACCAATCAGTACAATCTGTCCCCGCGATGCCATGCCGTCCATCAGTGCAAGCAATTGCCCAACGATACGCCGTTCGACCTCGCCTCCCATCTCAACGCGTTTAGGGGCCAGGGCGTCCAGTTCGTCAATGAAGATGATGCTTGGGGCACGTCGCTGCGCCTCCTGAAAGACTGCACGCAGCCGCGATTCGCTCTCGCCATAGAATTTGTTCATAATTTCGGGGCCGTTAATCACGAAGAACGCAGCGTTGGTCTCGGCTGCCACGACGCGAGCGATCAGCGTCTTCCCAGTACCAGGAGGGCCATAAAGCAGCACGCCCTTGGGTGGCTCAACGCCCAAACGATCAAAGACGGCGGGATATTTCAACGGCAGCTCGATCATTTCCCGAATACGCTGGAGTTCTTTGCCCAGTCCACCAATATCTTCATAGCCCACCCGTCCGGGGCTACCATTAGCCGCGCCTCGTGCCTGTGCTCGCACGATTGTTCCCGCATGCACCAGCACTGCCTCAACATCCGTTGCTGGCTGGAGTTGTAAAGGAGGCTCTATTCCAGCTAACTCACCCGTGTTCCGCTTGTGGATGGTATAACTGGGGGTGGCCGGAGTCGTATTGATAATCAGAAATTCTCGCGGAGCCGCACCTGGCGTACCTACGCGCAACAGGTCACCGATGGTGACAGGTAGCCCCACCAGGTAGCGCGCAATATATTGCAGATCGCTTTCTTGTATCGGCGCACCGCCGCTGAGTGGCAGGAGCGTAATCTTCTCGGCCTTGCGTACTTTCGCCTTACGTACAGTGATGCGCTCACCCAGGCCGGATGAGCTGTTCTGGCGTACCTGGCTGTCCATCTGGA
>WNGL01005218.1_pt1 | contig 18453 bp, 13 predicted proteins | sample 5400591 | NCBI WGS metagenome assembly WNGL01 (sample SAMN13153377, study PRJNA577476) | soil metagenome | isolation source: 80 cm soil or saprolite under Garry oak tree replicate 1 | place: USA:California | collected 2016-06-15 | reverse complement strand
TCACGCGCGAAACCATGCCCGCAACGCCGCCCGTGTGGGCCACCGTTTTTCTCTCGTGGTAATCGCTCAGCCCCCAGCCAAGTCCGTAAGCCGCGAATTTCGGCCTTTTCGCCGCCAATGGGGAGTTCCCCGCGCCAATGGGAAGAATCGTTTGCGCGCTCCACATTTCCCGCGATTGTCGTTCACTGAAAATCAGTTCCTCGCGTCCAGGTATCTTTCCATGATTCAGTTGAAGGAGAACCCATTTCGCCATTTCCGCTGCCGAGGAATTGATCGAGCCCGCTGGTCCCGCGTTGTCCAGATTGACAAACTCGATGGGTTGCAACTTGCCATCCACTTTCGAGTGCGGCCAGGCGTAGTTGTCTCCCGGCTTGAAGTCGGCATTGCTCAGGTTCGTGGTGTTCATGCCCAGAGGACGCAGGATTTTTTCGCGAATGTAATCCTCCCAGGACTTCCCGGTCACGGCTGGAATGATCTGCCCCGCGGTCATGTACAACAAATTGTCATAGGCGAAGCGGCTCCGAAAACTCGAGGCTGGCTTCATGAAACGGAGCTTGTAGATGATCTCCGCGCGAGTGAAGGTCGTGTGCGGCCAGAAGAGCAGATCGCCTTCGCCTAAGCCCATGCCGCTGCGGTGCGTCAGCAGGTCGCGAATGGTCATCTCGTGGGAGACGTACGGGTCGTACATCTGAAATCCCGTCAGCCGCTCATAGACCGGGTCATCCCAGGAGATTTTGCCTTCGTCGACCAACGTCGCCAGCGCCGCGGAGGTGAACGCTTTCGTGTTGGAGCCAATGGCAAGAAGAGTGTTTTCATCCACGGGCGTTGGTTCACCAAGTTTTCGAACGCCGTATCCTTTGGCCAACACAACCTTGCCGTCATTTACGATGGCTACCGAAAGCCCAGGCACTTCGAAGGTTTTTAGAACTCGAGCGACATACGTGTCCAAATCCGCAGGCGGCGCGTTCTGCGCTGTTACTGGCAAAACGCAAACGATCAGCAACAGCCAGATCAGCAACCATGGTCGCAGGCTGAGTTTCATAAGGCTCTCCTTACACGAGCATCCCTTTATGCAATCACGGGCCTCGCCTTGACGCTCTTAGGCCAATCCCTTAGTGTCTTTCCGTCATGAATTCACGAAGAGAAACAAACTTGCTGCCCTGCTTGATATTTCTAGCCTGCGCCGCGGTTCTTGCTCAGCCAATTACAGCGCAGACTTCATCCAAGCCTGCTATCTCATCGGAGTTAAACAAAGCCTGGCCAAAACAGGCAGTCCGCGCCGCGCATGGAATGGTAGTCACGGATGAAGAACTCGGATCACAGGCTGGAGTGGAAATCCTTAAGCGCGGCGGCAATGCCGTAGATGCGGCCGTCGCGACGGCCTTCGCTCTTGCAGTCGTCGAGCCTGACGCGGGCAACATCGGCGGAGGAGGCTTCATGCTCATCCGCCTCGCGGATGGCAAGACTACGTTTCTCGATTATCGCGAAACGGCTCCCGGCAAAGCCACGCCGGATATGTACATCGGCAAGGACGGCAAGCTCGACGAAGAAGCCTCGGTCATTGGTTATCGCTCCGTGGCCGTTCCCGGAACGGTCGCGGGACTCGAATTGGCTTTGAAAACCTATGGCACGATGAAGCTCGCGGAGGTAATGGCGCCGGCCATCCGCCTGGCAGAAGAGGGTTTCGTGGTCAGCGAGAAACTTGCCGCCGAATTGGAAGAAGAAAGTCCGGGCCTGCAAGCATTCCCGACGAGCAAACAGATTTTTCTCCATGGAGGTGAGCGCTTCCAGGGGGGCGACAGGCTGAAGCAGCCGGAGCTTACGGCAACGCTCAAGCGCATTGCGCAGAACGGCGCGGCAGAGTTTTATCGCGGCGAAACAGCCCACGTTCTGGCAGACGAAATGGCGAAGAATGGTGGCATTGTTTCACTCGATGATCTTGCGAATTACAAGCCCAAAGCCCGCGACGTTTTGCACGCGAAATACGAAAGCAATGGGCATTCGTGGGAAGTGTTGACGGCCCCTCCGCCGAGTTCTGGGGGCGTGGCAATGATCGAAGCCCTGAACATGCTCAAGGACCTGCCGTTGAAAGGCTGGGATGATCCGCAAAGCGTTCACATGGTTGTAGAAGTCATGCGCCGCGTGTTTGCAGACCGGGCCGCATATCTCGCCGACCCCGATTATTCCAAAATTCCTGTGGCGGGCTTGACGGACCCTTGTTACGCCAAAGAACGCGCGGCGACGATCGACCCCACAAAAGCGTCCTCCAGCAAAACGATTACCGCGGGAACTCCTCACACCTGCGGCGCTTCTTCGAGTTCCGAAGTTGCCCCTCACTCCATCTCGAGCAAAGCTGAGGGCCGCCACACGACGCACTTTTCTGTTGTGGACGCAGCAGGAAATGCGGTCGCCAGCACTTACACGCTGAACGACAGCTACGGTTCCCATGTGACTTGCGCCGCAGGCTTTCTGCTGAATGATGAGATGGACGATTTCACCACCCAGCCCGGCGCGCCGAACTCCCTTTACGAACTGATGCAATCCGACGCTAACGCCATTGCGCCCGGACATCGCCCATTAAGCTCGATGACGCCGACGATTCTGCTCCGCGACGGCAAGCTCAGCTTCGTCACCGGCTCACCGGGCGGACCGACGATCATCTCTGTCACGTTGCTTAGCGTGATCAACTGGATGCGCCTTGGCATGGACGCGCAAGCGGCCATCAACGCGCCGCGCTTTCATCATCAATGGTTCCCCGACCGCATCCGCATGGAAGGGGAATTTCCGCTGACCATGGAGCAGGCGATGCGGGCTCGCGGCTACGAAGTGGAACGCGGCTGGTACTACACCCCGAGCCTGGGCAGCGAGGCCAAGCTCAGCAAGCACATGGGGTTGGTCAACGCTATCGGCATCGATCCCCAAACTGGCGAACGCCTTGGGGCCGCCGATCCACGCGACCAGGGGTCAGCCGCCGGATACTGAGGGGGAATGTTTCGGCACAGAAACCCAGTGAGCTCATGCAGAGACTACTCTCGACTTATTTGTTCATTTCCAAAAAGTTGACCCCAGAGATTCTCGCGCAAATTGCCGATGCCGATTTTCAAGGCATTGAAATTTTCTGCACGCGTAGCCACTTCGAATACAGCATCAGGCAAGAAGTTCGCGCGATGGCCAGCGCTTTCGAAGCTCATCGATTGCAATTGGTGTCGCTACACGCACCCACGAGCCGGGACCTGAGCGCCATGCGCGAGAGCGGTGCGCCGCTTTCCATTTGCGAAGTGGAGCGCGTCCGGCGCATCGAGGCCATGGATGAGTTAAAGCGCGTGATCGATGTCGCCGATGATTTGCCGTACGCGCGGCTCATTCTGCACATGGGCGGCTCGCGGGAAACCGCGGATCAGCGGAAGCGAGACGCGGCCTTCAGTTCGCTGGAACATCTGGTCCTTCACGCCCGGCACTCCGGAGTCACCATTTGCGTGGAAAACACTTTGAGCGAAATGGGAAGCCCCGACTACCTTCGAGCTTTTGTGGACGAGACGCGGCTTACTGGCTTGCGCTTTAACTTTGATATCGGCCACGCGCATCTTGCCGAGTTTCCGGAAGAAGAACGTCTGGAGAAGAGTTTTGCGCCGATGAAGGATTTGGTCTCTTCCGTGCATTTGCATGACAACCATGGGGAAAAGGACGAGCACTTGCCGCCTTACGACGGTTCCATCCACTGGCCTGGCGCTATCAAGTTGCTAAAGTCGGCTTCGCAAAATGGTCTGCCCCTGGTCCTTGAGCTAAAGGAAAAAAGCGGTCCCGAGGCTCCCACCATGAACGAGCAACTCATCGCCGCCCGCAAGTCCCTGGACAAGTTCGAGAAAGCCTGGGCGTAGAACCTCGAGCACGGAAAAGCGGATAGCCCACTCTTAGAACCTTCCCTCAACAAGCTTGTAGTCGATCTGTCCAAGGGAACAACGCGCACCTACTCTGGTAAACTGTTCGTTTGATCTGGGGCTGAGAATCGCGCTATGACAACGATAACGATCCAGCAGGCCGGGAAACACGAGGGGCAGGAAGTCACGCTCAAGGGCTGGCTTTACAACCTGCGCGAGTCCGGCAAGTTGCTTTTTCCCATCTTTCGGGACGGCACGGGCACTATTCAGGGCGTCTGCTCGCTCAAGGAGAATCCCGAAGCGTTCGAAGCGCTGAAGGGCCTGACGCAGGAATCGAGCGTTATCGTTACCGGGAAGATTCGCGCGGAAAAGCGCGCTCCGGGCGGCTACGAAATCGGGGTTACGAAACTGCAGGTCCTGCAAAGAGTTCCCGAATCCACGCCTTTTCCGATCCAACTCAAGGAACACGGCGTGGACTTCCTCCTCGACAACCGGCATCTCTGGATTCGTACGCCACGCCAAGCGTCCATTCTTCGCATTCGTGCCGAAGCTATCCGCGCCGCGCGCGAATACATGGACAGCCAAGGTTACACACTTACCGACGCTCCCATGTTCACGCCCGCCGCCTGCGAGGGCACATCTACTCTGTTCGAAGTCAATTACATCGACGATCAAAAAGCCTACCTGACGCAGAGCGGGCAGCTTTACGGTGAAGCGCTGGCCATGGCCCTCGGCAAAATTTACACCTTCGGCCCCACATTTCGCGCCGAGAAGTCCAAAACGCGCCGCCACCTCACCGAATTCTGGATGCTCGAGCCAGAAGCGGCATACGTTGAACTCGACGAAGCGATGGCCCTGGGTGAAGGCTTGGTCACTGCCATCGTTCAAGGTGTCTTGAAAAATAAGCCGCGCGAACTGGAAGCTCTCAAGCGCGATGCGAAAAGACTGGAATGCGTCAAGCCGCCCTTTCCACGCATCAGTTACGAAGAAGCCGTTGCGGTTCTCAACAAAAACGGCAATGCAGCCAAATTTGGCGACGACTTCGGAGGCGACGAGGAAACCATCATTTCCAGTTCCTTTGACCGCCCGGTGCTCGTTCATCGCTATCCGACGTCCCTCAAAGCCTTTTACATGCAGCCCGACCCGCAGAGGCCCGAGCTCGCGCTCGCTTTTGACATGCTTGCGCCCGAAGGCTACGGCGAAATCATCGGCGGCAGTCAGCGCATTCACGATTACGACTTGCTGGTGAAGCGCCTGCACGAACATAACCTCCCTGAAGAAGCGTTCCAGTGGTATCTCGATCTGCGCCGCTATGGCAGCGTGCCGCATTCCGGCTTCGGCCTAGGCCTCGAACGTACTGTTGCTTGGATTTGCGGCACCGAGCACATTCGCGAGGTGATTCCCTTCCCTCGCATGATTTACCGCGTGTATCCTTAGTGCGGGGTAGTTCGCACCACAGCGGCGCATCCAGCACGCATCGGGCACTTGAAAATGGAGAGATACGGGCTTCGCGCACTTTTCGCGCACTGATGTTTCGTGCGCCCTCGCTGGCCAGAAAACACGGATCCGAACGCGAGACGAAATGGCTCAAAAAGTTCGAATTATCGGCGTCCCCATGGACCTCGGCCAAAGCCGTCGCGGCGTAGACATGGGCCCTTCGGCTTTGCGCGGTGCGGGTTTGCAGAGTGCCATCAAGAAGCTCGGCCCCACGGTCGAAGACATTGGCAACTTGGAAGTGAAGCAGCCGGAAGAAATGCCTGTTGGTGAAAAGCGCGCCAAGTATCTCCAGGAAATCGCGGAAACGTGCCAGGACATTTCCAAGACCGTTGAAAAATCCCTCGCCGAGGGCTTTCTCCCGCTCGTTCTCGGCGGTGACCACTCCATCGCGGTCGGCGCGGCGGCCGGCGTGGCTTCCCATTTTCGCCAGCAAAAAAAGGAAATTGGCTATCTCTGGCTCGACGCCCATGGGGACATGAACACGCCGGAATCTTCGCCATCAGGCAACATTCACGGCATGCCGCTCGCCGCGATCATGGGTTACGGCGCGCCCGAACTCGTGGAGTTGGGCGGCTTCAAGCCCAAAGCCGAGCCTGGCAACATCGTCATCGTGGGCGCGCGCGACCTCGACGCTCAGGAACGCAAAATCGTTAAGAAGTCCGGCGTGCACGTTTTCACTATGCGCGACATTGATGAGCGCGGTATGCGCGACGTTATGTCCGAAGCCCTCAAGTACGCCATGGATGACACCGGCGGCGTCGCCATTAGCCTAGACATGGACTTCGTCGACCCCTCGGATGCTCCGGGCGTCGGCACTCCCGTCCGCGGCGGCGTCACGTATCGCGAAGCGCATCTCGCCATGGAAATGATTGCCGACACCGAGTCCATGGTTTCGATGGAAGTGGTGGAAATCAATCCTATCCTTGACGAACACAACCGCACCGCTCTGCTGGGCGTTGAGCTGGTCCTCTCCGCTCTCGGCCAGAAAATTCTTTAATTCTGCCAATCCGAGGGACTTCTCTGACGTTTCCCCTCGTGGTCCATAACTGGAATATTCTCATCGCGCTCGTGGTCTCCCCTAAATGAATGCGTTGCCCGTGGTGGGGTGTTCTGTCAGTCAGCGTTTTCGCCCCAGCCCGCATCACAATCCGACAAAATGAGGTCTTTTTCTGTACAAGGGCCTGTACAATACACGCGACTTCGATCGTGAAACTGAGGCAAACGTCATGAACAAACACTTCACTCGCTTGACCGCACTCTTCCTGGCTCTGTTACTTTTGCCTGCGCCAAACTGGGCCACTTGCGGGGGCGGTGGAGGTGGTGGAATGGGCGGCATGCGCGGGCCCGCCGGCACCGGCGGCTCTGGAATGGGTGGTAGCGAGCAGGTCTATCAAGTCCCGTGGAAACTCATCAAACCCGAAGACTCTGTCTCGGCAGGCCTCGTGCTCTACTGGTTCCCTTCCTCAGGCGAGGAGTTTCAGAAATCCAGTCTGCGCTATTCGCGTAGCCTTTCGCTTTATGCGTCGCAGTGCGTCACCATGGGCGTGGCGGATGCCGGCACAGCCATGGGCCAAAAATTCCTCAAGGGCGAGAAGCTCCCGGTGGTGGTCTTCGCCAAAGCGGACGGCACTGTTATTGACAAGCTCGAGAATATCAACGGGTTTATGAAAGTCGACCGCGTCGAAAAACTGGTCGAAACCGAAATGAAGCAACGCGAAGATTCCGTCAAGGAACGCATGAAGGACGCCAAGGAGAAAGTCAAGTCCGGCGATAAAGATGCCGCCATCCCGATTCTGCGCTCAGTGGTGGACGAGAAGTGCCTCTTCCCCGGAAAAGCCAAAGACGCCGCCAAGGAACTTAAAAAACTAGGGCTGAACGATATCGCGACGGTCTTCGACGCCCCCATACTCGATCCGGCGAAGAGCGCCAAGATCGAATCTGTGATGAAGCGCGGCTTGCAAGCGGAGATGAACGAAAAGTACGAGCAGGCCGAGCGGCTCTACTCCGAAGCGCGCCGCATGGATCCCGCCGATCCTGCGCCATTGCGCTACCTTGGAGAACTCTACCGCCACCACCTTGGCGATTGGGACAAGGCACGCGAAACCTTCAACGAAATCCTGGCGAGGCCTGCCGATCCCTTGTCGCGCGCGGTGGCGCTGCACGGGCTCGGCAAAATGACTATTCACGACGGCGATTTCCTAAAAGGCTTGCATTTGATGGAAGACTCCGTACGCGAATACCCCCTTGCGCTGGCCTACCGCAATCTCGCGGTTTACTGGAATTCCGAAGGCGACGCGGCGAAGGCCGACTACTACACTCGCGAGGCCTTGAAACTCGATCCCACGGACCCCTTCAACCTGGTTTTCGCAGCGGCCTTCCTTGCCGGCAACGGACATGGAGACGAGGCTCTGAAAATCGCGAACGAAAATGAAGCATTGCTCCCGGCTTCTTACAATCTGGCCGCCATTTATGCGCAACTCGGCCAAAAGCAAAAGGCCCTTGAGCTACTCAAACGCCACTTTTTTCAATACGAGCGCTATGCGTCCGTGCGCGCCAAGGAAATGATGGAAGCCCGTGTAGATACCGTGTTCGCTTCCCTTCGTGAAGACCCCGTGTTCCTCGCTCTAACGAGCGCTGCCGACGGTAAGTTGCCGATACCGCAAAACCAGAAAATGGGCACCACTCCGGCTGGCACGACATAGCTCTTAGTGAGGAATCTGGGATTGGGTCCTCATTCTGAGCGCAACAGTGTAACTGGTTCAATTCGCGCCGCGCGCATCGCCGGCAAATAGCCGGCCAGAGCCGCCACAGCTCCCAGAACTGCAATCATGGCCGCGAACGTCAGAGGGTCTGTCGCCGTGACGCCATACAAAAGCGACGTTGCCAACTGCCCTGCTATCAGCGCCCCTGCAAGTCCAATCACAGCGCCGACGCCCGCCAAACGCATGGTTTCGCTCAAAATAAGCTGCCTCACCATGGCCGGTGAAGCCCCCAGCGCCATGCGAATCCCAATCTCATTCCTTCGCTGGTTCACCGAGTACGAAATCACCGCATAAATTCCCAGCGACGCCAGAATCAAGGCGAACGCAGCGAATCCGCCCAGCAGGATTACCACAAACCGCCGGGGCGACGCCGCTCGGTCAACCACCGTCTGCATCGTCCGCAGATTGGACGTCGGCAGATTCGGCTCGATTGGCCGCAGCGCTTCGCGCAGCCGCGGTGCCAGCTCCGTCGTTGGCAACGAACTCCTCACGACTAAATCCACCACCCCATAATCCTGCGTCTGCCGCATCGGGATGTAAAACTCGTTGCCTGACCCTTCCTCCAGCGTCATGTGGCGCACATCTCCGACGACGCCCACCACGGTCCGTTCGGGTCGATCCGCCAGCACGATCTGCCCAATCGGATCTTGTCCGGGAAACAGCGTTCGGGCCGCCGTTTCATTCAGAATGATTACGTTCAGCACCTCTTTCGTATCGCGTTCCGTAAAATCCCGGCCAGCCTTAAGCGGAATGCCCATGGCGTGGAAGTATCCCTCGGTGATAATGCGCGGAAATCCCTCCGGATATTGTCCGGCCTTGTACTGCACGCCCTTGGCTGCAAATCCCCAACTGCGGTTCCATCCCAGTGGCAGCGCATCCGACAATCCGGCTGCTTGGATTCCAGCCACGTTCATTACGTCGTGCAGCGCTTCCGTGAAGTACGCGTTCTTCTGCTCCTGCGTTTTGTAGCTGTCGTTCGGATCGATGCGCAGGGCTGTCGCGTGTTCCGGCGCGAATCCCAGGTTCACGTCCAGCACGCGCAGGAAGCTGCGAATCAAGAGTCCCGCGCCCGTCAGCAACACGCAGGCTAGCGAGATTTCAGCTACGACCAGTGCGCTCCGCATCCACGCATGTCCCCGCCCCTGGCTCGACCCGCGGTTCGAGTCCTTCAGGGCATCGTGAAGCGTCACCTTCGAGGCCGACCACGCCGGAGCTAGCCCGAAGAGTAGCCCAGTCGCAACGGCAATCAGCACAGCAAAACTCAGCGCCGCACCATCCACGTGCACACCCGTGAGCAGCGGAATCTTCATCGCGCTCAACTGCGCCAGCACGCGCGCCCCGGCAAACGCCAGCCCCACCCCCAGCACGGCCCCGCTGCACGACAGCAGCACGCTTTCTGTCAGAATCTGCCTCAGCAAATGAAGCCTCTCCGCGCCCAGCGCCACGCGAATTGCAATCTCCTTTTGCCTTGCCGCCGACCGCGCCAGAAGCAGATTCGACAGATTCGCGCACACGATCAGCATAACCACGCCCACTGCGCTCGCCAGCACCAGCAGTGCCGGCCGCAGCCTGCCGCTTACGTGAGCCGGCAGCATCGAGAGCTTCGGATCAAATTCATTCATCTTTGGGTTTTCCCGCTGAAGTTGCGGTCCCAGAATCGCCGCCTCTGCTTGCGCGGTTCCCAGACTCGCCTCCGGCTTCAGCCTTCCGACGATCGCGAGAGTATTCCCCCAGCGGTTCGTCTCCGGCGTAAGCGGAAACGGCTCGTACATGTCCACCTTCGTCCCCGGCGCAAAGATCGTCCCGAAGTCAAATGACGCCGGCAGTACGCCCACCACGGTTACCGGTCCGCCGTCAAACTTCAGCGCCTTGCCCACAATATTCGGATCCGCGCCAAACCTTCTTCTCCACAGTGAATCGCTCAGCATCGTCACGCGGGGCCCATTGAACTTGCACTCCTCCGCGCTGAACTGCCGTCCAAGCCGCGGCTCCACGCCCAGCAGCGGGAAGAAATTCTGCGTTACCGGAACGCTCGTCAACCGTTCCGGCTGCCCGTCCCCAATCAATTTCGCGTCGCCCGGGCCGTAGAACGCCATGTACGCGCCCAAGTCTTCAAACGATTTGTTCAGCTTCCGGTAGTCCAGCAAATAATTCACCTGCACCGTCTTGCCGGACATATTGTTCGTGTCGTCCGTGTGGTTCGCGATCCACACCAGCCGCCCGGGGTCGCGAAACGGCAGCGGCCGGATCAGAATTGTATTCAGCACGCTGAAAATAGTGCAGCTCGCTCCAATGCCGAATCCCACAATCAAAATCGCAAAAATCGCGAAGCCATAGTCCCTTCGCATTGTCCGAAACGCGTACACCACGTCTCGCCGAAAATTCTCCAAGAACTCACTCCCCGCTCGAACACCTTGTGAAGACACGGATCCTCCTGCCAACTTCTCATCGTTGTAGACGATAGAAATCGGGAAAGGTTCCGTTGCCGCTCGCGAACTTCTCCCTCACTTCACCCGCGACAACCGGTCCTCTTTGCCCTATAACTAGGAACGGACGACAAATTACTAAAAACGACCAATTCCATGACTCCTGACAACAAGAAACGACTCCGCGTTGGCATTCTCTTTGGCGGCCGCTCTGGTGAACATGAAGTTTCCCTGGCCTCCGCTGCTTCTGTGATTCGCGGCCTGGACCCGGACAAGTACGAAGCCGTGCCCATCGGCATCACCAAGGAAGGCCACTGGCTCGTTGGCGGTGCGGCGCAAAAAATGCTCCCCGAAGTGTTGAAGGGCGGCCAGCGGGTGATGATGACCGCGGATCCCACCGATGCCGCCCTGATTCCGCTCGACCGCAGCGGCGGCGGCCAGCGCGTTGATGTGGTCTTCCCGGTCATGCATGGCACTTACGGCGAAGACGGCACGATTCAAGGGCTGCTCGACCTCGCGGGTTTGCCCTTCGTTGGGGCAGGCGTGCTCGGTTCTGCCATCGGCATGGACAAAGATGTCGCCAAGCGTCTCTTGCAAGTAGCCAAAATTCCTGTAGTGCCTTGGGTTGCCGTGCAGCGCGCGGACTGGGAGCGCCATCCTAAAGAAACCCAGGCTACCCTCGAGAAAAAGTTCAAGTACCCGATGTTCGTCAAACCGGCCACGCTCGGCTCTTCAGTGGGGATGACCAAAGTCCACTCGCGTGCAGAATTAGCGCCCGCTTTGAACCTCGCCGCAGAATTCGCCATGAAAATTCTGGTCGAAAAGTGCATCGTGGGTCGCGAAATCGAGGTCTCGGTGCTTGGCAATCACGATCCCAAAGCTTCGATCCCCGGAGAAATCGTCCCGCACCGCGAATTCTACGATTACGCGGCAAAGTACCTGGAAGAGGGCTCGCAAATCCTGATCCCCGCAAAACTCAAGCCCGCGCAGGTGAAAGCGATCCAAAATTACGCCGTGGAGGCGTTTCGCGACCTGGAACTGAGCGGCATGGCTCGCGTGGATTTCTTCGTCGAAAAGAAAGCCGGCAGAATCTACCTCAATGAAGTGAATACCATTCCCGGCTTCACCTCCATCAGCATGTACCCGAAAATGTGGGAAGCCAGTGGCATTCCGTTTCGCCAGCTGATTGACAAGCTCATCGAACTCGCTCTTGAAATGCATCGCGAAAAGGCCCGCACGAAGTATGAGATTGAGCTTCCCGAGGGTGCCGCCGGCGCACTAGAAGCCTAGTTTGTCGAGGCGGTAACTCTACTCGGATCACGTATCACGGCAACATACACGGACGGAAACTAATCAGCCGTCGGTTTCGTATCTCCATCCAATAGCAATCCCAACTGGAGAGCGATGAATGTCTGAATTCACGCAATCGGCTCAACTGGCAACCGCGATCCCCCATCGCAGATCGCGCTTGGCCACTTCTCTCTGGTGGCTCATGTTGTTGTCTTGTTTGGGCGTCGTTCTGTATTCGACGACCTACTTCCTGGCCGTGCCCGGAGACAAGCACTTCTCGCGCTATATTTTCCCGCTTCGGCTGCACATTGCGGGAGGCATGGGTGCGCTTCTGGCAGGTCCGTGGCAGTTTTCCGATAAGCTGCGGGCCCGCGCGCTCAACCTGCACCGCTGGCTCGGTCGCTTTTACCTGCTCGAAGTTGCGCTCGGGTCCATTGCAGGCTTCGCGATGGCCACCGTTTCCGAAGAAGGACTGCCTTCGCATCTGGGCTTCGGCACGCTCGCCGTTCTGTGGTTCTTTACCGGCCTGCAAGCCTACCGCATGGTGCGGGCCGGCAACATCGTCGCGCACCGCCAATGGATGATCCGCAATTTCGCCTTGACTCTCGCGGCTGTCACTCTCCGCAACTGGATGCCTTTGATGCTGTTCGTCCTTCACTGGCCTTTCCGGCCCACTTACATCACCGTTTCCTGGCTGTGCTGGGCTCCAAACCTCCTCATCACGGAATGGCTCATCCGCCGGCAGCGTTTTGTCCTGAACGCGAAGTGAATCGCAAGTATCTTCGGTCCGAGTTGTTGCCGCCGGGCATTTACTCGCGGGGCGAATTTTTGTAAGGTTTTAGTGTTGCTCGAATGCGCAGGGATTTCTCAACGAATTGCAGATCTTGAATACGACGCTCGCGGGGCAGGAGAAAACTGAATGACATTGCTGGATCCACCTCCCGTTAAATCCGAAAAATCGCGAGCCATGGCTTTCACCGTTGCCGCCGTCACCGTGGCGGTGATTGTTGTACTCTGGTTCGCCCTCCGTTACTATCCCGAGAAAAGAGCCGCCGACCGCTTTTTTACGGCGCTGTCCGCCGGCAACACGGACCTCGCCTACCAGCTCTGGAAACCGGCTCCAAGCTATTCGATGAAGGATTTCCTCGCCGACTGGGGCCCCGAAGGATATTACGGCCCGGTAAAGAGCTACGAGATCCTGAAAACTTGTGCGCCTCACAGTTCCAACACCGTGGACGTGAGCGTGGCTCTAAGCCCATTTTCTCCCATGCCGCAGCCGGGCGACGAGGAAAAAAGCCGCAAAACGAAAGTTGTGAGCATCTGGGTCGTCACTTCCGACAAGTCTCTTAGCTTTCCGCCCGGACCAGTTTCTTGTCACTTCCTATAGCAGCGAGCTTTAATAAAGAACATTTCTTCGATTTTAAGGTGACTCGTGCAGGGCGGCTGACGCATTGCATTTAGGATGCTCTACGAACGAATCTCGTCCAGCGCATGCTCCAATTCCTTAGGCGAAACGCTCGCCGTACCTAGCTTTCCCACCACCACGCCCGCCGCGATGTTTGCAAGCATCGCCGCATCCACTAGCGACGCTCCCGCCGCCGCGGCAAGGCTCAAAACGCTGAGAACGGTGTCCCCCGCGCCCGTCAAGTCGAAGACCTGTCGTCCCGTCGCGCCCCGCTCAATGCCTGGCTGCCCGATGCGGGCGTATGTAAGTTCGAGACCCGTTGCTGGGATATGCACACTTCGTGGAGAGGACTCCTCGAAGACATTCATTCCCTTTTGGCCGCGCGTGATGACCACACCACTGCAGCCGCAGTGCGCGAGGAGCGCCCGGCCAGCTTCCTCAAAGGATGCCTCGTCGCTGAGCGGCAAATTGACCAATAATCTGGCCTCGCCTTCGTTACACGTCACCGCGCGTGCGCCTCGATATGCGTACAATCGCTTGGTCTTCAGCCCGATAAAAACGGGCACTTTCAGCTGGTGCGCCGCGCTCAGCACGCGGTCGGCAAAATCATCGGTAATCAGTCCCTTGTTGTAATCGGAAAGTACCAAGGCGTCGAGCTTTTTGAGCGCTGCGAAAATCATGCGCAAGAGCTTTTCCTGCGTCTGGGCGCCCAGCGGCTCGCGGCGCTCGCGGTCCACGCGTACTACATGTTGATGCTTGGCGATGATCCTCGTTTTCACCGTGGTAACGCGCTTGGGTTCGGTCAGCACGCCCTTGCTGACGATGTTCTTGCTAAGCAGACATCTCTCAAACGCGCGGCCTGCTTCGTCGCTACCCAGGACGCCGAAAGCCTCGACTTTTGCCCCAAGAGCGGCAATGTTGGCTGCCACGTTTCCTGCGCCTCCCAGGCACTCGTTCTGCTCCACAAAATCCACCACCGGCACGGCCGCTTCCGGGGACAGGCGCGAAGCCGTACCCCACAGGTAGCGGTCCAGCATCATGTCCCCGAGCACACCTATCCGTTTGCCGCGCAATCGCGGCAGCAGCCGTTTCAACCGTGGCACGGAATGGACGAGAGGATTCGTCATGCGAGCTGGGCGGACTCTTGCTACTTACTGAGGTTTTCCTCCACGATAGTCGCTTCTTCGGGCAGCATCACGGGAATTTCATCGCGAATCGGATAAACACGCCGGCAGGAGAGGCACTTCAACCCGGATTCATCCGCCAGCAGCTCCAGCCGCGTTTTACATACCGGGCAGACCAGAATGTCGAGCGCATACTTGGGAATCGCCAAAATCCCTCCCGGGCTGGCCAACGAATTCAGCAAGTAGGCACTCTACCAAACGCTTTCGATGCTCGGCAACTCACGAGAGACGAGTCAGGCCCGAATTGCGCATGTTCGAACCAATCCTCGAGCCTCCTTTATACAAGAGAACACGACAGCACCAAAACTGGCCCTCGGGCCAGTGGTTTTGACGGCGCGCCCACCATAGACTGTCAGCGAGTTGGTTCGAATCCCCTCCCTACGGGAGAACGACTGTGTACTGCGATCGCTGTGGACTGAATTTCCTGCCCAAACAGTCCGTGTGCACTCGGTGCAAGAAAGTGCCCACGCGGTACTGGTTTCAATTCATGAGTTTGGTCACCATCCTGGTGGCTGTTCTCTGCAACACCGTCCTCGGACTCTTTTTACTACCCCGGCTCGCTAACGCTCACCACGGAAGGCTACTGTTTCGCGGGTGGTCCTGGTTTAACCAGCAAGCCGCACTCTACGGCTGGGTGCCGCTGGCGCTGGGCCTGCTTGCCTGGGACTACTTCGTATGGAAAGAGGCGCGTCCCAAACTAAAAGGCTGGTTGACGCGAAAGCTACTGACGTTCTCGCTTGCCGCTGGTATTGCCCCCATGATTCCGTGGTGGATTCCGGCGGGTCAGCCTCCTGGCCAGTTCCTCTCGATCATTAGCAAGTACCAGGGCTTACCGGTCTTACTGGCCTGGGCCGTGGTCCTCGTAGTGACTATCGTTCTGTGCATTGACCCGGAATCCCGCGACTATCTGCTCGGTCATGGGCGGACCTTGAGCATCGTCAGCACCGGCATGCTTGTCCTGGTTCTTGCCATGACCCTGATTGGCTGGTCGCTCACCTACTGAGCACAAATTAAAGCCAAATTTTACTGGTCGTTCGGACAGGATACTCGCAGAAAACACACCCCTGCGGGAACTATTGCTGCCCAAACCATACCGCGTTCCAATGGAAGAAACGGAGTAAACATGAAAACCCAAAAGACCCAGTTCCTTTTCGGCGCTTTCGCGTTATGTCTCTTTGCCGGGACTTCCTTCGCGCAAGACCGAGTCTTCAATTGGCTGCCTGCCAATGATGAGACCGTGCGGCTCGATCCCGCCAACTATCATACCGGGCGGACCTATCACCCGAATGCCACGGGCCAAAACAACCACGTGGACATTAAAGCGCAGAAGCCGGTCACCATCTTCATGACTCCTGAATCGGCTTGGAACTCGGCGCTGCAGCATCCCGAAGCCATCGCGAGCCTGCCTCAGGTGTGCCTGCGCGAGCACGTCGTAAACACCACTTATGTCTGCGAACTCCCTGTCGAAGCGATGACGCTGATCATCCGTGACGAACGTTACAGTCCGGGCACTCCTGTATTTACCGGAATTGGCGTGGTCCTGAACACCATGGAAGGCGCACAAAACAATGCCGTTCGTGAAGTGGGCTCAGGAATCGCCGCAGTACTGAATAGCGCGCGTCAGGCTTCCGCCCCGCGGCAATTCAAGGATCCCAACGATGTGCACATCCAGTATTACCGCTGGGACTGCGTCGAGAATTGCGTGCAGCCTGAGTTTCACTGGATGGAGCAGGTCAGGGAGCAATACAAGCTCACGCCGTTCTTGAAAGTTTATGGCGGTTTCCAGCCCGATCACGACGGCGAGCAAGTCAGCATCAAAATCAAGTCCCCAATCCCGATGGTTGTGGCCATGCTGCCGTCGCAAATCGCGGATCAGTTGCATTCCCAGCCTGGTGCGCTCGAAACTGCGCTTCAGAAAAACGCCTGCCAGCAACGTGGCGTACAGTCCTTGGAATTCCAATGCACGTTTAATCTGGCCGACGGCCCGCAGTCTCTCATTGTCGCGCCCGAGGCCGGAGAAAAAGTGCCCCACAAAAAAGCCGAAGTGCTGATGCTTGCCTGGCGCTGCGTCGAGAATTGCCAGTTGCTGCAAACCGCCAAGCAATAAGAGGCCGCAACTCTTATTCACTTATGGGTGGGGAGCAGGTCCCAGATTCCGGCATCTTCCGTGCCGAGAACCCAGGAAGCGAAGCCGCGCAGCCCGCGGTCCTTCACCAGCGTGTATCGCTCTTTAAACGTCCGCGCATCCGTGTAAAAAATCCACTCGCGCTCGTCATCCCGGTAAAAGTACAACCACGCCGTCCGGTCCACCGGATCCCATTCCAAATGTCCGCTGTAGGCTTTGGCCAGATCGAGCGCATCATCCGTTGAAATATAGTCTGCCGTTGGATTGGGCTTGTCGCCGCTCTTGTCCGGCGGCTTGATCGGCGTTCCCGTGAACCAGTGATAGCCATACAAAGGAATCCCCAGCGCGAGCTTCTGCGTTGGCACTACTTTCAGCGCGTACTCGAGATTGGCAACCGTCCAATTCCATCCGGCAACCGGGCCGGGGACGGTCCACGTCGTGTGCTGGTCGTAAGTCATTAGGCATAGAAGATCTACTGACTCCGAAATAGCCTTAAGGTCGAATGCCCCGCGCCAGTTTTCGTAAATCCACTTGGAGAATCCCGTCTCGCCAGGATGCCCAGGCGCGTTGGGAATGGTCGCAATGGAAAGTTGCAGTCCCGCTTTGTGGAAAGCGGCCGCCGTTTCCCGCACGAACCCAGAAAGCGCGTCGCGATCGGTCCAATTCACGTTTTCCATATCCAACTGGAAACCAATGTAGCCGTTATCTTTGCTCGCCTGCACCAGCGCAGCAATGGCCTGCTGCCGTGCAACGGCATTTGTAAAGAATTTGTGCACCTCTTCCTGCGCAAATCCGCCGTTTACCACAAGGGGCATCACGGGAACATGGTGCTGTCGCGCCGATTCCAACACCTGCGGATTGGGCCCACCGGAAACCAAGCCGCTCGAATCTACCGAGTACCAGTTGGGCGAAAGGATATCGACTTTGTCGGCGTGCGCCAGAAACGAGCGCACCGATAGCGGCTCGCGCGTCATGTAGAAAATGGATTTTGGCTGTTGACCGTGAACAGGTATCGCGGTAAAGAAAAGTGTCGGGATGATGGCGAACAGTATTTTTAGGTGCCTCATGCACGCAGTCTAGCGGCTCTAAGCCGTCAGGCGCAACCATTGCGCAATGCTGTGGGCCGCAACTTATATAAAGTTAGCCAGAGATGCCAAGTCGCGCGATAATGGCCGTGGCGCCGAGGGATGAGGGAGAACTTCATGAGCAAAGAGACACCGGAAGCAAAAGCCAAGAAAGAAGCTCAGCCAGAGAGCGGAACCGACGAAAAGAAGGGACTGACCCGGCGCAAATTCTTGAGTGACGTCGCAGCGGGCAGCGCCGCAGCGGCTCTTGTCCCGAGGCATGTTCTAGGCCGAGGCTTCACGCCCCCAAGCGATATGCTGAACATCGCCGGCGTCGGCATTGGCGGCATGGGCCGCCAGAACTTGATCAACCTGTCCAGCCAGAACATTGTCGCCTTGTGCGACGTGGACTGGGGCTACGCGGACAAGGGCTTCGAGCGACTCGACACCGACATCCAAAGATTGCGTGACCGCCTGGCAAATCCCCCCGCTCCACCCCCTCCGGGCCAGTCTCAAACACCTTTCGATCCGGTGAAAGCTAAAGCGCGCCTCGACGCGATGATTCGCTTGAAAACCGAGCTTCCGAAAGCCAAGCACTACACGGACTATCGCGAGATGCTCGAAAGGCAGAAAGACATCGACGCTGTTCTGGTCGCCACCGCTGATCACATGCACGCTCCGATTGCTCTGGCCGCCATGGAGTTGCACAAACACGTTTATGTACAAAAGCCGCTCACCTGGTCCGTCGAAGAAGCACGCAAAATGGCGCGCGCTGCGAAAGAAACCAAAGTCGCCACTCAAATGGGCAACCAGGGCCACTCC
>WNGL01003664.1_pt1 | contig 18456 bp, 16 predicted proteins | sample 5400591 | NCBI WGS metagenome assembly WNGL01 (sample SAMN13153377, study PRJNA577476) | soil metagenome | isolation source: 80 cm soil or saprolite under Garry oak tree replicate 1 | place: USA:California | collected 2016-06-15 | reverse complement strand
CCGCTTCGGCAGTGAGATTGTGATCGGCGAAGAGATTCCCCTGCGCGGCCGCCATCTTGGAATAAGTCTTCAGGGCGACGGACTCTTCGGATTCATCGGGGTTGATGCGGAATTGTTCGGCTATCTCCCGCCAATACTCGAGCGACTGAGCAGCGTGCTCAGCCGTAAGAGAGTTTTGTTGATCTTGCACGCGAAGTTCCGTAATTGGGCCGAGCGGTGTCGCGCCGGCATAGGTAGATTTCAACGGGAACGACTCTTCAAGGGCGAAGGAGAGGTCCGGGTTCTTTTCGAGCAGCAGTTGAACAAGTCGTTCGTTGACGGCCATCACTGCGGTCTGACCGCCGATTTCCGTGCTGCCGTCCTGACTGGCCAAGGACCATATCGTGCTGTCGCTCTTATTTTCGCCTGGTAGAACCTGTTTGGCTTCATCGGGGAATTGTTGGTCGTGCGCCAGCCGTCGCTGATAGTCGGAAAGGTAATCTGCGAAAGCGCGGTTGGAATCCTCGTGTGTCAGCGTCGCCAGCCGATCACCGTAAAGGAAATCCAGATAGTCCAGATAGGAGGTGGCAGCGAGGCCATTTTGGGTAACGATGACGTGGCGCTCGCCGTCGCTGGTTTCATTCAGGAGCGTGGGGATAAATCGCCCCGGATCGGTGCCGCCCACATAAACCATTCCGGGCCGAAGGGAGCCGAGCACAGCCTCGCCGTAGTCCAATAGCTTTTGCGCGGGCCAATCATGGGCGGACTCGGCTGCGCCGAGGGCTTCGACAATCGGTCCAAAGAGCACCTCCAGATCGTGCGGCGGAGGTTTCATCTTGTGACGGTCTCCCAAAGGCTTCCAGGCAGCCTCGATCTCATCCCAACGCCCCGCTTCCACCGCCGCGAAAAATCGTTCCACGTCGGCAGGCACTTCAATCTTGAAACGCTCGGCCATCGCGTGGGCCAGAGCGCGACGATTTCGGGCGAACTGGCTGAGTTTGCCTGCAACGATTTCCTCAGCGGTTTTCTGCGGCTCAGATTCAGCAGCAGGATTCAAGCGCCGATGAACTGGTGGTGCCCCTGCAACTCGTTCAAGGCTCTTATTTGCAACGCTTGTCGCGTTAGCCACAGCGGCGTCATCCCGAGAAACAGTTTTCGCCCGGGGCAGAAAGACAGCTATAAGCGAGATCAGGACGCCGCCAATGCCAGCCAGCCACAACAGGCGCGACTCGTCGTTTGATCTTTTGGGCATCGTTGGATTATTTGGGTTAGAAGATTTCATCATTTGCCGTTTTGCCGTTTAGCTCATGCTGAGGCTTGGCTCTTAGGGCGGCGGCTTGGCTGACGAAGTGGTCCAGAGGATACTGCCGCGAAACGTTTCGATGGCGGGGCGCTGGTCTGGATAGTTGCGGGCAAAATTATCGAGCAATTGGCGGGCTTCGTCGGCGCGACCTGTACGGGCAAGGATTGTCGCAAGTCCACCGGCGGCTTCCGGGTTGCCGGGCCATAACTGGCTGGAAAGATGATAGGCTTGCTCTGCCTCAGCGAAGTAGTCGTGTGCAGCAAGCAGATTTGCCGCGGAGGTGGCGTCGTGCGAATAGGACTTGAGCGCGTAAGGTGAACTGGTGGTTTCGGAATCCGCGAGGACGTTTTGCGCGGTCGTGCGCCAATAATCAAGGGACTGGGCGGCCCGCTCGGCAGTAAAAGTATCTTGCGGGTCCTGGACACGAAGTTCCATCAGTGGACCAAGTGGAATCGCGTCGGCATAGGTGCCTTTCATCGGAACGGATTCTTCCACAGCGAATGACAGATCGGGATTCTTCTGCATAAGCGTTTGCAGCAACTTCTCGTTAATTTGCATCACCGCGATCATGCCAGATACCTGGACACGCCCGTCCGTGATTTGAATGTCTTCGCCGGGACGGACTTGTTTCGGCTCGTCTGGAAATTGTTGATCGTGTAGGAGACGTCTCTGCGCGTCGGTGATATATTCCTGGAACGCGCGCTGGGAATCCTCCTTGGTCAGGGTGGTCACTTGGTCACCGTAGAGTTCCGCGACGTACTCGAGATACTTGCCATCGGCGAGGCCGTTTTGGGTGACAACGATGTGGCGCTCGCCTTCGCTGGTGTCGTTGAGCAATTCGGGCACCCATCGTCCATTGTCGGTCCCGCCAACATAGACCATCCCCGGACGAAGCGAATCGAGGACGGCATGGCCATAGTCCAGGAGCTTCTGCGCGGGCCATTCGTGGACTTGCTCGGCGACACCATACGCGTCAACGATAGCGCACCAAAACTCGTTAACACCAGCAGGCCGGTCCGCGCCATGACCGGCGCTGCCGTCACCGCCGTTGATCACTTTGTAGCGAGCTTGGATCTCATCCCAATTCCCGGCCTCCACCGCGTCAAAGAACCGATTCACATCGTCGGACACTTCAACTCCATGGCGTCGCGCCAAGGCTTGAACCAGCTCGCGCCGAGAGCGGGAGAATTGAGCGAGTTTGCCGGCCACGATTTCCTCCGCCGTTTTCGCGGGTTCGGATTCCGCCGCAGAGTTCAAGCGCCGCTGGGCTGAGGATACTCGGGCGGCTCTTTCGAAACGCCCATTCGGAGGCGAAGCGTTGGTTGCACCGGCCCGATCAGGGGAAGCGGGTTTTGACCGAGGCAGAACAACAGCGATGAACGTGATCAGCAGGCAGCCGATCACAATGATCCACGCCCAGCGCGACGCCTGGTTGGAACTTCCGGGCATCCTTGCGTCATTCGGGCCGGACGATTGCAGTTTGTCACTTGGCATCTAACCAATAGACACCGCAGCGTCGGAATTTGTGTGTTCAAAGCGGAGTTTCACGGGGATCATCTCTGTCCGTACTTGTTTATCAGCCATCGCTCCGCATTCTCTTCCCCGAACATCAGCCACCGGTCCCGGTAGCTGATCCAGTCCTGGTCGGACACCTTTGGAAATATAGATTCAACCTGGCGATTGGATTCTCTCACCTCCCCGTTTTGTTGGGCGAGTTGGTTGAGCCGGTCCTGAACGGTTTGGCCGGTGTCTCCATAGGGACTATTTGGGTCCATCGTGTTGAGCGCGAGACCTTCGAGATGTAGCCCGACAAGTTGGCTGACCGTGGGTTCACCCGGCGACGGCTTGCTGTAGCGTTGACCCAGATTGATGGCCATTTGCAGGGCGGCCTGAGCCGAGGCATCGTCGCCCGCCTGCCGGTAAGACTTTGCCAATTCGATCATGTCGAGGCCCAGTTCCTTCACCGGTGCAAGCTGCGGCAACAACAAGTGCATCCCGGACGCAGTTTTCGCATCCGCCACGGAATAACCAGCGGCGAGGAAAGCCTCGGCGTCGTCCTGATACCGTTCCGACGTATAGTCCTGAAACTGCCGTTTCCCGGACGCGGCCATGAATTCCTGCACCGCCTGGTCGGTTTGGCCAGACTTGAAATAATCTACCGCCGAAAGATAATTCGCCAGCGCATTGTCCGGCTCTGACTTTTTAAACGTGTCCAACCACTGGCGTCGTTCTTGGGCAGAGGCGTCATTCTTGAATATGGCTTCGAACGCAACTTGCGGGTCATTCGGATAGCTTTGCATCGCTTCCGCCAGCAGCGACGGCTCGCGAGTCGTGCGATAGGCCGCGAGCAGACTTGCCGCGTTGCGCCCGTTGGCTTTGAGATAAGGCCCGACCTGCTCGACCGTCAGTTTTGGTGCTTTGTTCTTGAAGCGCGCGTAAAGATTTGTGGATGCCAAATCCTCCGCCGGCGGTGTGGGCGGCTGGATTCGCGGCGCAGGCAGGCGTGGCGTCGGTCCAGTTGAGAGAATTGCCAGTCGTTTAATGGCGTCGTCGCGTTCGCGGGTCAGTTGCTGGACTTGCTCGGACAACGGCGCTTGCTGTTGCTCGAGCGATTGGACTTGCTCGCGCAACCGCGAATTCTGACGTGCTTCGTAAACTCCAGTTCCGACCGCGACGGCAAGCGTCGCTCCGATAACTGTTTTTTGCAGCGTGGTCATGGCGATGACTTTGGTTGCGGCAATGGCGGTTGAAGTCTGAAGGGCCGCTCCAGCGAGAACGGACACGGCGGAAATGGCGACAGCCAGACCAACCGGCGCGGACTGGACGGCATTGGCAGCGATAACGACCACCAGGCCGCTCGCACTGAGGGTGACGCCGCGTCGGACGAAGAATTCCCGCAGCCTTTCCACGGCGCGGCTTACGCGCTTCTGCGCGGCCTCGTCGCTAATGCCGAGGATTTGCGCCATCTCCCGGGCGGACTTGCCCTCGAAGTAGCGGAGCAACAGCGCGTCCCGGTCCGGCTCGTTCAGCTCGCCCAGTCCGTGGTCGAGATGCGGGGAAATTTGTTCCCAGATGGCATTGGATTCCTGCAATTCATTCATGGCGGCGGCCTCCTGTTCGCGGGCGCGACGGCGCACCTCCGAGCGGACGGTTTGCGCGGCGATGTTTTGTGTGGTGCGATGCAGCCAACCGGACAGCACTCGGCGCTCTACGAGTTGCCCGGCGTTTTTAGCCAGCGCGGCGAATACGCATTGGCTTACGTCTTCGGCAAGGTGCGAATCGCAAACCATGCGCAGCGCCGCGGAATAGACTAAATCCACGTGGCGGCGCACCAGTTCGGAGAACGCCGATTCGGAGCGGCTGCCGGCGTAGGCGCGCAGCAGTTCTGAGTCTGTTTGGTCGTTCACTCACCTGATAGTAGCCGCCGCCGCCCGAATCGGACAGCGCAAGGCGAAAACCCGGAGCTGATGAAAGGGGATGGCGACCTCGGCTTCGACAGCCATTTGCGGGAGCGGTTCATCATCCGGCTCGCTCAGATGCGGAATCCAGGCCAGCTCGAGTGGATCATGTTCTGCGGCGGCACATAGGGCGTCCAGAACGACGTCATTTCTTACACTGTTAGCCCTGTTTTCCGGCGCATTTCGCTTAGCCACCTCCACGTCTCTAATGATTCGCTTTAATAAAGCCCTCGTCTATGACCACCTTCCAATCGTTGCCAAAACGCCGGAACTTCAACGTTTCCCTTTTTTGCGGCGCGGAGGCCATCCCTGTCTCCACTTCCAGAATCATCTCGTCGTCAGAGGGCGCTTGCTCTGACAGAATGCGATACCCGGTGTAACCTTTGGCTTGGTTTTCCGCCATCATCGGAAACAGCAGTCCCTCTTCCAGGCCGAGATTGTCGTTCAGAATTTGCTGGCTAAAGCGCTTTCTTTCCGCCTCCGGAGCGGAGGCGATCATTTTCTCCAACATGTCTTCCATCAGCTTGTGCGCTTCAGCGGTAATGAAGACCGACTCTTTAAATCTCTCACGGTTTCCGTTCAAGACCGCCCATCCACGCGTCCGTAACGCGCTTTGCGGTGTTGCGAAACCGGCATCTGCCCAGGAATCTTTGGGCAGCTCGTTCTCCTTCGGCTGAGTACTGCTCGAAACGGGAGCGGGGGCCGCAGGCGCATTCGACGCGCGAAGCCTCGACAGTTCCTTTTGGCTGCCTCGCAAGCGCGCAACCTCGCCTCGCAACTTCAGCAACTCGCTCCAATTGCTCTTCGAGCCCTCGAAATTCTCACGCATTGTCGCCAGTCGGGCGAGCGCCTCGTCGCGCTCGCGCTGGACCTGCGCGTCTGGTTTCAATTGTTGTTGTTCGAGCGTCTCGAGCTTGTCGCGCAGGAGTGAAGCCTTCCGCGCTTGGTAAATTCCAGTTCCGACCGCGACGGCGAGCGTCGCTCCGATAATTGTTTTTTGCAGTGTGGTCATGGCGACGACTTTGGTTGCGGCAATGGCGGTTGAACTCTGAAGGGCCGTTCCAGCGAGAACGGCCGCGGTGGAAATGGCGACAGCCAAACCAACCGGCGCGGACTGGACGGCATTGGCCGAGATAACAACCACCAGCCCGCTCGCGCCAACGGTGACGCCGCGTCTCGCGAAAAATTCTCGCAGGCGTTCGACGGCGCGGCTGACCCGTTTTTGCGCGGCGTCGTCGCTCACGCCGAGAACGACGCCGACTTCCCGCAGGCTGTGATTTTTGAAATAGCGCAGCAACACCGCGTCGCGGTCGGCATCGCCCAAACCCGCCATCGCTTCATCGAGCAGCGGACGAAGGCGATCCCACTCCGGCGCCGAATCAGGATTTGGGATCAATTGTTCCATGGCCTGCCTCTCACGTGATTGACGGCGCAGCGCGTCGCGGCGAAAATTGAGCGCCTCGAAGCGCGCGCCGCGATAGAGCCAGCCGACGAGCGACGACTGTTCGCTCAGCTTTCCGCCTACGGAACGCGCTTTGCGGGCGAGATCGGTAAAGACGTTCTGCGTGATGTCACGCGCCAGGTCCGGAGAATCCACCTGGCGCAGCGCAGCGGAGTACACCAGGCCGGCGTGGCGGGCGACCAGCTCAGCGAAAGCGGATTCGTCGCCGCGCTCCGCGTATTGGCGGAGAAGCTGTGCGTCGGACTTTGGCTGCATCTCATCATTAAACAACCGCGCCCGGCAGAATCCGACAAGGAATTCCATCTGAAGCGCCAAGTTGTTCGCGAACGCCGGTGAGTTAGCTTAGTCTTGAAGGATTGGTTTGCAGCAGACGGGAATCGGCGCTTGATTGGATCTCTTTGCCGGCCCAAGCTGCGCGTATGGATCGGCAGATCCTAACCAAAGCGCTGGCCGACATTACAGCCGAGAAAGATGGCACGCTCAAGAGCCTCAAGTTGGCCTCATTGTGCAGCGCGCTATGGGCGGAGCACGGCGTTGAGTTGGTCGTAGTCGGCGGCTCAGCAATCGAATTCCTGACCGAAGGCGCATACGCCTCCGGCGACCTCGATATGTGTCATGCTACGCGAGCCACGTTGCCGATCCGTCTGAGGCAGGAGGTTATGGGACAACTCCAGGCCAAGGGCGGCCCACGGAGTTGGGAGGTTGCAGGAATGTTCGTGGACGTGCTGGGGCCGGTCGAAAGTTTCGCTCGTACGCCGTATCGCCGCGTGGGAGGGCCTTATGGGACGGTGCTATTGATGAAGCCGGAAGATTTGTTGGTGGAAAGGGTGCTGGTTGCAGTGTATCCGCAGCCCAATCCCATGGCGCGCGCCTGCGCTCGAGAACTGGCCGTGGTCACCCTGGGCGGCGCGGTCAGTATGGATTGGAAGGAAGTCCTGCGGGTTGCCGGTTTGGCCGAATATCGTAATGTTGAGGAATGCAAAGCGCTTGTCCGGGAAGTCGCCGATGAACTCAAAATCAAAAATCCCTTCGATCCCGATTGAAGGCACAATCAGTTACCAAAACTGGCTGCGCGGTCGTCGGTTGCGCCGGGAACTGAGCAAACTGGTCGCGCCGGGAATCGTTCGTCGCCAGAGCAGTTCCAGCGACCGGCGGCTGCGCAAGCTCTTTAACGGCGAACGCGGGCTGCCGTTCACGCCGACTGAGGAGCTGTGATTGTGATCCCGCGTGGGGCGTGTCCGAATCCTGCCAACTCTATTTTGAAGAGCTCAAGGGCACGATTGATGTGAAGGGGCCAGCCCCAGGCAAGTGAGACAAAGGGGTCGCTGCATCTACCAGCCGCCGCTACACCCACGGCGCCAAGAGGTGCGCGGGCGGGCCAGCGGAGTGCAAACGCGCGCCGTGCCTACCAGATGTTACCACCTCTTTTGACCTCTGGTGTGCGTGCGTCCACACCAAACATTTTCAGATTTCCTGATTACTTGCTGAGCGTCCTCATGCGGGCGGTGGCACTGCTGAGACTGGTGCTACCGCGCGAGTCTGCGGGTCACTTTACCAACGTCTTGCAGAACCGCTCAATCCGTTCCAGGCCCTTCTCAATGTTCGCCATACTCGTGGCGTAGCTGATGCGAATGTAATCGTCCGCGCCGAAAGCGATGCCCGGCACCGCGGCGACTTTTTCGGCCTCAAGCAAACGAGCGCAAAACTCGCTCGATTTCAGCCCGGTTTTCGAAATGTTAGGAAACAGGTAAAAGGCGCCTTTGGGATTGACGCAGGAAATGCCCGGGATGGCATTCAGTTTTTTCCAGGCAAACGCGCGGCGTTTGTTGAACTCAGCGAGCCAGCTTTTCAGATGCTCCTGCGGTCCGGTCAAAGCGACGACACCGCCCTTTTGCGCGAACGAGGTCGGATTGCTCGTCGAATGGCTTTGAATCGCATCAATGGCCGTGGCGATTGGATCAGGCGCGGCGGTGAAACCCAGACGCCAGCCGGTCATGCTCCAGGCCTTGGCAAACCCATGGACGACGATCGTGCGCTCATAATGGGCCGGTGAGAAAGTGGCGACGCTCTTATGGGTGGCGCCATCGTAGAGCAAGTGCTCGTAAATCTCATCGCTCATGATGAGCACGTTTTTTTCGACACAAATGTCACCCAGCGCCTTAATCTCGTCGGGTGTATAGACCGAGCCGGTCGGATTGCTGGGCGAGTTCAGAATGAACAGCCGGGTGCGCCCGGTAATCGAGCGGCGCAACGCCTCGGGCGTGACCTTGAATTCAGTCTTGTCGCTGGTCTCGATGATCACCGGTTTTGCCCCCGCAAGCTTGACCATCTCCGGGTAGCTCAACCAGTACGGGGCCGGGATAATGACTTCGTCCCCTGGCTCGCACGTGGCCATGATGACGTTGTAGCAGGAGTGTTTGCCGCCGCACGAAACGATGATTTGGGACGGTTTGTAGGTCAGCCCGTTCTCGCGTTTGAATTTGTCCGCGATGGCTTGGCGCAGTTCAGGGATGCCGCTGGCGGGGGTGTATTTGGTGAACCCTTCGTTTAGCGCCTTGATGGCGGCGTCTTTGATGTGTTGCGGGGTGTCGAAGTCGGGCTCCCCGGCGCCGAAGCCCACCACGTCCTGGCCCTCGGCTTTCATCTGCTTGGCCTTCGAGTCAACCGCCAGAGTCAGCGACGGCGAGAGTGCAGCGGCGCGTTGCGAGATCTTGTAGTTCATCATTCGGCGCAGACAAATATCAGCGGCGCAACGGAGCGCAAGCGCGATTTGGTCCGGGGGGTTGTTGATTGTTACCTCGCTCTTTCCGCCAAGAGGCAACCAAGCGACGAAATGACCAACCACAAGAAGGCACCAAAAGTGACAAAAACCCGGGAGTCTTCGAGGCTTCTTGCAGCCTCAAGAGAACGTGCCGTTCCGAACGTACGAAGCCGAATTCGGCTTCCAAACATTGGTTTGCTCAACGGAGGGACAATTTTATCAATACCCAACCCAATACCTGGCAGGTATAAGATAGGCACAGAACCAACGACCGCCGTTATGAAATTCGCCGATATTCAAAAACTCCACGAGACCGGTTTGATCACCGACGAGCAGCGGGTGAAAATCGTCGAGCGCTTCAAACTCAAGGAAGAGAGCAGCCATTTTCTGGTCATCATCACTTTCATCGGCGCGGTGCTGGTGGCCTCGGGGATCGCGTTGCTCATTTCAGCGCATTGGGAGCAAATCCCGCGAGGCCTGAAGATAGGCTTCAGCCTTGCGCTTATGCTCGGCGCGCACGGGTCCGGCTGGTGGCTGCGCGAGGTCCACGGGCAATATCGGAAGACTGGCGAGGCCCTGCACTTGCTGGGCTCGTGCCTGTTCCTGGTGAACATCGCGCTCCTCGGCCAGATCTACAACATCGCCTCCCGGACGCCGGACGCCTTCTTGCTGTGGTGGCTTGGGATAGCAGCGTTGCCGTGGTTGCTTCGGTCGAAAGCGCAGCACGTTTTGTTGCTGGTGGCATTCGGCATCTGGTTCGGCTTCGAAGTGAACGAGCGCGGCAGTTTCATTGGCTGTGAATTCGAGCGCCAACCTCTTCTCTACGCCGTGCTTGGACTGATTTATCTTGGCGCGGGCTACAGCCTGCGCACGACGGCGTTCGGGGAATTCGCGGCCATCACCGAGCGAATTGGCCTGGCCCTGTTTCTCATCTTTTTTTACCCGCTCACCTGGAAGGATTTCTTCGGCGGAGGAGGCTATCGCGAAATCCGCTTCTGGGTTTTTCCGGCGCTCGGGGCAGCGGGCGTTTTGTTGTCCGCAACAGGGATGAGAAACCTTCGGGCGCTCACCCGTCAATGGCGCTGGACCTGGCTGGCCGCGCTGCTTGGGATGACCATTCTGATGGGCAGCGCGTGGTTCGGCTTCTGGGAAACCGGCTCTGCGGGCGGATCGCGGTACCGCTACTGGGGAACATCGTGGTGTTATCTCGTTGCCACGCTCGCGCTTTTTGTTTTTTGCCTGCTGCAAATACAGATCGGCATTCAGGAGCGTTCTCGCTTCCTGGTGAACCTGGGCGTGGCGTTTGTCGGTTTGGACATCATTGCCACTTACTGCGATTTGCTCGGCTCAATGACACGCACTGGCTTGATGTTCGTCATCTCCGGCGTGTTCCTGGTCTGCTTTGGGGTTTATCTTGAAAAGAAACGCCGCGCTTTGTTGAAACAGATGAAAATGCAACCGCAAGAAAGGACTGCGCTATGAAACTCAAGCTGCTGATCCTCGTCCTGATTCTTCAGAGCGCCTGGCTGCTCGGCACGGTCGTCTTCCAGGAACGCGCGCTGGCTCTCGGCGCGGTCATTCTGCTGGAAACCGAGCGGGTGGACCCGCGCGACATGCTGCGGGGGGACTACCTCATTCTGAATTACAAGATCAGCAACGTGCCCACGAACCTGTTTGTGCCGTCGGTGCCGAAAGACCTGCGGCCAGCCACTACGGTCTATGTGGCCCTGGCGCCACGCGGGCAATTCTACGAGGTCGTCAAAGCCAGCACCAATCGCTTCCAGGCGGCGGCAAATGAGGTGGTGCTGAGAGGCGACAGCGCCGGGTGGTGGGGCGCCACCAACTCCATTCACGTTGCCTATGGCTTGGAGCGCTACTATGTCCATGAAGGCACCGGCAACCCGGACGGCAAACTGACGGTGCAGGCCGCCGTGCCGGCCTCGGGCCGGGCGTGCGTCAAGCAGGTGTTCGTTGACGGAAGGCCTTACGCTGAAGCGATGAAATGAGCAGAGTGCTCAGGGGGATACCGGAACAATCCAGTGTCGGCGAAACTCTGGCGGGCTCCCGAAGGGTGGCGGTGGAGCAGTGCGACGTTCTCCAGCGGGACGCAAGGCGGATTGCCAACCGATTGTCAATCCGCGACACAGCCGACTAACAGTCGGCGCTACGTCCCCATTGAACCTTTTGTCGCCTTCGACATTCCACTGTTTGCAGATGCTGGTAGTGGCCGTTGCGGCGCCGCGTCGAGGCGAACTTCAGGCCGCCAGCGAAATGGTTTATATGAACAGCCAACCCAGGAGCCTTTGGCAGCTCGAAGTTCTGCCGGATATATTTCTTATCAGGTGGGCGCGCCGATTCTTTCGCTGGTTTTTCAGTTGGCGCGGGCTTCGGCGCATCTTGATTGTGCTGGCCTGGACGGCGACGATCATCGCGTTGGTTTATGGCGAAGAAAACTGGCGCGGGCGGCGCGCCTGGAACCAATATCGGCAGCAACTCGAAGCGCGCGGCGAGCAGCTTGATCTTAGAGCCTTCATCCCTAAACCGGTCCCCGATGACCAAAACTTTGCCGCCACCCCGTTTATCAAGTCCTGGTTCGTCAAGGAGGACCTCGGGGCCTACGACAAATTATGGAACGATAACTATTGGTTGGCCTGCTCGGAGATATCGTCATCCAGGACGGCTACAGCCAATCGGCGCTTCACGGATTTGGTTGCCTGGGAAAAGGCGTTTGACGCAGTAAGGTCTGGCCAAACCAATTCGCACCACCAGTTTAGGTCAGACCAACTCGACCTGCCGTCGCGCTCGAACGCTGCTCCCGCAGTGTTGGAAGGTATGAAGTCCAGCGAGGCCAGGTTAGCCGAGTTGCGCGCCGCCAGCAGCCGGCCCCATTCGCGTTACCCGGTGATCTACGATTTGGACAATCCCTGGGCAATTCTGCTGCCGCACCTGGCTGGCGCGAAGGTTGCCTGCCAGCGGTTAGAGCTCAAGGCGTGCGCCGAACTGGCGGCCCACCGGAGCGAACAAGCCTTGGAAGACGTGGAGCTGATGCTTCACCTGGCGGATTCGCTCAAGGGCGAACCCTTCGTGATTTCCTACCTGGTCCGACTTGAATGCGCGCAAATCGCGGTCCAGCCAATCTGGGAAGGCTTGGCAGAGCACGGCTGGTCCGATGCCCAGCTTCAAGAAGTGCAAAGGCGCCTCCAGCAACACGATTTTTTGACCGACCTGAAATGGCCTCTGGCTGCGGAGCGGGCGGCGGGAATTTTGACCTGTGATCTTCTCGCCAGCGGAAAATACAATCTGTGCATGTTGGGATCGCTAGTTCCAGCATCGGGCGAGCAGTTGTTCCCGGAGTTAATGGCCAGGCTGGTTCCGCGGGGCTGGTATCACCAGGAACAACTCAGTTATTGCAGGCTCTATCAGTTGGAATTGGGCAGAACTTTCGAGGGGTCCAACCAGCGAGTTTCCCCAAGCCAGGTCGAAGCCGAGGCACATGAGCTGGAACGCGAGTTTGCGGGCAGCGCCGGCGCGGGGAAGGCTTTGAACGCCCTCGTGATTCATCACCGGGCCGTAGCCAGCCTTCTGCTGCCCGCGTTGGCGAACATCGCCCGCAGGTCTGCCGAGGCACAGACAGTCGTCAACCAGGCCGCCCTCGCCTGCGCTCTGGAACGACATCGCCTCGCCAGCGGACAATTTCCCGAAACGCTGCAAGGGCTTCTGCCGCGGTTCGTATCACAAATGCCCAACGACGTGCTCACCGGCCAGTCCTACAAATATCACCGCACCGACGCTGGCCAATTCGTGCTTTACTCCGTCGGCTGGAACGAAAAGGACGATGGCGGGGTCCCCGGCAAAACTCTGCTCGACGAGAAGCAAGGCGACTGGGTTTGGCAGTATCCGAGCCAACACTGACCGAATGCGGCCAGACTCGATTGGTCCTCGCGATCACGCCATTCGACTTTCTAGTTACGCGACCTTACCGAACGAAACCGTTCTTAGCAACTGTGCTGTCCTCATTCATCCGCAAAATATAATCGCGCCGAATCATAGACACCAGTCAAAGCCGGTTGACCTGGCAGGTCCCGCCTCGTCCAGCGTTTTCAAAAGCGGCCACCCCTTTCGGCTGGTATGCGGTAGAGATGCACGTCCCATGGGCTGAAATGATCGCTAAATGAGCTGTTGTTCGCGACCATCGTCCGATTTTCACCCAAGACTTCGATCTTTTTTTCTCCCTTGATTCCCCCAAGCGTGAACGTCGCCGTCGTTATACCATCGCGCATCCCGACGGCAAATAGATAGGTCGCACCCTTCTGCTTCTTGAGCATCATAGCAATCGGCACGTCCGAATTCTCCGATCGTACTCCGGCGACGTCACGAATCGTGGGACTGTTCAACACCGGCGCCAACTCAGCGATTTGCTGGTTCAGCGCGGTCACCGCGGCGAGCATTTCCGAATCATCGAGCAGGGCAGCTTCGCGGAAGGCCGGCTTGAACTGGTGAACGAAGTAAATCAAGCCGCGCGAACCGTGGATGAGGGACATCCATGCTTCGCATCGCACCTGATGCGGTGAGGGCTTCCGGTCCACGTCGCCGATGCGCGTGCATTCGAGGCAATTCCAGACGATCTGTTCGCCGCCGCTCCATTTGACCAGCCGCTCGACGCCTTGAGCGACAAACCAGAGTTTGCCGGACACTTCGCTCTTGTCATGGTTGACCGGGTAAATGTCGAACGATGCAATGTCGCAGCCCTTGAGGTATTTTTGGTAATCTTCCGAATGGTTGCGCCGCACGCCGCGCCCTATGTAATTGTCGAAGGCGACACCCTGCCCAAGGTTCAACAAGACGGGTCGTGAGGGATCGGCGATCCGTATCCGTTGGTAGTCGGCGATGATCCGTTCCGGCGGAATGGGCGGGCCGTAACCGTTGCCTTGACCAAGCGATTGCGCGTTGTCGGGCTCGTCGCCGTGCATCCAGCCGATGATGGTGGAATCATCACGATGACGCAGGCCGACTTCATTTTGGTGGCAGATAAGACGCAGGCCGGCCTTTTCCACTGTCGCCAGTTGCTCTTCGGTCGGCCCACGCCAGAGGCCAACATAGGTGTTGAAACCGGCCTTGCGATACCGTTGCGCATTGGCGGGGGCTTGAAGCCACACCGCTAGCGGAAAGAATCCGGGATCAGATGGCGGTCCTTTGGCCCATTTTTCGTAGGGGTTGCCGGCGACTGCACCGCGCTCGGCCGCCGGCCCGGACATGAGCGTGCAAACGATTCCAGGCAACACCCACCACGCCCGGAGCACCGAGTGCAGAGTCGGTCCACCGGGTGTAACCATTCTCAAGGTCGAGTTAAGAAAGCCGCGCAAGTTTGTGGTCCCGATTGAACCGCCCGGTGCACGTGCCCAAGAGCCGTTCCATCCCGGCGACCAGGTTGGCTTGCGGCGTTTCCACCACCAGAAGAAAATGATTTCCCATCAGGCAGCAGGCGTGGATTTGCCATTCGGTCTTGAGGCAGGCTTCGGCGAGGATACCCAGAAAAGTTCGGCGGTCAGCGTCGTCCCACAAATTCGGCTCGCGACGGTCACGCCGGTTCGTCACACGGTAAATGGCACCCGGATATTCGACTCTGAGTCTGCGAGCCACGAAGGGAATTTGAGTTCCGACCACAATTTGTCAATCCCCCTTTACAAAACTGTAGAATCTGCGGGACCGAACCTTTGGTGGTTGCAGACCCATGACGGCAACGATCCTCTTCCTCTATTGGCTCTTGATTAAAACCGCAAACGAACTGGCCACGGTCGGGCCGGCGGTGTAGTACCAATTGTAGAAAGCGTTGGTCGAATTGACTGGCGTCACCACGATGATTCCATCCGCGCACCCGCCGGACTGAATCCTGGTGCGAAAGCTTGCCTGGCTGTCTGAATACGACAGCAGGTCGAGGATCGCGCTGCAGCTAAAGGTGCTGTTGGAATAGATGCCGCTGAAGGTGCGGTTGGAGTTGGTGATAGAAATTAGCGTCGTGAAAGGCACCACATTACTGCTGGCCTGATAGGTGGTTCCCTGCCAGACCCCTTCCAACCAATTGATGCCGCTGGCGTTCGTCTCCTGAACCCTGAAAAATTGGGCGGGAGTTGTCGCCCCAAAAAAAGCCCCAACCATCCCGCCGGTGCCCTCGATTAACCCGCCTGCTGGCACATAGTCGCCGGAAACATTCGCCGCAGTCTCGACCTGGTATGCCTTGTTCGTGGTGGTCGGCCAGGTGACCTGAACGGCCGGCGCGATGCTGAGCGTGACGTTCTGGGAACGGGCGCAGAGGCACAGCGCGCCAATCGTTATTGTCAACGCCAGCCGCGCGGTTCGGGGAAAAATTTGCCGTGTCTTCATAATCGTCTAGTGCGGTTTACCTTGCCTATCAGCTTGCGCCGCCGCCGCTGCCGGTTCAACTGGGGTGAACACCCCATCCAAACTGGGGCAAATACCCCAGTCGCCATTGGTCATCCGACCAAACAATGAATGTGCCACCGCCGCGTGGCAAAATCGGGCCATCTTTCTGAGTATCGGGCTGGGGTGATTAACCACCTCTTCTGGGGTTTTCACCCACCTATCGAATCTCGTGCTTCACGCCTAGTGTTGAAGTGCAAAAATAAAAAAGTCTGTGGAGCGAAAGAATGCTGCGCGGACAAACCAACGAAAGGAAAGACGGATGAAAACAAAAATCATAGTGTTAGCAAAGCCGGTCGCAGCGAGTCTGCTGGCCGGTCTTCTCTGCTGGGCACCGTTGAGTGAAGTGCAAGCGCAGTTCATTCTTGGAGGGGGGCTCGGTTTGGGTTTGGGTGCAGGCGCCAGCCTCGCCGGGGCTGCGACGGTGGCCGGGGCTACAACGGTGGCAGGCGCCACTACTGTGGCAGGAGCCAGCAGCGTAGCAGCAGGCAGCGTGTTGGCCGCAGGCACGGTTGTGGCAGCCGGCAGCGTTGTCAACGGCAGCAGTATCGCGATGGCGACTGCGCTGGCAACCGCCACGACTGTCGCGAGCGCCACCACGCTGGCGGCGGGCAGTTCGATCGCGGCAGGCAGCGTGATCGCGGCAGGCACTACGGTGGCCGCGGGCAGCGTTGTCGCCGCGGGTAGCGTTGTGGCAGCGGGCAGCGTGATCGCAGCGGGCAGCGTGATCGCAGCGGGCAGTGTTGTGGGCGGTATCGTTCTGGCATCTGCCACCACGGTTGCGACCACGACCACCTGCGGCGGTGGGATCGCCCTGGCCGCCGGCAGTTCACTGGCGGCAGGGACGAGCCTGGCCGCCGGCAGCAGTATCGCCGCCGGCAGCAGTATCGCTGGGGCCACCGCAGTATCCGCGGCCACCACGGTAGTGGGCAGCGCACTGGGCGGCGGCAGTGTTGTGGCCGCTGGTAGCGTCGTAGCCGCCGGCAGCGTATTCGGCGGAGCGACAGTGGCGACGGCAACGAGCATTGCCGCGGCAACGATTGTGTCCGGAGGCGCCACGCTGGTATCGGGCAGCTCTCTGGCCGCCGGCAGCAGTTTGGCGGCTGGCAGCACGCTGGCAACCGGCACCACGGTGCTCGGAGCCACGGCTGTTGGCGGAGCCACAACTGTGGTCGGGACCGCCATGGCGGCAGGCGGCAGCACGCTGGCCGCCGGCAGTGTTATAGCTGCGGGCAGTATCGTCAACGGCACGTCTGTGGCGACGGCAACCTCGCTGTCTGAAGCTGTCTCGGTGGTCGGCGCGACCTCGCTGGCAGGGGGCACCGCGCTCGCCGCCGGCAGCGCTCTGGCAGCAGGCACCATAGTGTTCTAGTAGCAATGCTTCCTCACCACCACATGGACGAAGCAACCTCCAATGCGGTGTGCAACCCCGGCCTTCTCCCCAATTCATGGGGAGGGCGGCCAGGGGAAAGGGAATATGAAATGATTCAGTATGCAAATGCGGTTTCACATCGGCGAACAAGCCGAAGAAAGGACCAAGTGTTATGAAAATGAAAATTCCATTAGTTCCACGAGCGGTCACAGTTAGCCTGTGGACCGGTCTATTGTCGTGCTTACTGACTGGCAATCAGCAGGCACAAATCTTCAGTTTAGGGGGATCGACGAGTTTCCAAGGGCAGGCGACGGCGGTCTCAGGGTTCGCCCTGGGCAGCAGTCTAACGTTTGTGAACACCGGCACCTTGCTGGTGTCGGGCGGCGCTCAGGAAGCCTCGTCACTGGGCGCGAGCGCGGCCGGTGCGTTCTCGGCAGGAGTCTTGCACACCTCCACCATCGGCCAGGAAAACGCGGTGGCGACGGAAGCTTCTGTCGCCGATATCTGGGTCAACAGCAGCAGCTTCTTCTTTGCTGGTGGCTCCATTACGGCCGATTTCGTCATGTCGCGGGCGACGGCCACCTGTGCCGCGATCGGGGCCACGGTCATCGGAGTGGTCGAGGTGGATGGACTGGTCATTGACGGCCAAAGCATCGTCGTAACCGGCCAGGCAAACCAGGTGGCTTTCGTGGACGGCAACGTCGTGATTATTAATGAGCAAGTCGTCGGTGCCGGCTTCATCACGGTCAACGCCTTGCACGTCATGACGAGCACCGGCGTGGAGCTGATCTTCGCCTCCTCGATCGCCGGAATCACCTGTGGAAGCGTCCCTAGTTCACCAACAACCTGTGACTTCGTGACCGGCGGCGGCTGGATCGTCGGACCGTCTGGCGCCAAGGCCAACTTCGGTGTGGCCGGTGGCACCAAGGACGGCGCGTTCTGGGGCCATCTCAACTACATCGATCACCATGACGGCATGCACGTCAAGCAGACCGCAGTGACCGGCTACTCGGTGGATTCGAGCGACGCGAACTGCCGGTATATCTGCTACGATGTGACGGTCAATGATGCGCCGGGTTATCACGCGCTCGTGCACGTGTGCGACAACGGTGAGCCGGGCCGCAACGACATATTCGAGATCAAACTGTACACCGGGTCTCCACCGCCTCCGTGCGGGCCACCAACAATGGAGATTCCGTTCTACACCGCCGGTGGCGATCTGGGCGGCAGTCACCCGGGTGGTGGCAACATCCAACTCCACGAGTGCCACTAATGAACCAGTGACCTCAAGGGAGCGGTTCAACTGCTGGCTCCGCGGTCGAAAACGGCCGCGGGGCCGGCAGCCTCAAACGAGGTTGGTACGCATCACGTCCAAACCAATAGAAGTTATGAAAGAACGCAATCGCAACTCATCGGCACGCCAGGTCGCCGTGGTCTTGGGATGGCTGTGCTGCGGCGCGGCCTTGCCCACGCAGGTCAACGGCCAGAGCTATCCGCCGCCGGTCGGCGCGGGGATCGTCGCCACGCTGGAAATGGACCAGGCAGTTTACACCAACCAGCCCGCGATGGTGTGGTGCCCGCCTTGCGTCACCAATGTGCCGCCCTGTATGCTGCCCTGCTACCTGGTTGAGCAGCAAACGGCCATAGCCCAATTCATCTTCGCGGTGACGAACCAATTCAACT
>WNGL01003663.1_pt1 | contig 18459 bp, 13 predicted proteins | sample 5400591 | NCBI WGS metagenome assembly WNGL01 (sample SAMN13153377, study PRJNA577476) | soil metagenome | isolation source: 80 cm soil or saprolite under Garry oak tree replicate 1 | place: USA:California | collected 2016-06-15 | reverse complement strand
CGTCGAGCGCGCCCATGAAGACGTCGCAGGGGAGCCCGAACAGCGCGGCGGCGGTGGCGGTGGCGACGCCGTGCTGGCCGGCGCCCGTCTCGGCGATGATGCGCTTCTTGCCCATGCGGCGGGCGAGCAGCACCTGGCCCAGCGTGTTGTTGATCTTGTGCGCGCCGGTGTGACAGAGGTCCTCGCGCTTCAGCATGACCCGGCACCCGCCCACGTCGGCGGAGATCCGCCGCGCCTCGCCGAGCGGGGTGGGCCGTCCGGCGAAGCGGTGGAGGAGCTCGTCGAGCTCCCGCTGGAAGACCTCGTCCGCGCGAGCGGTGCGCCAGGCCGTCTCCAGCTCGTCGAGCGCCGGCACGAGCGTCTCGGGGACGAAGCGGCCCCCGTAATCGCCGAAGCGACCGCGGGCATCTGGGAGGTTGCTCAAGCCAGCTCCTTTTGCGCGCGCTCCACGAAGCGCCGCAGCTTCTCCGGATCCTTCACGCCTGGCGACGACTCGACGCCGCTCGCCACGTCGACCGCCCAGGGGCGCACGGCGCGAATCGCCTCGGCCACGTTGTCGGGGGTGAGCCCGCCGGCGAGGATGACGTTCGAGCGCGCCGCCACCTCGGCCGCCAGCTGCCAGTCGCAGGTGGTCCCGCTCCCGCCGAAGCCGGCGCCCGGCGCGTCGAGGAGGTAGGCGCGCACGCGGTAGCGGTGCAGGTCCAGGAGGCTCTCCCGCCCGCTCAGGCGCACCGCCTTCACGGCCGGGAGGGGGTAACCGTTCACGTCCTCCCAGGGCTCGTCGCCGTGGAGCTGGACCGCCGCCAGGCCGGCCTCGGCGGCGAGGGTGAGCACCTCCGAAGGCGGCTGGTTCACGAACACGCCCACCGCGGTCACGAAGGGTGGCAGGCGGTCGACGATCTCGCGGGCGACGCCGGCGTCGACGTGGCGCTTCGAGCCGGGCCAGAGGTTGAAGCCGAGCGCGTCGGCGCCGAGCTTGGCGGCGAGGAGCGCGTCCTCGAGGCGGGTGATGCCGCAGATCTTCACGCGGGTGCGGCTCATGGCGCCGTGAGCTCCAAGATGAGCGCGCCGGGATCGCCCGCCCGCACGAGCGCCTCCCCGACGAGCAGGTTCGGCGCCCCGGCGGCCCGCAGGCGCCGCGCGTCGGCCGCCGTGCGGACGCCGCTCTCCGCGATGGCCTTCACGCCGGCCGGCAGCAGCGGCACGACCCGCTCGGTGGTCGCCAGATCGACGGCGAAGGTGCGCAGGTCGCGGTTGTTCACGCCGACGAGTCGGGCGCCACGCGCGAGCGCCGTCTCGGCCTCCCGCTCGTCGTGGACCTCGACCAGCGCGGCCAGGCCGAGCGCGCCAGCCTCCTCCAGCAGGCGCGCCAGCGCATCGGGCGTGAGCGCCGCCACGATGAGGAGCGCCGCGTCGGCGCCGGCCAGGCGGGCCTCGAGGAGCTGATAGCGGTCGAGGATGAAGTCCTTGCGGAGGAGCGGCGTCGCCACCGCCGCCCGCACCGCGGAGAGATCGTCGAGCGAGCCGCCGAACCCCGGGCCATCGGTGAGCACCGAGATGGCGGCGGCGCCTGCCTCGGCGTAGCGGCGCGCCTGCGCCACCGCGTCGAGGCCGGTCGCGATGGCGCCCGCCGACGGGCTCGCCCGCTTCACCTCGGCGATGATCCGGGCTGGACCGCCGCGCCCCGAGAGCGCGGCCGTGAACGGGCGCGCGGAGGGCAGGCCGCGGCAGGCTGCGGCGAGCTCGGCCTCGGGCCTCGCCGCGCGCCGGGCCGCCACCTCGTCGGCCTTGCGCGCCATGATCTCGGCGAGGAAGCTCACGCCTCGCCCCGAGAGAGCGCCCGTAGCCGCTCGAGCTTGTGCCGCGCGGCGCCGTGGTCGATGGCCTCGGCCGCGACGCGCACCCCCTCGGCGAGGTCTGGCGCGGCGCCGCCCGCGACCAGCGCGGCGGCCGCGTTGACGAGCACGGCGTCGCGCGGCGCGCCCCGCTGCCCGGAGAGGACGTCCGAGAGGATGCGCGCGTTCTCGTCCGCATCGCCGCCCGCGATCTCGCCCTTCGACCAGCGGCGGAGGCCCACGTCCTCGGGCAGCATGGTGAAGCGCTCCACCTGGCCGTCCTTCACCTCGCTGAGGTGGGTCATCCCGGTGACGGCGATCTCGTCGAGCCCCTCGCCGTGCACGACGAAGGCGTGCCGGGCGCCGAGCGCCGCCAGCACGCCTCCGATGATGGGCACCCAGCGTGGTTCGTAGACCCCCATGACCTGGTGGCGCGCGCCGGCCGGGTTCGAGAGCGGCCCGAGCAGGTTGAAGATGGAGCGGATGCCGAGCTCGCGCCGGATGCCCGCCACCGCCTTGAAGGCCGGGTGGAGGTTGGGCGCGAACAGGAACCCGATACCGCAGCCGGCAATGCAGCGCTCGACGACCTCGCGGGCGGCGTCCACGTGCACGCCCAGGGCGGCCAGCACGTCGGCCGAGCCGCAACGCGAGGAGACGGAGCGGTTGCCGTGCTTCGCCACCGTCACGCCGGCGCCCGCCACCACGAAGGCGGCGGTGGTGGAGATGTTGAAGGTGTTCTGGCCGTCGCCGCCGGTGCCGCAGGTGTCGACGAAGACGTCCTTCCCGACGTGGACCTTCTCGGCGCGGGCCCGCATGACCTCGGCCGCGCCGGCGATCTCGTCCACCGTCTCGCCCTTGAGCCGGAGCGCCGCCAGGAAGGCGCCCACCTGGGCGGGGGTGGCGCCGCCGTCGGCGATCTCGTTCATCACCGCCACCGATGCGGCGCGGCTGAGGTCGTGCCCCTGCACGAGCCTGGCGATCGCCTCCTGGATCACGGCCGGCCCTCCGCCCCCAGCCGCGCGAGCCAGTTGGCGAGCAGCCGCTTTCCGCCGTCGGTCAGGATCGACTCAGGGTGAAATTGGACGCCCTCCACCGGGAGCCGCCGGTGGCGTAGCCCCATGATCTCGCCCTCCTCGGTCCACGCGGTGATGGCGAGCTCGCGCGGGAGCGTCGCACGCTCCACCACGAGCGAGTGGTAGCGCCCCGCCTCGAACGGCGAGGGCAGCCCGGCATAGAGGCCCCGCCCGCGGTGCCTGACCGGGCTCGCCTTGCCGTGCACGATGCGGGCGTTCCGCACCACGCGCCCGCCGTAGGCCTGGCCGATGGCCTGATGGCCGAGGCAGACGCCCAGGATCGGGAGCTCGCCGCCCAGCGCGCGGATGACCGGGAGCGTCACCCCGGCCTGGTCGGGCGTGCACGGCCCGGGCGAGAGGAGGACGCCGTCCGGGTGCCTGGCGCGGATGCCCTCGACGTCGATCTGGTCGTTGCGATGGACCTCGACCGACGCGCCCAGCTCCCCCAGGTACTGCACGAGGTTGAAGGTGAAGCTGTCGTAGTTGTCGATGAGGAGGAGGCGCGGTGAGGTCACGAGCGGCCTCCCTGGCTCTTCTTCGCCCCCGTCCGTGCTTCGACTCCGCGCTTCGCGCTACGCTCAGCACGAACGGAACCAGACCCGCTCCGCTCACCGACTGTGGAGCGAGGTGAAGTCGAGGGGTGGCGAACGGAACCAGACCCGCTCCGCTCACCGACTGTGGAGCGAGGTGAAGTCGACGGGTGGCGAACGGAACCAGATCCGCTCCGCTCACCGACTGTGGAGCGAAGGGAAGTCGAGGGGTGGCGAACGGAACCAGATCCGCTCCGCTCACCGACTGTGGAGCGAGGTGAAGTCGACGGGTGGCGAACGGAACCAGATCCGCTCCGCTCACCCTGAGCGTAGCGAAGCGGAGTCGAAGGGCGAGCGTCGAGGTCCCCGGTCTGGGCCTGCGCCACCGCCGCGAAGCATGCCCGCGCCTTGTTCACGGTTTCCTGGTATTCGGCGGCGGGCTTCGAGTCGTAGACGAGGCCAGCGCCGGCCTGAACCGAGATGCGCCGGCCCTGCTGCAGGAGGGTGCGGATGGCGATGCACATCTCCATGTCGCCGCCGCGATCGAAGTACCCGACGGCGCCGGCATAAGGCCCGCGGCGGGCGGGCTCCAGCTCATCGACGATCTGCATCGCCCGCACCTTGGGCGAGCCGGTGACGGTGCCGGCCGGGAAGCCCGCCCGGAGCACGTCCACCGCCGACAGGCCCGGCGCGAGGCGCCCCTTCACCTCCGAGACGAGGTGCATGACGTGCGAGTAGCGCTCGACGGTCCTGAGCGCGGTGAGGCGCACCGTGCCGATGGCGGCGACACGGCCGACGTCGTTCCGCCCCAGGTCGACCAGCATGACGTGCTCGGCGTTCTCCTTGGGATCCGCGCGGAGCTCCGCCTCGAGCCGGGCGTCCTCCGCTGCGTCGGCGCCGCGCCGCCTCGTCCCGGCGATGGGGCGAAGCGTCACCTCGCCGTCCTCGAGCTTGATGAGCGTCTCCGGGGAGCTGCCGACGAGGGCCCGGTCGCCGTCCTGCAGGTAGAAGAGGTAAGGCGATGGATTCACCCGCCGGAGCGCCCGGTAGACGTCGAACGGGGAGACGCTCACCTCGGCGTCGAAGCGCTGCGAGAGCACGATCTGCTGGCAATCGCCCGCCTTCACGTAAGCCTTGGCGCGCCGCACGGCGGCCTCGAAGGCAGCGCGGTCGGTGCGGGGGCGGAGCTCCGCCGGCGCTCCCACCGGCCGCGGGCGCCGGCGCGGGAGCGGGCGCGCGAGCGCGCGCAGGGTCTCCTCGATGCTCGCCACCGCCCTCGCGTAGAGCTCGCGTGGATCGTCGCCCTCCCCGCAGCGGGCCTCGCTCATGACGTGGAGCGAGTGCCGCCGATGGTCGAAGGCGACGACCCGGTCGTAGTCCATGAAGCAGGCGTCGGGGAAGGAGAGCTCGTCCGGCTTGGTGACCGGCACGCGCGGCTCGAAGAGCTGGACCGCGTCGTACGAGAGCCAACCCACGAGACCGCCCGAGAAGCGGGGCGTGCCCTCCACCCGCACCGCCTGGTGAGAGGCGAGGTCCTCCCGGATGCGCTCCACCGGATCGCCCGGCTGGCCCAGCTTCCAGGAGAGGACGCTCCGCGGCGCGGCGCCGAGGAAGCTGAAGCGCGCGCTGCGCTCGCCACCCTCGACCGACTCGAGCAGGAAGGCATGCCGCTCGCCACGCGAGAGCTTGAGGAAGGCCGAGACCGGCGTCTCGGTGTCGGCCTCCACCTCGACGCGGACGGGCACCGCCCGCCCTGGCCGGCAGAGCTTCAGGAATGTCGGTAGGTCAGGCTTGGGCGTCACCGGAAGCCGGCCAAAGTAGCACCTTGGCGCTCACGCCGTCACCCTGCGCGCGGGGCCTGCCACCTCGATCGCGTCCGCCGCCACCACCCGGTTCTTCGCGTCCACCAGCACCACGGTCGGGACGTGCCCGCGCGCTTCCGCCTCGTCGAGCTCGGCGAAGGTGGCCAGGATGACGAGGTCGCCCGGCTGGTTCAGGTGCGCCGCCGCCCCGTTGATGCAGACCACGCCGGACCCGCGCTTGCCCTTCAGGGCATAGGTCTGGAGCCGCGTGCCGCGGGAGACGTTCCAGATGTGGATCGCCTCGTAGTCCCAGATGCCGGCGGCGTCCATGAGAGCTTCGTCGATCGTCACCGACCCCTCGTAGTCGAGGTCGGCGTGCGTGACGGTGGCGCGGTGGATCTTGGCCTTGAAGAAGGTCCGGCGCATGGAGCTACTTAATCGGTGATCGCGGCGAGGCGCAAGCACCCCGGACGCGGTAATTCCCTGACATGGCCTGGATCCCCCGCGCGCGCGTGCTTCCCATCGCCTTGGCGCTGGCGGCGTGCGCGACCCCGACCGAAGACGATCGGGTGGGCGGTCCGTCCGCCCTGAGCGTAGCGCCGCCGGAGGTGGCGCGTAGTCGAAGGGCCCCGACCTCGACCTCGACCGCGACCCCGAACGAGGGGCTCATCCGTCCCGCCGATCTCCTCCGCGACGCGGCGTGGCTCGCCGATCCGGCGCGGACGGGGCGCGGCGTGGGAACCCCGGGCAACGCCGACGCGGCGGACTGGATCGCCACCCGCATGAAGGAGGTGGCGCTCGCGCCCGGCGCGCCGGAGGGCGGCTATCTGCAGGCCTTCCAGGCGCCGGTGGGCGCGAAGCTCCAGGGCGAGAACGCGCTCGCGATCGCCGGACGAGGGCTCACTCCCGCGACGGACTTCTTGCCCTTCACCTTCAGCGATACGGGCACCGCCGAGGGCGAGCTGGTGTGGGCTGGCCACGGCATCAGCGCGCCGGATCTCGGGCACGACGACTACGCCGGGCTCGACGTGAAGGGGAAGGTGGTCCTCGTGGCGGCGCACTTCCCGCGGGAGAGCGATCTCGCCTCGCCCTTCCGCGATCCGCAGCGCTTTCAGCTCGGGGAGTGGCGCTACAAAGCCATGAACGCGCGCGATCATGGCGCGGCAGGTCTCCTCGCCGTCCGGGACGACTGGAACCACCCTGGGCCGGACGTGCTCGAGGCGTGGCGGGGGCAGGTCTCCTCGCCGGCCGGGATCGTCGCCGCGCGCGTCACGCTCGCGGCGCTGCGCCGGGCGGGTATCGACGCCGAGGAGCTCGCCGCGCGCACCCAGGCGGACGGCAGGCCGCGCTCGAAGCCGCTCGGGCTCCGGGCGCGGCTCGCGGCGGGGGTGGTGCAGGAGAGCGCTTCCACTGCCAACGTGGTGGGGCTCCTCGCCGGCAGGGACCCCGCGGCGGGCTGCGTCGTGCTGGGCGCCCACTACGACCACCTCGGCTTCGGCGGCGAGAGCTCGCTCGCGCCCGATCGCCACGAGGTGCACCCGGGTGCCGACGACAACGCGAGCGGGGTGGCGGCGCTCCTGGCGGTGGCGCGCGAGCTCGCGGGCGGGCCGCCGCCGCGGCGCACCGTCGTCTTCGCCGCGTTCAGCGGCGAGGAGCTCGGCCTCCTCGGCTCGAGCGTCTTCGTGAAGCGCCCGCCGGCCGGCTGCGCCCCGGAGGCGACCCAGCTGATGGTGAACCTGGACATGGTGGGCCGGCCCGAGGGAGGGAAGCTCTACGTCCAGGGCGCCGCCAGCGCCGAGGGGGGCCGCGTGCGCGCGGAGCGGCTCGCCGCCGCCGACCCCGCCATCCACCTCCGGCTCGCCTTCGGCGGCGACGGCTATGGGCCCTCCGATCACACGAGCTTCTACGCGGTGGGCGTGCCGGTGGTCTTCCTCTTCACCGGAGCGCACGGCGACTACCACCGGCCGAGCGACACCGCCGACAAGCTCGACCCCCGTGGGCTGTCGGAGGTGGCGCGCCTGGCGGGGCGGCTCGTGCGCGACGCCGCCGATGCGCCAGCGCGCTTCCGGGTCGTCCGGAGCGCGCCACCGCCGGGAGCCGTCCCGGGCACAGCGCCCGGCGAGCGGACGCGCGGCTACGGTGCCTACCTCGGCTCGGTCCCGGACTTCGAGGAGCGCAAGGAGCCGGGCGTGCTCGTCTCGGCGGTCAAGCCGGGCAGCCCCGCCGAGCAGGCAGGGGTGCGCCGCGGGGACGTCTTGCTCCGGATCGGTCCGACGCAGCTGAGGGCGCTGCCGGACCTCGCCTACGTCCTCCGCTCGCATCGGGCCGGCGACGTGGTGGAGGTCGTGTGGCTGCGCGGCGTCGAGACGCTGCGAGCGCAGGTCACCCTGGGGGAGCGAAAGTGACGCCGTGACCAGCTCCATCGCCGAGCGCCGCCTCCAGCTCCTCGCCGCGCTCAGGGCCGCCGGCGCGGAGCGGCTCCGCTTCGAGCCGGAGCGGTTGCGCTTCTCGCTCGGCACCTCGCTCGGCGAGCTGCACATCCCGGTGCAGGTCACGCCCGGCGCCCGCTCCATCGTGCAGTCCGCGGTGCGGGAGCTGGCGCTCATGCTCGCGGTGCAGCACCGCCGCCTGGTGCCGCCGGAGGAGCTGGAGCGCCTGCTCCTCCTCGAAGGCCACGCGAACCTGCCCGCCGCCGCGGACACCCTCGGGCCCTCCGGCGGCGGCGCCGATCTCCAGGCCGCCGCGCAGCTCGCGGCGCAGGCCCATCCCGCGCTCACCGGCGGGGTCGTCTGCGCCTGGATGGGACCGGGCGGCCGCGGGCGCTCGCTCACCGCCGTCGTCATCGGCGCGCTGCGGCAGGCGCTGACGGAGATGGAGACGTCGCTCACCGGCGAGGAGACGCCGCTGCTGGTGTTGCTGCTCCTGTTCGAGGAGCTCGCCCTGGCCGACGCGGCGCTGCTGGAGGCGCTGCCGCGCTCGCCGGTGGACCGCCACCTGCGCGCCGCGGCGTTGGCCGGGATGTGGGTGGCGGCCGGGACCGGGCTCGCCCGCGCCTGGCGCGAGGCGGGGCGCTCGGCGGGGGATCCGCTCTGGGCGAAGCTCCAGGCGACCCTCTCCCTGGGAGCGCTCCTCGCCGGGCGCGTGCCGGCCCTCGGCGGCGCGACGCTCTACGGTTGCGAGCTCTCGCCGGCGCTCGCCCGCGCGGACGGCGTGGCCGCGCGCCTGGCGCGAGAGGACGCCGGAGTGGTGCTGCGCGATCTCGACGCGGGCATCGCCGCCGACGAGGAGCTCTCGCGGCGTTGCGAGGATGCGGCGGCGGTGGGGCGCGTCCGCGGCGCGCTGCGAGAGGCGGTGGTGGCGGCGGAGGTGGCCGGCCGCGGCGCTCGCGCGGTGGAGCTGCGGGCGCTCCACGCCGCGCCGGGTGCGCTCGCCGTCGCGTGCCAGGAGGAGCGCCCGCGAGCGGACCTGCTCGCCCGCCTCGAGGGTCTCGGCGCCCTGCCTGGCGCGTCCGGCACCGCGCTCGAGCTCTTGCGGCGGGCGCTGCGGGGCTGGGCGGGGCAGGGCGGTCCCGCCGCGGTCGGATGGGGGCGCGGCGCCGCGCGCGGCGAGTACGCGCGCGCGTTGCTCGCGTTCGCGGCGGACCTGGCGCTCGAGACGCTCCTGGCGCCGGCGCGGCGCGCGCTATCGCCGCGCTCCGGCAGCGAAGTCGAAGGCGGCGCCGAGGCGGAGTGGGAGGCGGGGCGCCTCTATCGCATCTCCGCGGGGCCGGGTCCGATCCTGCACACCGCGGTGCAGCGGCCGCTCGGCCACCTCTTCGTGGACGTGAAGGACTTCACCCGGCGCACCGGCCTGCTCGGCCCCGCCGCGATGGCGGACTTCCTCCGCACCGAGTTTTACCAGCCCATCCTGGTGGCGGCGAAGGGCTTCTTCACCGGCATGCGCCACCTCGCCGATCGGGGCGGCATCGCGGTGAACAACCTGCTCGGCGACGCGATCTCCTTCTCCGGTGACGTGGAGGCGTTGCTCGCGCTCTCGGTCGAGATCCAGCGCCTGCTGGCCGGCTACGGACAGCGCCTCGCGCGCGAGCTCGGCTCGGAGGCGGTGGCGCGGCAGCTCGCCGCCATCCAGGCGCGCTACGACGCGGAGCTCTCGCGCAGCGAGGAGGCCCTCGCCGCCGCGCGCGCCGCGGGGCCGCTCGCCGCCGCCGAGCGCCTGGCCGAGGAAGCCGCGGCCCTGCGCGAGGAGCGGGCACGAGCGCTGGCGCGCGTGCGCGGCGAGGGCCTCGAGGCGGGGGTGTTCCTGTCCTTCGGCCCGGCGCCCGTGACGGTCCTCATCGACGACGAGGTGTTCGGGCAGAACCGGGTGGCCATCGCGGACAAGATCAACGAGTCGGCGCGGGGCACGGCGCGGGTGGCGAGCGCGCGGGCGCGGGCGGACGCGGCGCTCCTCGTCGAGCGGAGGGCGCGCGGCGTGCCGGCGCTGGCGCACGCCTGGCGCGTCTTCGTCGACGCGCCCTTCACGATCGGAATCCCCCCCGCCGCGGAGCAGGCGGCGCTGGCGGCAGTGCGCGAGGGCGACCTGGCCGCGGGCTTGCGCGCGCTCGGCCCGCCGGTGCGGGACGCGCTCGTGCACGCAGCGGGGTCGGAGGGCGGCGAGGGCGAGATCTACAACCGCGGTGCCGCACTGTCGGAGGAGGCGCTCACCGCCTTCCTCGACGCCGTGAAGGAGACGCGTCAGCTGCGCCGGGTGGCGCTCGAGCCGTCGGACATCCCGCCCGCGCTGGCGGCACGCTTCTGGTACGGCGCCGGCACGCTCGAGCTCGTCGCCACCCTGGACGCCGGCGGGGCACCGCGGGAGCTCTTCCGCCGCGCGGGCGAGGCGGCGTTCAAGGGGCTCGGCACGGTGGTGGTATGGGAGCTCGCCGCGAGCGAAGGCGGGGCGGCCGAGCTGTTCCGTCACTTCGCGCCGAGGTGGCTCGGTGGCTGAGCCACCTCGGCGCGGTTCCTACTTTCGTGCCCGCGCCGTGAGGTGCCGCTCGACGGCTCCCTTCAGCGCCGCCGACCCGACCACCTTCTCGCCGTTCACGACGAACGTCGGGGTGCCGTTCACCCCGAGCGTCTGGGCGAGCTGCGCGTCCTCCTGGACGCGGGCCCGGAGCCGGGGCTCCGCCAGGTCCTTCTTGAACCGGGCCTGGTCCAGGCCGAGCTCCTGGGCGTACCGTGTGTACGTCTCGTCCGAGAGCGCCGCCTGGTTCGCGAAGAGCCGGTCGTGCATCGCCCAGAACTTCTGCGACCCGCCCTGCTCGCGGGCGGCCTCGGCCGCCAGCGCAGCCGGCATCGCGTTCGGGTGGAAGGGGAGCGGAAGGTGCTTCCACACGAGCCGGACGTCGTCCGGGTGGGCGCTCTCGATCTCCTTCACCGCCGGCGTCGCCCGGGCGCAGTACGGGCACTGAAAGTCCGAGAAGATCACCACCGTCACCGGCGCGGTCGCCTTACCCTTCGCCGGATCGTCCTTCCGCACCGGCACCGCCGCGCTGCCGCCCGGGATGACGGCGCCGCCGCCGTCACCCGCCTGGGCGGCTGCGGTCGACGGGAAGGACTTGAGATTTTGCTGGCAGAGCGCATCGTGCAGGCCGGCCGCAGGAGTGCCCTTGGCGAGGAGGGCGTCGGCCTTCTTCACCTCCTCCTCCAGGATGGGCTTGATGCTTTCGAACGGGTAGGCGCCCTCGATGCGGCGGCAGTTCACGAAGAAGGTCGGGGTGGCGGTGGCGCCCACCACCTGCGCCTGCTTCTGGTCCTCGTCGATGCGGGCCGTCCCCGCGTGCGCGGCGACGGCGCGCTCGAAGCGCGCCACGTCGAGCCCGATCTCGCGCGCAGCCGCGGCGTACAGCTCGGGCCCGAGGGCCCGCTGGCTGGCGAACAGGCGATCGTGCATCTCCCAGAACTTGCCCTGCTCCCGCGCCGCCTCGGCGGCCTCGGCGGCGGGGCGCGCCTGCGGGTGCATGGTGGCGGGGAGCGGCTGGTGCTTCCACACGACGCGGACCGCGCCTGGATAGGTCTGCTCCACCTGCTTGACGGTCGGCTCCACGCGCGCGCAGAACGGGCACTGGAAGTCGCTGAACAGCACGAAGGTGAGCTTCGCGCCGGCCGGGCCGCGGGAGGGATCATCGGTCCGGAGCTGGACCTTGGCGGCCGTCGTGGAGGGCGTCGGCGGCGCGCTCGGCGTGGGTGGCGGGCCTGCCGCGGGCGCGGGCGCTCCGGCGCCGGCTCGCGCGCCGCCGACGAAGACGGGGCTCGTCGCGCCCTTCTCCATGATGCGGGCATAGACGTCCTTCGGCGCGACGCCGGAGGCGGCGATCGCCTGAGCCTTCCGGAGCTCCTCCTCGACGACCGGCTTCAGCTGCTCGAGCGGGAGCGCGCCCTCGACCTTGCGTCCGTTCACGAACATGGTGGGCGTGGCCCGCACCCCGAGCGCCTGCAGCTGGGCCTGGTCGCGGCGGATGCGCTCCACGTGGCGGCCCTGCTCCACTGCCGCGCCGACGGCTGCGGCGTCGAGGCCCACCTCGCGCGCGGCGCGCTCGAGGTCGGGGCGCTCGAGCGCCGGCGCGAGCTCGAACAGCTTGTCGTGCATGGCCCAGAACTTCGTGTCCCCCCCCTGCGCCCGCGCCTCCTCCGCCGCCACCGCGGCCGGGAGCGCGCGAGCGTGGCCGGGGAGCGGCTGGTGCTTCCAGGCGAACCGCACCTGGCCCGGGAACGCCTGACCGAGCGCCTGCAAGGTCGGCTCGACCCGCTTGCAGAAGGGGCACTGGAACTCGGACGCGACGACGATGGTCACGAGCGCATCGGCGGGACCGCGCAGCGGCGCGTCGTCGATGGGGACGCGGTAGACGGCGTTCGGGTCCTCCATCGGCGGGGCCGCGGGCTGCTGGGCAGCCCGGGAGGGGGACGGGGACGGGCGACTCGGCGCGCTGCGGGAGCCTCCCAGCATGCGGTCGGCGGCTACCCCGATGCCGAGGCCCACCAAGAGGACCACCACCCAGCTCGCGTTCTTCATGATCTTCCCTTTTCTCGCAGGACGACGGCGCGGACGCGCCACATGGAAACAGATCGCGGGCCGCCGTTCAAACCGGGCAGCCCGAGTTGCCGGGCGCGACGCCTACAGCCGGAACGTCACGCCTACCCGCAGGAGCACCCCGAGGCCTGTCGCGGCGGCGAGCGGCAATCCAACGTCGGCCTCGGCGAAGGCGCCGAGCACGTCGGTCACCCGCAGCGCCCCGCCGCCGCCGACGAGGAGCCAGCGCCAGCCGCCGCTGCCGCGCAGGGTGGACCAGTCGAGCGCACCGCGCGCGTAGAGCGGCAGGTCGGGCAGCTCGTAGTGGACCCCGGGGCGGAGCGCGAAGTGGGTGCGGGGCGCGAGCCCCAGGACGAGCCCCAGCTCGGGCCTCAGGCCCAGCGGCAGCTCGTAGCCGACGCCGACCTCGCCCTCGAAGAGGCCGGAGGGCGTGTACTGCGTCCCTCCGCCGATGAGGCCTCCCCCGCCGACGTCGACCGACACGACCACGCCGACCGGAGCGCCAGGCTGCGCCGGCGGGGTGAAGTGGCCGGGCAACGGTGGCGTCTCCTGCGCGCCGGCAGGTGCGGCGAGCGCGGCGGCGACCAGCAGGGGGAGGACGCGTTTCACGGGCGGAGAGCCTAGCTCCCGGGGCGGAGAGCGGCAAGCGGACGGCGGCGCCGGCCCGGGGCCCGCATTGCGAGCGCGGGCGCGCGCCGGTACAACGGCCCCGATGGACGCCACCGCCCTCCCCGCGCCCGACCGGACGCTCGACTGCTCCGGCAGCTTCTGTCCGTTCCCCATCGTGGAGACGGCCAAGGCGGTGCGCGCGCTCGGCGACGGGGCGGTGCTGCTCGTCATCGCCACGGACCCCGGCGTCGCCACCGACATGCCGATGTGGTGCAAGGCCACCCATCACGAGCACCTCGCGACCTTCCGCGAGGGCGCCTGCTGGAAGAGCTACCTGCGCAAGCGAGGCCGCTGACATGGAACGCAAGGTGAAAGCGATCGGCCTCATCTCCGGCGGGCTCGACTCCACCCTCGCCCTTGCCCTCGTGAAGCGGCAGGGGATCGAGGTGAAGGCGGTCACGTTCTATACCGGGTTCTGCATCACCGAGACCCAGCGCCGGAAGGGGGGGCGGGCCGACGGGACGATGCCGCAGAACGAGGCGCTCCGCGCCGCGGCGGACGTGGACGTCGACATCGAGTACGTCGACATCTCCGGCGGCGCCTACCTCGACATGCTCGTGCACCCGAAGTACGGCTACGGGGCGAACGCCAACCCCTGCGTCGACTGCCGTGTCTTCATGATGCGCCGCGCTCGCGAGATCATGGAGCGCGAGGGGGCCGACTTCATCTTCACGGGCGAGGTGCTGGGGCAGCGGCCGAAGAGCCAGCGGCGCGACACGCTCCGCATCATCGAGCGCGACAGCGGGCTCGATGGCCGCCTGCTGCGGCCGCTCTCGGCGCAGCTCCTCAAGCCCACGCTCCCGGAGCAGGAGGGCAAGATCGACCGCTCCAGGCTCCTCGACATCAGCGGACGGGGGCGCCTGCGCCAGATCGCGCTCGCCCGTGAGCTCGGCCTCTCCGAGTGGCCGCAGCCTGCCGGCGGCTGCTGCTACCTCACCGACGAGAGCTTCGCCCGCAAGTTCTTCGACGTGCTCGACGCCCGGGAGGCAGCGGGCGGCGAACGCCGCATCGCCGAAGACGACGTGGTCCTCCTCTCCACCGGCCGCCACTTCCGCCTCTCCCCGCGCGCGAAGCTCATCGTGGGGCGCTCCGAGGTGGAGAACGCGCTCCTCGAGCGCCACGTGCCCGGCCGCGCCCGCCTGGTCGCGAAGGATCCCATCCTCGGTCCGTTGGCGCTCGTCGAGGGCGAGCCGACCTGGGAGGAGCGCCAGCTCGCCGCTCGGATCGTGGCGCGCTACGGCAAGGGGAGGGACTTGCCGGAGGTGGTGGTCGAGTGGCGTGAGGGTGAGCTCGTCGAGGAGTACGCCGTCGCGCCGGAGCTCGACGAAGGGCGGGTGGAGGCGCTTCGGATTTAGTCAGGTTCGAGCTCGGAGAGCTGCCGGCCGTTCGCGCGGTGAGGGCGGCGGCACGCGGGCGAGCGTGCCGTACCCTTCCGGCGCGACCCCGCTGTGCCCATGTTTGCGGTGGATGGAGCCCGGGCACGCGCGAGGTGGTCTCCGGATCGCCTACGCCCAATACGGAGAGCAGAGCGGCGTCACCGCCCACGTGACGGAGGCGCTGGAGGCGCGCGGGCACCGGGTCATCCCCGTCTTCGGGCGCGGGCCGCTCGAGGTCCGACACCGCTTGACGGGTCTGCCGCGGCTCAGCTGGCCGGTCGTGCTCCACCTCACCGCCGCGGCCGCGAGGTTCGGACCCCAGGCCCTCGCGTACCGCTGGAACACCCCGTATGCGTTCGAGGTCCACTCACGGTGGGTCGGCGAGCTGATCTCCGGACTGCCGCTCACCCCCGACGTGGTCCTGCAGAACGGCGCGCTCTTCTCGCCCGGCCGCCCGCCGCCTCATCGCTACGTGATCTACCTCGATCAGACGCGGGCGCTCGCAGAGCGCGCTCGAGCCCACCCGTCGGCGGGCTTCCCCCAGCCGCCACGGTGGGGTGAGGACTGGCGGCAGCACGAGGGAGCCGCCTACCGCGGAGCGGCCGCGGTGGCCACCTTCTCGCGCCGCGCCGCGCGCTCGGTGGTGGAGGATTACGGCGTCGACCTCGGCCGCGTGCACGTCATCGGGGCCGGAGCGAACGTGGTGCCGGCCGAGGTCGAGCGCCACGACGACGGGAACACGATCTTGTTCATCGGGCGCGACTTCGAGCGGAAGGGAGGCCGGGTGCTCCTGGACGCCTTTTCACGACTGCGACGAACCCGGCGGGGAGTGCGTCTGATCATCGTGGGCCCGCGCCGTCTCGAGCTCATGCCGAGGGGCGTGCTGCAGCTCGGCCCCGAGCCGCTGGCGGCCATGCCTGGCCTCCTGGCCCAGGCGACCGTCTTTGCCATGCCGACCCTGGCGGAGCCGTTCGGCCTTGCCTTCCTCGATGCCATGGCGTGCGCGGTGCCGTGCGTCGGCACCGAGGTGGACTCGGTGCCGGACATCGTCGAACACGGCCGGACCGGGCTGCTCGTCCCTCCAGGGGATGCTGTCGCCCTGGCGCGGGCCCTGGGAGAGCTCCTGGCCGACCGCGGTCGGGCGCGCGAGCTGGGAGCCCGCGGCCGTGAGCGCGTCCTGGCGCAGTTCACCTGGGGACGGGTAGCCAGGCGGCTGACGGAGGTGCTGCGCTCGGCGGCTCGTCCGACCCGCGCGGAGCGCTCGGGCTCGGGCTCGGTGCCGGGCTCGGTGCCGGACAAGCATTTTCCGCTGGCGGACAGGCACTTCCCGCTGGGGTGGGGCGAGGGAGTGGCGAGCCGGGGCTGAAGCGAGGGCTTGCGACAGGCCACCTTGGATGGGCGGACCTGGCCCACTTTGCTCTTCGCCCCTGCGCGCAAAGGCCACCGACTCGATCCCTTGCTTGATGTGAGTCAACGCCAGGCGGGCGTCCCAGGTGGTCTCATGTGCTACACGCCAGCTCAAGGGGGTAGCCTCTCGGGGTGGCAACGCTTTCGATTCATTCGGTATCCGGCACGCAGTGCAAGAACGGATGAGGTCCCGCATGGCGACGACGAAGCGCATCTACTCCTTCGGCGGGGGGAAGGCCGAAGGCAACCGCGACCTGAAGGAGCTGCTCGGTGGGAAGGGCGCCGGGGTGGCCGAGATGTCGAACATCGGGCTGCTCGTGCCGCCCGGCTTCACCATCACGACGGACGTCTGCGTCGCCTTCTACAAGAACGGCAAGAAGCTGCCGAAGGACGTTCTCCCCGGGGTGGAGGCGGCCCTGCGCAAGGTGGAGGCGCTCACCGGTAAGGGCTTCGGCAGCGCGACGGATCCGCTCCTCGTCTCCGTCCGCTCGGGCGCGCGCGTCTCGATGCCGGGGATGATGGACACCGTCCTGAACCTGGGCCTCAACGACGCGACGGTCCGGGGCCTGGCGGCGCGCAGCTCGAACGAACGCTTCGCCTGGGACAGCTACCGCCGCTTCTGCGCCATGTTCGGGGACGTGGTGCTCGGCATGAAGCCGGAGCGCAAGGAGGACCGCGATCCGTTCGAGGTGATCCTGGAGCGCAAGAAGCACGCCCTCGGGGTGAAGCACGACGCCGAGCTGCCGGTGGAGGCGCTCCGCGAGCTCGTGCTCGAGTTCAAGGCCGAGGTGAAGCGCAGGAAGGGGATCGACTTCCCCGACGACCCCATGCAGCAGCTCGTGGCCGCCATCGAGGCGGTCTTCCGCTCCTGGGACAACGCCCGCGCCATGGCCTACCGCCAGCTGAACGGCATCCCGGCCGAGTGGGGCACCGCCGTCACCGTGCAGGCGATGGTCTTCGGCAACATGGGCGAGGACTCCGGCACGGGCGTCGCGTTCACCCGCAACCCCGCCACCGGCGCGGACGAGTTCTACGGCGAGTTCCTCGTCAACGCCCAGGGCGAGGACGTGGTGGCCGGCGTCCGCACCCCGCAGAAGATCGGCGAGCTCGAGGCGCGCTTCCCCGCCATCGCGCGCCAGCTGGAGGACGCGCGCGAGAAGCTCGAGCGCCACTACCGCGACATGCAGGACATCGAGTTCACCATCGAGCGCGGGCGGCTCTACCTCCTGCAGACCCGCTCCGGGAAGCGCACCGGTCCGGCCGCTGTCCGCATCGCGGTCGAGATGGTGGAGGCGAAGCTGATCAGCAAGGACGAGGCGCTCCTGCGCGTCGATCCGGCGGCGCTGAACCATCTCCTCCGGCCGGTCTTCGACGACGCCGCGCGCGAGCGGGCGGTCGCGGAGGGGCGGCTCCTCGCGACGGGCCTGCCGGCCGGACCCGGCGCCGCCACCGGGCGCGTCGTCTTCTTCGCCGAGGACGCCGAGGCGTGGAGGGCGCGCGGCGAGCAGGTCATCCTGGCCCGCCACGAGACCTCGCCCGAGGACATCCGCGGCATGGACGCCGCGCAGGGGTTCCTCACCGCCTTCGGCGGCATGACGAGCCACGCCGCGCTCGTCGCCCGCCAGATGGGCAAGGTCGCCATCGTCGGCTGCGAGGCGCTGTCGTTCGACTACGAGGCGCGCACCATGACGGTCGCCACCCCGGGCGGCCCGAGGGTGCTCTCCGAGGGCGACTGGCTCTCCATCGAGGGCAGCCTGGGCGAGGTCATCACGGGCTCGCTCGAGACGACGCCCTCCGAGATCGTGCAGGTGCTCGTCGAGCGGTCGCGCGACCCCAAGGGCGCGCTGGTGTACCAGCAGTTCGCGAAGCTGCTCGGCTGGGCCGACAAGGCGCGGCGGCTCAAGGTGCGCGCCAACGCGGATCAGCCGGACCAGGCGGCGATCTCGCTCGCCTTCGGCGCGCAAGGCATCGGCCTCTGCCGCACCGAGCACATGTTCTTCGGCGAGGGGAAGATCGGCCCCATGCGCGAGATGATCGTGGCCGAGAGCGAGGCCGAGCGGCGCGCCGCGCTCGACAAGCTCTTGCCCCTCCAGCGCGAGGACTTCGCCGGCATCTTCCGCGCCATGGGATCGCGCCCGGTCACCATCCGCACCATCGACCCGCCGCTGCACGAGTTCCTGCCGCACGGCGCGGAGGGCGTGACCGAGCTCGCGCGCGTCACCGGCAAGAGCGAGGCGCACATCCGGGCCCGCATGGAGGAGCTGCACGAATCGAATCCGATGCTGGGGGACCGCGGCTGCCGGCTCGGCATCTCCTACCCGGAGATCACCGAGATGCAGGCGCGCGCCATCTTCGAGGCGGCCTGCGAGGTGGCGGCGGAGGGGCTCGACGTCCAGCCCGAGGTCATGATCCCGCTCGTCGGCACGAAGAAGGAGCTCGTGCACCAGGCGCAGGTGGTGCGCGCGGCGGCGAGCGCGGTCTTCGCCGAGCGCGGTCGCAAGGTGAAGTACACGGTCGGCACCATGATCGAGGTGCCGCGCGGCGCGCTGTGCGCCGACGAGATCGCGGAGGCGGCCGAGTTCTTCTCCTTCGGCACGAACGACCTCACCCAGACCACCTTCGGCATCTCGCGCGACGACGTGAAGACGGTGCTGCAGACCTACCTCGCGCACGACATCTACCAGGTCGATCCCTTC
>WNGL01003662.1_pt1 | contig 18461 bp, 28 predicted proteins | sample 5400591 | NCBI WGS metagenome assembly WNGL01 (sample SAMN13153377, study PRJNA577476) | soil metagenome | isolation source: 80 cm soil or saprolite under Garry oak tree replicate 1 | place: USA:California | collected 2016-06-15 | reverse complement strand
TGTGGGTGCGAACACTGGGCCGCAGGGCGGCCCGAACCTGTCGAACTTCACCTCCGCGTACGGGACTATCGGGCCGATCGGCTGCTACAAGTTCTTCTTCGGTGCCCTGCCGTCCAGCTGGTCGGGGACCCTGATGGACCAGATCACCACGGCGCAGCCGGGGACGTTCTGCTACATCGCGTGGAACACGCAGATGACCGCGTCGGCGATCAGCCAGTTCATCGCCTCGATCCCCGCCGCGGTCAAGGAGGTCGGGTTCTCCTGGCAGTCCGAGCCGGAGAACGCCTACGCCCTGTCTGCGGGGGCGACGTTCGTGGCCGGGTGGAACGACCAGGCGCAGAAAATCCAGGCGGCGCAGGCCACCACCACGACGAAGCTGACCCTCATCCTGTCGTCCTACCAGGGCCACTACCAGGACGGCACCCTTGCGAACGCGTCGTTCATCCCGCCTGCCACCTTCGTGGACGTGTACGGCCTGGACTTCTATGACCGGAAGGTCTTCTGGGCAGGGCCGGACATGGGCACGAACAAGGCGTGGACCGTGTGGTCGGGGCTGGTCAAGGGCCTGGGGAAGCCGCTGGCGATCACCGAGTACGGGATTTCCGGGGCGGCGTCGGCCAGTGAGCAGAACACGCGGCTGCAGGCGGACTGGGCGTACCTGAAGGCTGCGTTCGGGCCTGGCGGGAGCGTGTCGAAGTACCCGCTGTACACGTGGCTGTACTGGGAAACCGACTGGCCCGGCACCACCAGCGCAAACAACATCAACGAGATGCTCGGCACCAGCGTGCAGAACACATGGGCGGGGATCGCCGCGACCCAGTCCGGCACTGCATCCACCGGCGGCGGCGGCGGCCTGCTGTCCGGCACCCCCACCACGGCGGCCACCTCGACGCCGACGATCCGGGTCACCGATTCCGCCGCGGCGACGAGCTCCACCGCGTTCTCCCTGACCATCACCTCGCCGTCGGCGCTGGCCATCACCACGACAAGCCCGCTGCCCGGCGGGACCGCCGGCGTGGCCTACTCGGCGATCCTGACCGCGTCCGGCGGCACCGCGCCGTACACGTGGTCGCTGCAGTCCGGGACGCTCCCGGCGGGGCTGGCGATCTCCGGGCAGCTGATCACCGGCACGCCCACGACGGCGGGGACGTCCGCGTTCACGGTCAAGGTCACCGACAATGTGGCCGCGACGGCGACCCTGGCGGTGTCGCTGACGATCGCCAGCACCCTGGCGGTCACCACGGCGAGCCTGCCCGGCGGGACAGTGGGTGTCTCCTACACCACCACCCTGGCCGCGGCGAACGGCACGACGCCGTACACGTGGGCGGTGACCGCCGGGTCGCTCCCCGCCGGGCTGGCCCTCGACCCGAACGCCGGGACGATCACCGGCACGCCTGCGGCTGCGGGCGTGTCCACGCTGACGATCACCGTCACCGACAGCGCGAACGCTACCGCCGCGGCGGTGTTCAGCCTCGGGATCTCCACCGCCGGCGGGCTGCTGCCAGCGCCCGGGCGGCGCAAGTTCGGCGGCAGCGCCCCCGACTTCGCCATCACCATCTCCGGCACCGCCGTCAACATCGCCCCGTCCACGGTGATCACCTTCTGGACGGCGCTCACCGGCGGGTCCCAGTACACCGACCTGCAGAACACTGGTGGCGGGGCGATCACGTCGGTGACCACCGACACGGCGGGGGAACTGCCGGAGTTCTTCGGGCCGTCCGGGGTGTGGAAGATGGCCGCGGACGGGGGTGGCGGGACCCGCCGGTGGGTGCTCGCGTCGGACTCCGGGGACTATCTCACCGCGGTATACACCGCGGTCCACGCGCTCGGCGGGTGATCTGTGCCGATCCTCGCTGGCGGCCAGCCTCCCGTCACGCAGGGGCTCCTGGCGCCGCCCCTGCCGCAGATCATCGCCGAGGCCGGGCTGATCCCCGCACCCCCCGTGGACGGCCCGGGAACATTCATCCTCGACGACCCCGTGAACGGCCGCCTGGACGTTAACGTCCTCGGCGCCACGACGATCTGGACGGACATCTCCGCCTTCATGCTCGGGTTCACCATCTCCCGGCCGTCGACCAGGCTGCAGGGGCCGCTGTTCCAGTTCCAGGCCGGCACCTGCACGGTCACCCTCGACAACTCCGACGCCCGGTTCGACCCGGACAACCTGAACGGCCCCTACGTCACCGCGGGGCTGACGCGGCTGGTGCCGATGGTGCCCGTCCGGATCCGCGCCGTCTGGAACGGGGTCACGTACCCGCTGTTCTCCGGGTTCGCTGATGCGTGGGCCGAGACCGCCGTCGACTATGAGGCGGGGTACTCCGAGGTGACCCTGTCGGCGACGGACGTGTTCAAGGTCCTCGGCGGCCTGACCCTCCCCGCGATCACCCCGCCGGCGGGGGCGTCGGAGACGAGCGGGGCGCGGATCACCCGGGTCCTCGACTCGGCCCGCTGGTACACCTCCGCCGATAAGCGCACCATCGCCGCGGGCACCATCTTCGTCCAGGCCACGTCCTTCGGTGACACGGCGATGAACCTGATGCAGATCGCGTCGGATTCGGAGGTGGGGCTGCTGTACGCGGGGCCGTCGGGGGCGGTGGTGTTCCGCGACCGGAAGGCGCTGACCAGCCGCTCCCAGTCGGTGAACGTGCAGGGCGTCTTCGGGGACAGCGGGACGGCGCCTGAGCTGCCGTATGCGATGGTGGCCCGCGCTGACGACGACACGGCCCTGGCCAACGACATCCAGGCCCAGAGCCTTGGCGGGACGCTGCAGGAGGTCACCGACCCGGCGTCGCTGACCAGGTACCTGTTCCCCCGCACCTACAGCCGCAGCGACCTGATCCTGCTGTCGGACGCGGACACGGCGGTGTGGGCGCAGTGGGTCCTGTTCGTGTCGAAAACCGCGGAGAACCGGTTCGAGTCGCTGACGGTGGACCCGCTGGCGCAGCCGGAGGATCTGTGGCCGCAGGTGCTGGGCCGTGACTTCGGTGACCGGATCCAGGTCACCAAGCGGCCGCAGGTCCCCGCGGCGGCGGTCCCTGCCGATACCCTCCTCGACCAGGCGGGCGGCGTCATCACCGATCAGGGCGGCAGCGCGCTGGCGTCAGAGCTGCCCGCGACCGCCGCGCAGACCCTGACGATCACGAAGGCCGAGTTCGTCACCGGGATCAGCCACAGCTTCGACGCCGGGACGTCGGCGTGGCAGACCACCTGGACGCTGGCGGACGCGTCGAAGTACGGCAGCGGCCCCCCGGCGGGCGGCGGGATCCTCCACCTGGACGACCCGGCTCTCGGCCGTCTTGACATCAACGTGCTGAGCCCCTAGGAGAGGACCTGCATGCCAATCCCCACCTGGTCAGTAGGGCAGGTCCTCGCCTCGTCCGACGTGGACATATGGTTCGTCCCTATCGCTGTGATCAAGCCGTCGGACACGGGCCGCAGCAACACGACCAGCATGACCAACGACCCGGCCCTGGTGCTGCCTCTCGCGGCGTCCTCCACCTACAAGATCGAGGGCGTCATCTTCTACGACGGGCCCTCGGCCGGATCGTCGGACATCCAGTGGACATTCACCATTCCTGCGGGGGCGGCCGGGAAGTACTGGTGCACGCGGCAGAACATCACCGGGGCGTTCGCGGGGGCGTTCTCAACGTTCTGGACCGACACCGTGTCCGCGAACACCAACGGGGTCAGCACGACCATGGTTGTCCCGTTCGAGGGGATCCTGGGCACCGGCGCCAATGCGGGGAATCTGCGGTTCCTGTGGGCGCAGAACACCTCGAACGCCACGAACACGCACGTGCAGAACAACTCGTTCCTGCTGGCGCAGCGGATCGCCTGACATGAGCAAGATCACCGATTACGGGGCGCTGTCCAGCACCCAGCCAGATGATGTGCTGCCGATCGTGGACGTCCACGACTTCACCCAGGCCGGGACGGGGTCCACGAAGAAGATCACCGTCGGGAACCTGCTGGCGTCCGCTGGGGGAAGTAACGCTGTCGTGGCCTCGGGCGACACGACGGGCGCCGCGGACTCCGCCGCCGTCCAGGCGCTCTACAACCTCGGTGCGAGCACCATCGTGCTGGGAAGCGGCACGTTCTACCTGAAGAACCTGCAGCCCGCGTCCTTCTCGCGGCTCACCGGCCAGGGACGCGGCGTCACCAATGTGAGCAACGCCGGCTCCAGCAAGATCATCGACGTCGGGCACGGGCAGACCGACACGGTGGAGATCGACCACCTGTCCCTGTCCGCTACCGGCGCGGACATCTTCGGCGGCACCGACGCGAACATGCTGCGGTGGAACGTCCACGACTGTGACCTGATCCAGAACAGCGCCGGCAACTCGATCATGAACCAGACCATCGTGGCCGGGGTCATGATCGAATGCAACTTCCGGCGGAACCGCGAATACGTTTACGGCGCGACCCGCACCCAGCCCGCCTGGTTCATCTCCGCGCCCAGCGCCAGCAACGCGTGCAACCAGAACGTGTGGCGCGATGAGGTGTGCTTCGACCAGAACAGCGACGCTGCGCAGTACTGGTTCCACATCCGGGCGGTCACCGAAACCAACGCGCAGAACGAGTTTGACAACATCGTCTTCGAGCACGCCTATGGTGGGCTCATCTGGCTGGAATCCCATGTCGGCGGCCTGATCTCCAACTGCCAGGCGTGGGACATCCCCGGCTCCGGCGGGACGGTCGGCAACCATCTCATCCAGATCACCAAATCCAGCGCCGGCGGTTCCAGTGTCGGGAACACGATCACCGACTCCCCCCGCAATGGGGGGACCACGTTCGCGGCCAGCACTTACGACATTTCGCTGGACGGCAACAGCCCGCAGACCACGATCATCTCCCCGCAGCCCGCCGGGGTGTCCATCAACACGGGTGGCTCAGCGGTCACCATCCTCAGCCTGACCTCGTCGTTCACGATGGTAAGCGGCCCGACGGTGCCGGGCCGGTCCACCTTCGCTGTCGGCGAGGGGACCAACGCGATCCTGGCGGTGCGCAACCTCACCTCGGCGCCCGCGGCCCCGTCGGTCAGTGTCGAGGCCGCCGCCGCCGGTGACAGGGCCATCGGGGTCCGGGTGCACGGCGACACTAATAGCCGTGCCCACCTGCTCTCAGACGGCACCCTCGCGTGGGGTTCCGGCTCCGCCGCGCAGGATTTCGCGCTGAGCCGCCCCAGTGCCGGGGTCGTCCAGTTCTCCGACGGCGGCAGCGCCGGCAGCATTACCTTCCGCGCCGCCGCGTCGTCCTCCCAGGTGTCCTCGACCGAGCTGTTCCAGGCGCTGTGCAATGCCGCCGGGGACATTGCCTATACGGCGAAAGTCACCGGGGACACGAGCAACCGCCTGCGCGTCGACTCCAGCGGCATGATCCGCTGGGGTCCGGGTAACGCCACCCAGGACACCCAGCTGCAGCGGACCGCCGCCGGGCAGCTCGCCATCACCGACAACGGGACCGGGAGCGCCACCCTGCTGGCGATAACCTCCGGACTGTCCGGCGCGGGTACTTCCATCCTCCAGCTCACCGCGCACGCCTCCACGGACAACGGGCTGGGCGTCCAGGTGACAGGGGACACCTCCAACCGGGTCAAGATCCTGCCGAACGGTTCCATCACCTTCGGGCCCGGCAACGCCACCCAGGACATCACCCTGTCCCGCGTGTCGGCGAATACTCTCGGCGTGTCCACCGCCGACCTGGTGGTTGAGACCGCCGGCCGGGGCCTGCAGGTGCGGGAAGGCACCAACTGCAAGCAGGGTGTCGCGACCCTCTCAGCCGGGACCGTCACCGTCTCCAACACCAGCGTCACCACTACCAGCCGGATCCAGCTGACCGCGCAGGACAACAGCAGCACCGGGGCGCTGCGCGTGTCGGCACGCACGGCGGGGACGAGTTTCGTGATCACGTCCAGCAATGCGGGCGACTCGGGTGTCGTCGCCTACGAGATATTCGAGCCGGCCGTCTGACCAGCGGCCCCTGACCTCGCCGGGCAGCAGCACGGCAGGAACGCGTCCCCCCGGACCCCGGGGACGCGGCATAACGCGAGGGGAAAGGCATGCGCTCCGGTGGACCCGACCGTGCAGTTCCTGCTCCAGCAGGCGCCCACCGCCGCCCTCGCACTGGTCGGCCTGTGGATGTTCGCCGTCGGCAAGCTTCATTCGAGCAGTGAGATGAACCGGGCCATCAGGGACCTGGAAACTGAACGGGCGGCCCATGAGCAGACCCGCGCGGCCCTGGCCATCGCTTCCGCCCGTGCCGACGCAGGCGTACGCGCGGCCGAGCTGGTCGCGTCCGCCGTCGAAGGAGCCCGCCGTGTTCCGCAGGCGCCACCGCCGCAGTAACGGCCGCATGTCCGCTGAGGCGTCCCTGGCTGAGGCTGAGGCCGCGCGGCGGGTGCAGGAGCGCAAGCTGGAGGCGGAGCAGCCGGTGAAGGGGAAGCTGGACCGGCTGATCGACGAGGACCACGTGGCCGAGCTGCTGCGCAGGGCGCTGTCGTGAACGCCAGCATCGTCCTGGCCGACACCGGCAACCTGGGCCTGATGGCGTGCGCCGCGCTGACCACCGCGTCGGTGATCGCCTACCATGCCACGGCGCACGGGGACGGCGGGAAGTGGTGGCACAGCCCGTTCGGGGTGCACCTGATGTGCTTCATGGTCGCGTTCGGGATCGTGCTGGACCAGGGCGCGGTCTACCTGCTGACGACCGGCGGCCCGCTGGTGAGTACCGCGCCGCCGGGCCGGCCGGACTGGTTCGCGTGGGAACGCGTGATCTCGTTCACGCTCCTGATCCCGGCCGTGCTCGCGTGGCGACTAATCATCATCCTGCGGCCACCGGAGGGCTAGCGGGGCTGCTTCATGCCGCAGCGGCTGCATCTCGGCCTGAGCCGCCGCCACCGCCGAGGCTGCCAGGAGTGCTTCCCTGCCTCGCCCGGTTCCGCCGGCAGGCCGAAGACACCTTCCGGGCAGTAGTAGCGCGAGTTCAGGACGACCCCCAGGTCGTGACTGTGCGGCGGTGGTTCATCGCAGAGCACGCAGCCGTAACGCCCGAGGTGCAGTTCGCTCATCTGGCCATCGTCTCACTCTCGCGCGCCCCCGCTGCCAGGTCCATGACCGGCCGCCCCGGGCACACCGCCGCGTGCCGGGCCAGGTCCGGGCGCATCACCGCGCACCAGCAGCCCGGGCACGACACCAGCGACCCGGACAGCACCGGGACAGGGAACAGCGCAGGGGGCATGGGGAGATTTTCCCACGGGTGTCACACCCGTCCCGCCTGCGTCGTCAGGGCGTCCGGACGCGACCACGGGTAAGCGTGAGCCCCAGCCGGTTCCCCGCACCCATGCTCGCCGTTATGCCGGTGCACCCAGCCACCATGGCGGCAGCAAGGGGCGCATGGCTTGATGCCGCGCTCACAGTGTGCGCAAACAGGCCGCTTGTCGCTCATCCCCGCATCGTCTCACCAACAGGAGGCCAGTCATGGCCGCACCGATCGAAGCCAAAGTCCAGGCCGCAGGTGTCGCAGGCGCCGCCGCCGGGGTTGTGCTGTGGGTGCTCCAGACGTACGCGTTCAAGGGCGGCTCGGTCCCGGCGGGGCTGGTGTCCCTGGTGGACGTGGCCGTGCCGGGCGTGCTGGCGCTGGCCGGGGGGTACCTGGCCCCGCACACGAACCGGCCCGCGCCTGCGGCCATCCCGGTGCCGGAAGGCGGCAACGTCACGGTCAAGCCCCCGGCCGGCATGTGATGGCGCGCACCGCCGCTGGTTTCGCCGCCGGGGTCCTCGCAGCCCTCGCCATCCAGCACCTCGTGTTTTTCCACCTGCAGCGCATCTACAGGCGCCGGTTCAGGAGCAGCCCGTGACGCCAGTTGAGCGGGTCCTCTTCACTCACGTCCGCAGCTTCCGACGCGAGCGAGGCGGCCTCTACGCCATGTACGTGGCCATCTATTCACGCGTCTACCGGACGCGCATGGTCTGGCTGCACAAGCGAGGCAAGCACGCCCAGCCGCACCGTGAGTCCATTAGCTCTCGCTGCCACTGGTGCGGGAATACCCCGTGATCACCCCGGCCGCCGTCCAGCCCGGCGACATCCTCGCCACGCGTTCCCCCGGCATGGGCGGTCGGCTCATCCGCTTCGGCGCCGCCATGCGCGAACTCGTCACCGGGCAGGCCGAGCCGAACCTCCAGAACCATGTGGCAATCGTCCACCACCAGGACGCGCACGGGACTCTCTGGGCGCTGGAAGGAAGGCCCGGCGGGGTGGGCTGGCGGCAGGCTGACGACTACCTCGCCTCCCCGTGGACCCTGTCCAACGCCGGGCAGCCGAAGACGGCGGGGCAGCGGGCGGCGGTGTGCAAGACCGCTGAGGCGATGATCGGCACCGCCTACGACTGGCGGGCCATCGTGGAGGACGCCGGGGCGGCGTTCGGGCTGCACGGCGTCTGGGCGGAGAAGGCCGGCGGGCAGGTACCGGGTCACATCGTGTGCTCCTCCCTGGCCGCGTACGCCTACGACCGGGCCGCGCTGGCGGCCCCGGAGCCGGAAGACTATGCGCACGTCACGCCCAGTGATTGGGTCGCGTTCATCATTGAGCATGATTATCAGGCTGCTAATTAGGAGCTAGTTAGGAGCCAGGAATGGCCACCATCGCGGTTGACTTCGATGGCGTAATCCACGACTACAAGCGCGGCTGGCAGGACGGCTCGATCTACGGCGAGTTCATGCCGGGAGCGGTCGCCGGGCTATCGCGGCTGATGAGCGAATACGCGGTGTTCGTCCACACGACCCGCAACCGCCACCAGGTGGCGCGGTGGATCGAGGACCGCAGCGGCCACGGCATCGAGTGCGTGACCACTCCCCACCTGCTCCCCTGGAAGCGGCAGTTCTGGAATGAGCGCGGCTACCTGCTGGTGACGAACCGCAAGCTCCCGGCCATCGCCTACATCGACGACCGGGCCATCCGCTTCGAGACCTGGGACCAGGCGCTGGCCGACGTGGCCGATCCGGATGACCGGGGACCGGGTTCTACGCCGCCCAGCGGCCTGGACAACGTCGCGGAAGCAGTCCGCAAGGCGCGCGGAGGCGACCCGCCGGCGCAGATCAGGGGATTTGCATGACGATCGCCGGGATCGACGTCAGCAACTTCCAGGGCGCGTTCGACTGGGGACCGTGGCGCGGGAAGATCGGTTTCGCGTTCGCCAAGGCCACCGAGGGCCTCACATTCACCGACCCGGACTTCGCCCGCAACTGGGCCGGGATCAAGGCGCAGGGCATCACCCGGGGCGCCTACCACTTCGCCCACCCGGGCAACAACGCTAACGACGAGGCCAGGTTCTACCTGGACACCGTCCGCGCCCAGGGCCTGCACCCCGGCGACCTGGTGATGCTCGACCTTGAGGTGACCGACGGACTCGGCCCGGCCGCGGTCGCCCGGTACGCGCAGGCGTGGACGGCGCAGATCGACGCGGAGACCGGCGTCCGCCCCGTGCTCTACACCGACCGTTTCATGGCGGACAGCGGCTACTGCGCGGGGCTCGGCAGCTGTCCCCTGTTCCTGGCCGTCCCCGGCGGCGGGGCGGTGCCGCTGCCCATCGGCCCATGGGACATGATCAGTTTCGAGCAGACCGGCACCCGGGGTGTCCCCCCGGTCGATGCGGACATCTTTTACGGCGGCGCGGCGCCCCTCGCCGCCCTCGGCATCCAGGAGGCAACTGTGCCACTGACCAGCGACGACCTGAAGGCCATCACGAACGCGGTGTGGCAGGTCCAGGCGGTCACCGACCCGGCCGGGCCTGCCGGGCAGCTGCGGACCGCCGCGCATGTCCTCACCGACACCGGCCGGCAGATCCGCCTGCTGCAAGCAGGGCTGACGGCCCTCGTGGGAACGGATGACCCGGCGGCGCTGGCGAAGGCTGTCCTGGCGGGGCTGGACGCGTCCGCGATCGCGTCGGCCGTGGCGGCGGCGGTGGGCCCGGACGTGGCGCAGGAGGTTGTGGCCGCGCTTGCCGCGCAGCTCGGGAAGTAGCGACAATAAATCGCGATTTATTGTCGCTGACCTGAACGCAGACGCCCCGCCTACTCAGGCGGGGCGTTTCTGCGTGTCCTCAGGTGATCTTGCGTTTCGTGAAGTACCGGCCGGTAGCTAGGGCTTCCATTCCTGCCGGTAGCCTTTGCAGTCGCTGTAGACGGCGGCGCGGATGCGGATCGCTAGGTGCAGTCCATCGTGCTCGCCGTACTTGCGCGGGCGGCGGTCCACCTTTAGCTCCATCGTGTGGCACTCCTCCACCACTGCCTGGTAGGCGGCCAGCAGCTTCCGCCCGGCCGCGACCTCGCGGAGCACGCGGGCCGGATCGTGGCAGGCGATGTGGGCGGCTTCCGCCAGGCTCGGCGTGCCCTCGTCGTAGATAAGGGGGTCCCCGTCCGCATCCGTGACGATCCACGTGTCCGACTCGTGGTCTGCGGCTTTCCATGGCGACGGTGACTCGCAAGCCTTCGCCGCCGCCTCGTCCTCATCCAGCCGGGCCCCGTAGAAAGCCGCCAGGTCACCGCTCACGGGTGTCCCACCGGACGCGCTTGACTGCACGGCGGCGCAGGCGGCGGCACGTCCGGCAGCCGCAATCGTCGCTGTAGTGCCGGTCGATGCCGGCCCGCGCCATTGTCCCGCCGGACCTGATGCGGTCCTGGGTCGGGAAACCCCGGTTCCTGGTGCTCACCTGACCACCTTCCCATGCGCCGGGGCCGGGACCACGCGGCCGGTGACGACAGCCTCCGGGAGGGCCTTCGCCGGGGCCGGGAGAGCCCGCCGCGCCCTGCCGATGGCCAGGTTCCGCGGCAGCGCTGCACGCCGTCCAGTCGCGGGCAGCGCGGCCCGCAGCGACGCCGGGGCCTGGACCAGGACATGGCGGCCCATCACCCGCATGTACGCTGCGCCCGCGGCCGCAGCCGCGGCAAGGACGGCTGCCAGGGCGATCGTCCACCAGCCGAGTTCGGCCCACACCGCGAACGGGAGCAGCGGGACGCAGAACCCCCAGAACAACACACGGCGACCGGGCCTGGACATGGCCGCGCCGGCCGCCAGGCCGAGCACGCCGCCGGCAACCTCGCCGGGACCCGGGACGTGGATGCTGCATGAATCACACATGGGACCGCCCCTTGCACTTGTGGCCGCTGATCGGGCCCCAGATCCACTTGCCGCACTTACTGCACTTCATCTCGATCTCCTCTTCGGTTCCGGTAGTCCCGGGCGGACCACCCTGGCCCCGGCCCGCACACGCCGGCGGGTGCCTTTGCACCGGCCGCACACGCCATATCTCCGGGCTGTCGAGCCCCGGTTCCAGCCGCCCTTCCTCTTCCGGCACGCCTGGCACCGGGCGTAGGGATGCCAGCGGAGGTCGACGGCGTACGCCACGACGGCCAGGAAGACCAGCCCTGCGATGACCGCGGCGAGTTCCATCAGCGTCTCCCTGCGTCCCATTCGGCGAGCTGCAGCGGGTCATACTCGCCCGCGAGTGCCCGCATCCCGCGCCGCCGCGGGAACGTCTCGTCCCGCTGGCTGGCCTTCCTGATCGCATGCAGCGAGCACGAAACGATGCCCTGCCCCACCGCTTCCGACAGCGTCACCAGCTCCGGCCCGGCTAGGACAAAAGGGAGGGTCTTAAAGACATCTGCCTGGTCAGGGCTGGAAACCTGCTCATGTGTCTCACCTGGGACAGCCCGCCGCCCCGGCATCCCCGCCGGGCACGGCGTAACCGTCCCCGCCACCGCCAGTTCCCGCGCTTCCACCGCTGTCATGTAGACGCCCTGCGTCTCCCGGACGTGATCAGACACGACCTGGATCCGGCCCGGCGTGCGCGAGCTGGACGGCATCGCGAAGTCCGGGGCGAGCATCTTCCAGTTGCTGGCGGAGTACCGGCCGAACGCCAGCACGCCGATCGATTCCCGGGCGTCCCCGTCACCGCCGACCGCCTTCACCGACAGCCGCTGCCCCATGTAGACGAGGTTGACCTTGACCTGGCGCCCCATCAGGTTCGCCTGGTCCAGCGCGTCCAGTGCCGGGGAACGCTGCTGCAGCGACTTGTCCTCGTTCCGCAGCTGCCGCCAGTAGGCCCGCAGGACGCTCATGGTGGCGTTCAGCTCCTCGCAGATCACGATGAGCCGCGCCCCCACCATGGCATGGACGTTCCCTTCCATGTCGGACCCGGCCAGCGCCACCTCCGCGCGCCGCTCGATCTCCCCCTGGACGTGCCCAGGCCAGCCGCCCAGCCAGAGCAGCGCCCGGTGGATCTCGGCCGGGCGGCGGGCGATGACCACGTTCGGCAGGCCTTCCGCCCACTGGTGGCTGATCATCTTGTGGTCGAGGATCAGGCCGACGCACCCGTGATACAGCGACTGCGCCAGCAGCCCCCGGGCCTGGATGCTCTTACCCGCACCCGACCCCATGGACAGCCCGTAGTGCGGGGAGTCAGCGGACAGGCTCGTCTTCACCGGCGCCGACCGCTTGCCGAGCCCCCACACCGTCTCATCGGCCCGCGCCGCCTCGATCGCGGGCATGATCCCGGCCAGCGTCACCCGCTCAGGCGGCGGCTGGGACTCGGTCAGCTCGAGCACCGGCTTCGGCCCGGCCAGCCGCCACGCAGGCTCCGCTTCCATCCCCAGCTTCGCCGTCAGGATCGCCACCAGCCGCTGCTTGTCCTTATCGTCAGCAGGCCAGCCCGGCGGCAGCTGGGCCTTCGCCCACGAACGGTCCGGGGCTATCTCCAGCCACGAACCAGGACGGCGGCCGCGGGGGATCTGCGCGACGCCGCAGGCGGCCAGGTGCGCGGGCCGCATCCACTTCCGGTAATGCTGCAGCCGCTGAACCGGTGGCAGTGCTCTTTCCGCGACCGTGACCGGCAACTCCAGAACCGGCCGCACCCAGTGCCGCCGTTCCCGGACCGGCCGCCACAGCCGCCACAAGCCGAACCCGGCCGCCACCGAGACGCACACCAGGAGAACCCAGACCGTGACCCGCGGGGACGCTATCGCCGCCGCCACGACGGCCACTGCCAGGAGCGTGCCGCCGCTGCGCCACGCCGCCAGCTTCGGCCGCGACAGCCGCTCGCTGCGCGAGATGCCTGTGTGCCAGCGCCACAGCACGCCCAGGAACCAGACCCGGGACAGGAACCGGGCGACCCGCGCGGCTGCGTATCCGGCTAGGACGGTGGCTAGGACAGCTACCAGGAGCACGCCTGTCATCAGTGCAGCTCCGCTGTCCCAGGTGTCTCAATGCGGGACGGAGGGACGCACCTTCCGCTCCCCGTCTTCCTTCTTTCCGTTCCGTTCTTCATCCCTTCATTCACGACCTTGGAACCCCAGGCCAGATTCTCTGGCCTGCTGTTCCTGCGGTCGTCGTCCAGGTGCATCACCTGCGGCAGCCCGGCCCAGGCCAGCTGCACGAGAATCGCCACGCGGACGCGCTTCCCGGCGACCTTCACGGTCGGATAGCCGTCGTCATCGAGCTGCTGGGCCAGCACCTTCCCGCCAGCGGGCCGGCCGTCGGCCAGCGTGCGGGGCACGCTGCGCACGTCCCCGTCGCCCGACGCCTGATAGCCAGCCCGCACGCCGAGCAGGCGGCTGGCCGGGATGCGCTTCCAGGTCTCGTCAGGCATCCCGGCGCTCCGCTTCCCATGCCGCCTCAGATGCCTGGCACGGCCCGCACTCCGGGTTGCCGCACAGGGCCGGGTAGTCACCGCTGACCGCATCCTCGTACGAGTAGCGCTCCGGGTGCGGCTCGGCCAGCGTCGGCCGCAGGGACGGCTCACTCATGCGGGCCGTGCCCGTTCAGCGCGGACCTGACGGCGGCGCGTTCACGCCGCTGAACCAGCTGCGCCGTCTTCGGCGAGCACCTCTCATCCGCGGCGATCTTCCGTATCTGATCCGGCCGCCACGCAGTAACAGGCGCAGTAACAGGCGCGGGCACGGCCTCCCGGTACTTGTCCGCCTGCCGTTTCAGCTCACCCAGCCCGAACCCCAGCGCGATCGCGATACCAGCCGGCGGCAGCCCCCACCCGATCCGGGTCGCCAGGTCGTTCGTGACCGCGTGCGACACGTTCCCGGCGATCGAGATGCCGGTGAACCCGACGGTCACCACCCACGCCCAGGCGCGCACGCGCCACGGCGTGCCGCCGTCGATCGCCGCGGTGAACAGCACGATCTCCCCGGAGATGATCAGCAGGTCCACGATCAGCGGCAGCGCCGGGGCGAGATACCACGGCCAGCCGTGATGGCCAGCCCAGTCGGACAGGCCGCGGAACGAGACGGCGAAGCTGGCCAGGGTGGCGAGGGGGATGAGGACGCCGATCAGCCACAGCCCGGCGGCACGGGGGGCGCGGAGGAAACGCGGCAGATCGCGCAGGCGCTGAAGCCTGTTGCCGGTGGCGGGTCTCTCGTTAGGGTTCATCTGGGCCTCTTCCTGCTAGCTCAGGTGGGGGTCAAGGGCTGCGTCAGCGTTCGCGCGCTGGCGTGGCCCGCTTTCGCCTATATGGTCCCGGCGAGGGCCTTCACCGCGGCCGCGAACTCGGCCCACTCGCCGGGCTGGATGTGCCACTGCCGGGTCGCATCGCGGATGTCGATGATGTCCACGGCGCCGGGCACGTCCTTGCATGGCACGGGCCGGACCGGGGCGGCCGGGACGAGTTCCTCCCCAGGTGTCATGAGCACAGCGTACGACTATGGCTAGCTATGGCAAGGAGTTGCTTGTCTGGATTGGCCATACCCAGGTCGGTTACGGTATGCCGCGTGATCATCGACCCTGCCTCTCCTGACCACCCGTATGTGCAGCTAGCGGCGCTGTTGCGATCAAGGATTGAGGCCGGGGAAATCACGTCAGTCCTCCCGTCGCTGACCGAGATCACCGAGGAGACCGGGCTGGCTACCGGCACCGTCCGCCGCGCCATCGCGCTGCTGATCGAGGAGGGCCTGGTCTACACCGTCCCCGGCCGTGGCACGTTCCTGCGGAGGTAGCCACGCTCTCGCAAGCGGCCCGGCGTAGCCCGACTCAAGCGCGACGACCTTTGCCCTGCGCGGGCCGCTCATCGCGTCCCAGAACGGGGCCGGGGTCAGCACCGTGTCGCCGATCTGCACCCCGGAATCAATCTCGTAGGTATAGGTGCTGCCGGTACCGAAACTCACCTGGATCTTCACTTGTAGTCCTCCGGGTCAAAGCGCGGACGGTTGCGGCCCATGGCGATCACGTCGGCCGGGGCGATGTTCCTGAGATAGGTGTCCGTGGTGGACAGGTTCTCGTGGCCGAGCTGGGCCTGGATCACGTTCATCGGCACCCCTTCCGCGGCGAGCTCGGCGGCGTGAGAGTGGCGCAGCCCGTGCGGGTGCACGCGCTTCTCAATCCCGGCCTGGCGGCGGAGGCGTTTCATCAGGTTGCGGACGTACACGCCGGACAGGTCACCTCCGGCGAGGGTGCAGAACAGGGTCCCGTGCCGGTGGCCGAGTTTCGCGCGGGCGTCCATCCAGCGCTGCACCAGGGCCATCGATCCGTCATCGATGCTCACCGTCCTGGGCTTGTCACCCTTGCCGTGCAGGACGCGGATCGTGCCGAGCGCGGGGTTGATGTCGGCGGCCCGCAGCTTAAGCGCCTCATCGAGGCGGAGGCCTGCGAAGAACATGACGGTGATCAATGCCCGGTTCCGTATCCCTGTCGGTGCGGTCGTGGAGCACTGCCGCAGCAGGGCCGCAACTTCGGCCCTGGTCAATAGCTCGATGGGGCGCTTGGGGGACTCTTTCCCCGATCTGGCCATTTACGCCCCTTGAGTATCGAATCTGACACCAGTCGATACTCTATCGGGTCACCCCGGGCCGCGTCCAAGAGAAACGCTACTCCGTGCGCGGAAACGCTACCCGGCAGCAGGCCGCCAGGACTGCCATGGCAAGCCATATCAGCCCGATGCTTCCCGCCTGCGCACCGCGCGGAGCCTGCGCCCGGGCGCGGGCAGGTCCTCCATCGCGGCGAGCGCGCCGGGCTGGTCCCACGCGGCGTACCCGGCGGTCGTGTCCGGCCGGGCGTGGCCGAGGAGCTCCTGGGTCATCCGCAGGTCCCGGCTGGCCCGGTATGTCTGGGTGCCGAAGCGGTGCCGCAGCTGGTGCAGCGTCGCGGCGATGCCCATGGCGTGCAGGTGCCGGTTCGCGACATGCGACACCTGGTTGGGGCTGTTCGGCCCGGGCTGGCCGTCCTCGCGGCGGAACGCGTACCCGCTGCCGGGGAGCCCGGCGGCGCGGACCTCCGACACTGCGAACGCGCACAGCGGGACGACGCGCTCCCGGACGCCCTTGGTGGCGTCGGCGGCGACCAGGAGGACGGGCGGCTCGGCGGCGATCTGGATGCAGCCCACCCGCAGCAGCGCGATCTCCTTCGCGCGCAGCCCGCACCAGGCGGCCAGGACCAGCCAGAGGCGGATGCGCCGCGGGGCGCTGTCCAGCGCGGCCATCAGGTCGTCCTCGCTGATCGGGCGGGGGATGCGGCGGCCCAGCCTCGGGACAGGCAGCCCGGCGGCGGGGTTGTCCTCCCGCAGGCCGGCAGTCTGGGCCCAGGCGTAGAACTCGCGGGCGTGGGTGACGTACTGGGCGGCGCTGGCGGGTGAGACGTCCAGGCCGCGCCGCCAGGCCAGCAGGGCGACCTCGTCAGCGGCGATTAAGGGGGAGCGCAGGGCGCGGGCCATGCGGTGCAGGGCCCTGCGGCGGTCATAGATGGTGGTTTCCTCGGTGAGGCCCCGCAGCCTGAGCGAATCCAGGTGAGCCTCAATGCCAGGATCAAGCATGTAACGTCCTGTAATCATCCGGGTGCCGCGGGGTGCCGGAAAGGTTGCCACGCGGGAAACAGGCACGTCAAGAGGCAGCTAAATAAGACACGTCTGTCCCATCGGTATCCGGGGCCGCTCAGGCAGCCAGAAGAAACATGCGTCTCGGTGCCCTTGTTGGCGTCAAAAAGGAATCATGCCTGACCTGGGCCTTTGCTCCCCCCCAGGGGCTAGGGTCCATTTCCGATAGCCATTCGTAGTCCACGCCGCAGCGCATCGCCCACGCCAGCAGGACCGGCCGTGACGGCTCCGTCTTGCCTGCCTCGTAGTTGACGATGGTGCTGCGGCCGATGCCGATTTCGCGGGCGAGGTCGGCTTGCTCGAGCCCGGCGTGGAGCCGGGCTTTGCGGAGACGGTCGGCAAGAGTCCACTTCGGGACGGCTGCACTGTTGAGCGGGGCTTCTGTCATGCGTCCAAAGTAAGCCGCGTGTCGTAAGAGCGTCAAGAATCGTTACCTGTTCAGCTTGACGTGTCCTGGACTTATGTCTAGGTTGAGTCACATGACAGCAACCGACCTCATGACGGCGGCTCAGGCGGCAGAGGTACTGCGCTGCACCCCCCGCACCGTCGCACGGATGGCCGAAGACGGCCGTCTCACTCCCGCGCTGAAACTCCCGGGAAAGGTTGGCGCCTACCTGTTCGAGCCTGCTGAGGTCGCACGCGTCAAAGCTGAGCAGGACAAGGCGGTGGCGTCGTGACCGGGCCCCGCCGCGGCCAGCCGGACTGCCCGCAGCTTGCGCCGCGGCCCGGCTGGCACGGCCCCTGCCACGAGGGACACAGCAGGTGCATGAAAGCCGCCAGGCGCCGCGAGGCGAAACAGCGGCGCAAGGCGGAGGCCGCATAACAGCGGAGCGCCCCCGTCGCGGCCAAAGCTGCGGGAGCGCTCCACGGCCCCGGGGAGCACTCGGGGCCTGGCACCAAGAGTAAGGGAGCACACGCAAATGGCCATCGAACACGGGATCACCTGGTCCCCGGAACAGGCCGGCCTGGATGAGCCCAGGGTCAGGGACCGCACCGCCGATCTGCGCACCGTCTTCGTGGATGTCGGCCCTGGCCGGTTCATGGTCGAGGACGCCGCCGCCGCCCGGGCGATGGCCGCCGCGTTCACCCAGGCGGCGTGGCTGCTCGACGCGGCCGCCGGGGAGGGTGACGGCAAGTGACCGGCCACATCGACCTGACCGCCATCACCCTCGCCAAGGGCAACCACGACGCCGCCGAATGCGCGGGCGGCCAGCGATGCCTGTTCGAGTGGTACAACTTCCTGACCCGCCAGCGGGACACCGACGCATGCCCCCCCGGCGTGTCGCCCGTCCTGCATGTATTCGGGATGCGGCTCAACGACGCGCTCCCTGATGACCGGCGCCAGGAACTGAAACGCTTCCTGCCGAACGGCGAGGACCGGCTGGCCGGGACCGCAGGCGACGGCCTTGACGAGACCCGCTCCTACCTGGCGCTGGACTGGCTGATCCGCACTTACACGCCGGCATTCCTCGACCTCGCCGGGCTATCCGCTGAGGCGGCGGCACTGCGGAACCTGCGCCGCGTCGCCGATCTGGCCGCCGCGCAGGCCGCCGGGCCGGTCGTGCGCGAGGCCAGCACTAAAGCAGCCGCAGCCTGGGCC
>WNGL01003660.1_pt1 | contig 18463 bp, 17 predicted proteins | sample 5400591 | NCBI WGS metagenome assembly WNGL01 (sample SAMN13153377, study PRJNA577476) | soil metagenome | isolation source: 80 cm soil or saprolite under Garry oak tree replicate 1 | place: USA:California | collected 2016-06-15 | reverse complement strand
CTCGGGGACTCAGGCCCTCAGGCCGCCCACAGCTCGGCCCCGTTCACCCCGTCGTCGGCGGAGAACATCAGCGTGGTCCCGAGGACCGTGAGCGATGCGGGGGAGGAGCTTGCGGAGCCCGGGTTGATGTCCTCGACCAGCATCGTGCCGGCCGTGGTGCCGTCCGACGTCCACAGCTCCTGACCATGGGCCGAGCCGTCGGTGGCCGAGAAGAACACCGCTGAGCCCAGCACCGTCGGGGGCCCGATCGATGAGCCCCCCGATCCCGGGTTGATGTCGTCGACCAGCATCGTGCCGGCCGCCGTTCCGTCCGACGTCCACAGCTCCGCCCCGTTCGTCCCGTCGTTGGCGGAGAACAGCAGCGAGGTTCCGAACGCGACGAGCGAATCTGGACTCGAGCTCAGCGTTCCTGAAGCTCCACCAGTACAGGATCGCCGCGGCCGGGGCCTGAGACCGCCCCGGGGCGGACCCTCCGGCCAACCCGAAACGCTCCCCCCGCGCCGGTCGTCCACCCAGCGGAACCTTCACGCGACAGCCACGCGCCGCAGGAACAGATCGAGGCACAGCTACAGGGCTTGCGGGTCTCCCCGTTTGCCGTCCGGCCCCCCGACACCGCCCCGTCCACCTACGACCCCGAACGACCACCTGCTTGGGGTCCACCGAGGGCCTGTTCGGTCCGTTTGCGTCCGCGCTGGGATGCTCGCCGGCCGCATTATCGCAGCGCCGTAGCAGCAGTGTCCAACCCACAGAAGAGCGGCGCTCACGCTGCACCCGCTCTTGCATCCAGCCAGGCATCAACATCGCTGCGGCGGAAACGCAGGCCGGTGACGCGGATGTACGGCAGGCCCTCGCGCTGAACGAGATTGTAGATGGTCGCCCTAGAAACGCCGAGGTACTCAGCCAGTTGGGTGGCAGTCAAGAGCCACTCGGCGGACGGAACAGTTCCGGGCTTTTTCGGTTGACACTCCCGAGTGTACTGGCCGAAGGCGTGCTGTCACAACTACGCGAACACGCCCTCCAGCCGGTCCACCTTCTCCTGGAGGGGCGCTTCATACAGGTGCCCGTACGTCTTCTCGACCATCGCCGTCGTCGAGTGCCCCAGGAGCTTGGCAACCTCGAACGTACTGAGCCCGGCCTTGAGCCAGAGCGAAGCGCTCGAATGCCGAAGGTCGTGAACAGTCGGCACCGGGTTGAGCTTCACGCGGCGTGCCGCTTGCTGGAAGACGCGCTTTCGAAAGTTGCCCTGACGGACCTGCCCGCCGTGCTCTCCTGTGAAGACGAAGGCGTCCGGCGTGAACCTCCATCTAGGCTGGAACTGGTCTAGGTGATCGTGAAGCAACTGCCGCAGGAATGGCGGGACCGGCACAATGCGCTCGGAGCCGTCCGTCTTCGTCGGGCCGATGATCTTCCGTCCGCCAACCTCCGGGCTGTTCTCCCTGACGCGGATGGTGCCGTTGATGTCCTTGACGCGGAGCGCGGTCGCCTCTCCGACGCGAAGACCTGCCACGGCCAGCGTCCAGACGAGTACGCGGTAGCGGTGCGGAACTTCGTCGGCGATCTTGCGAACCTCGTTTTCTGTCAGGAACCTCGGCTGGCGGGTCCGGGCCGCTGGCATCTCGATCCCGTCCGCCGGGTTCCGCTGGAGCCATTCACTGCGCACGGCCACGGCGAGCAACTTGTGCACAAGCTGCTGAACAGCCCGCCGGGTCGCGAGGCTGGTCTTCGCCTCGAGGTCCGCATAGAACTCTTCGATCTCAGATCGCTTGATGGTCCCGATCTTCCGGATGCCGAAGATGGGCTTCACATGCTTCGTCCATCGGGCCGTGTACCAAGCCCGCGTTGACGGACGTGCCCGGCTGGTCTTGAGGAAGTGGTCCCACAGCTCGGCGACCGTCTTCCGCTCCTTGGACACGTCCGGGAGCGTGCCCTTGGCCCGCGCCGTGTGGATGTCAGTGAGGTGCCGCTTCACTTGTCGGAGCGGATCGCTCCACTCGTTCGGGCTAAACGTCTGGGACGTGGTCGCGCCACGGGCATCCCGGTACACCGCTTTGTATCGGCGCTTCCCGGTCCGCTTGTCGATCTGCCAGTAGACGCCGCGCATCCCGGTCTTGCCGGTGGTCTGGCGCCAGTTCCCGGCCACCGTCTCATCCTCCTTACCGTCCGATGTTGCCCACTCTGTATGTCCACCGAGTGTATCGGCAAGTCGGGAGGATTACTTTATGGTCCGTGACCTGCTGCTTCGTCTCGTCGCGGGGACGGGATTTGAACCCGTGACCTCTGGGTTATGAGCCCAGCGAGCTACCGGACTGCTCCACCCCGCAGGACGATGCTAGCAACCCTGCCCCGATCCGCCAACCGGGGTCAGGGATAGGAGATAGAGGGGCCCGAAACGTCACCCCCCTCCCCGCTCTCGTGGGGGAGGTCCTGGGGGGTGGTCGGAATGGGTCGTGAGGACGTGCCGGAGCCTTCGGCCAAGCTCGTCGCCATGTACCACGAGATCTGGACGGAGGTCGACGCGAACTACCGGAACAAGGATCCGAAGGGCGGCCTGCCCCTGACCCCTCGAGATCACCTGGGGTGGATCAGGCGGTTTGCGGCGGACCCCCAGGGCTGCGGCAATCCGCTAGCGCTCCCGTAGTATCGCGCCGTGCAGGCATCAGAGCTGATGCAAGATGCTGGCCCGTTCTACCGTCGGCAGGTAGAGCGCTGTTCCGAGCTTGGAATCGATGCCGGCGCGCTTCCGGTCAGCCATCTCGCCGTCAGGACTCGGACCTGGCGTGAGTACCTCGTTCTGCGTGACGAGTTCGAAGAGCGGTCCGTCGCCAACCTCGAAAACGTCTGGAACGGACGGCCGATCTCCAAACTCCTGCTCGAAGACCCGTTGCAGCTCTCCGAGTCGGCGTCGGTCGAGCTCGTCGAGCTGATTCCGCCGTTTCATCAGCGCGTCTATCGGATGGGCCTCGAGCACGTCGGTTTCGTAGTCGGCGCCGACCTCGATGACTTCTCGAGGCGTCATCGCGCCGTGCTCACGGGACAGCAATTCCAGAGCTCGGCGAACGAGCCCGTGTACATCCTGTTCGACGATTACACCCACGTGAAGTTCCATCAGCGGTCGCTCAAGGATGCCTGCGAGCGCGAAGGTCTCGGCTTCGTCGGTTTTCAGCACGTCGACTGGCATCCAGTCGACGTGCTCGCCGGTCCATACGAAGTCGCCTGACCGTTCCCGTCAGCTCAGGTCGCGGCAGAAGCTGGTCGACCTCCTCGGGGTGTGCGTGAGCGGCCACATGGGGCCCGAAACGAACGCCTGGGGGCTCGAAGGCACGCCGGGGAGGGGGGTGCAGGCGGGGTGACGTTTCGGGCCCCTCTACCCCATCCCGACGCCCCGGATCCGCCCGGAGGCAGGGGCGGGGAGGGGCGTGACGTTTCGGGCCCCTCTATCTCCTATCCCGCCAACCGGGGTCAGCTGGCGGTGGGCGACGGTGTCGGTGACGGAGTGGGCGTCGGCGTGGGCTGTCCGGCGTTGGTGGCCAGGGCGCTGGCCTGCTCGATCAGGTTCTGGGCGGTCTGGATCTCCTTCTGGTACGTGCCCAGGTCGCCGGCCTTCAGTGCGGCGTCTGCGGCCTGGAAGTGCTGCACGGCCTGCGCCAGCAGCGCCGCCACCTGCTTGTTGACCGGGCCGGTGCCCCCGCCCGGGCCCGTCGGCGGCGTGGGCGGCGCCTGGTTGAACGAGGCGGCGATGGCGTCTGGCAAGGTGTTGCCCAGGCCAACGGTCCCGCCGTGCACCACGAGCACGCGTTTCAGCTCGGGGAACTGTCCCTCCTGCGCCCCCTGCACAAACACCGGCTGGATGTACAGGAACCCGTCCCCGATCGGGATGACCAGGAAGTTCCCGAACACCACCCGAGACCCACCGGTGCCCAGCAGGGTGCGCTGCTGCGAGAACTCCGCGTTCGAGTTGATCCGGTTGAACACCTGCACGGGCCCGTCCACGTTCTCCCCGGAGGGGAACTCGAAGCTGACTAACTGCCCGTAGCTCTGCGGGTCCGACCGCGCGGCCATCCAGGCGACCATGTTGTTTCGGCCGGACGGCGTGAACGGCAGGATCAGCGAGAACTCCTCCGTGGCGTTCCCAGGCAGCGCGGTGATCACGTAATAGGGTCGGAGCGACCCTCCTGACCCGTTCGCCGCTGCGCTCGGGTCCGTGGGGATGGCCCAGAAGTCCTGCTTTTGGTAGAAGACGGTGGGGTCGGTCACGTGGTAGCTGGCGAACTGGCTCGCCTGCACCATGAACAGGTTCTCCGGGTAGCGGAAGTGCGCCCTGAGCTCGGCCGAGGCCTCGCTGAAGGGCGTGAACAGGTCCGGGAACGCGTTCTCCCACACCTGGATGATGGGGTCGGTGGGGTCCGCCACGTAGTACTTCATCTGGCCGCTGTAGGCGTCGACCACCACCTTCACGGAGTTCCGCATGTAGTTGACCTCGCCGGAGAGGTCGCGCCCGGTGGCGCTTGCCAGGCTGATGCGCTGCGAGTACGGGTAGTTGTCGGTCGTGGTGTAGGCGTCCTGGATCCACACCAGCCGCCCGTCCACGACCGCCGCGTACGGGTCGGCGTCGTATTGGAGGAACGGCGCGGCCTTGGGGATGCGTGACTTGATGTCGCGGAAGATCATGATCCGGCTGTCGCCGTGGATCAGGCTCGAGATGAGCAGGTTCACGTCCTTGTACCGCCACGCGAACAGCAGCTTGCCGAAGAACCCGCCCATCTGAATCCCGCCCGGCCCCGCATACGCCGGCGCCGTCTGCTGGGACGAGTCCTTCTGGTAGTCGAGCTCCTTCACGCCCGAGTCCACCACCACGAACGGGACGTCCTGGCGCTCGCCGAAGTACACGCGCCGCCCTCGCCCGTTCAGGGGGAGCTGGCCCTTGGGTGGGATGTCTTGAAGGATGAAGTCGGGCTGGCCCTCGGTGGTGGCGGCGTTGACCTGGCTGGCCACCGCTCCATAGCCGTGCGTGTAGACGAGGTGCCGGTTCTGCCAGGTGCCCGCGTCACCGGGGATCCCGTTCTGGCTGACCTCCCGGGCCGAGATCATCACCATGCGCTCCGTGCCGTCCAGCGGATACCGATCGACGTCGACGTCCTCGAATTCGTAGTAGTTCCGGATCCGCTGGAGCTGGAGGTAGTTGTCCTCGAGGATGCCGGGCGCCCACAGTCGGATGTTGTCGATCGTGGACTGGTTGGCCGAGACGTCGTTGGAGGTCAGATCCGTCCTCGGGCTGGTGTCCTTGCTCTGGATACCGTTCAGCTGAAATGCCACCCGTGTGGCGTCGATATTTCGCTTGATGAAGGGCTCCTCCCGCTGAAGCTGCTGCGGCGCAACGGAGAAGCGCTGGATGGCCGCGGGGAAGATGCCGCCGGCCACGATCGAGGCCAGCACCAGCAGCCCCAGGGCGATGGCCGGCAGGGCCCAGCCCCGGAACCGGATGTTCACCAGGAACGCGATCGAGCAGGCGATGGCGATGAACACCAGCAGGGTCAGGGCCGGCAGCTGGGCGTGCACGTCGGTGTAGGAGGCTCCCGTGCCCACGCCGCGACCCGACACCACCAGGTCGAAGCGCCCCAGCCAGTACCCCCACGCCTTCACCAGCACGATCAGCCCGAGCAGCACCGACAGGTGCGCCTTCACCTGGGGGGTCACCCGCTCGCCGGTGGCCTGCAGCCGGATGCCGCCCCACAGGTAGTGGGCGATGGCCACGATCACGGTGATCCCCACCAGCGCCGAGAACAGCCACCCCTGGACGAAGTGCAGGAACGGCAGCCGGAAGATATAGAAGGCCGGGTCCTTGTGGAATTGCGGGTCGACCGTGTGGAAGCTCACGCCGGTGGAGTTCCGCCACAGCAGGAAGTTCCGCCACTCCGACGACGCCCCGATCCCCACGAACAGGGCGATGAGGGCAGAGAACGCGGGGAGGATCCACTTCACGTAGGGCTCCACGGCCACTCGGTATCGCTCGATGACCTCCTGCTCCGGCGTGAACACCCGGAACGGCGGGGTCAGGCGGCGCACGATCAGGAGGTTGGCGAACAGGACCCCGAAGAACACCACGCCGAAGATCAGGCCCAGGACGACCTTCGACCAGAAGATGGTCCAGAACACGCTGGAGAAGTGGACCTCCCGAAACCACAGCAGGTCCACGTAGAAACCGGACAGGACGTTCAGGGCGATGACGATCAGGACGACGGCCACGCCGAGGACGATCAGCCACCGCCGTCTTCCCCCTCGGATCGCCTGCGCCACGGTCCCTCCGCCCTCGCGGGCGCTCAGCGTATCACCGGTTCCCCGATTCCCCGGCGCCGCTCTGGAGGTAGGCCAGGGCGTCCTGGAACCGGTCCACGGGGACCAGCGGGAGGCCACGGGCGACCTCCCGGGCGTCCGCCAGGTTCCGGCGGGGCAGCAGGAACACCGTGGCCCCGGCCGCCCTGGCCGCCGCGATCTTCTGCTGCACGCCGCCGATCGGGTCGATGGTCCCGTCGGGCTCGATCTGGCCCGTCCCGGCGATGGTCCGCCCTCCGGTCAGGTCGCCCGGGGTAAGCAGGTCGTACAGGCCGAGGGCCCACATCAGGCCGGCCGACGGCCCCCCGATGTCGCCGCTGGAGATGGTGATCGGGAACGGGAAGTTCGGCACGGTGGTGATCCCCACCAGGCGCCGCCCGGAGCCCTCGCACCGCCGCGGGACGATCGAGACCGGGAACGTGCGCCCGGCCACCCTGACCTGGAACCGGACCGGGCGGCCGCCGGGGGTGGACCGGATGACCCGGCCCAGGGCGTCGGAGTCCGACACCGGCTTCCCGTCCACCGTGACCAGGAGGTCGCCGGGGAACAGCCTCCCGTCGGCCGGGCAGCCGTCTCCCACGCTCTCGACCAGCAAGCCCTGGCCGTGCGACTTCGGGTATCCGGCCAGCCGTGACAGGACGACCACCGCGGCGTCGATCTTGCTCTGGTCCATCTGCGAGACGGAGCGCCGGGTGGCCTCCTGGCTGGACTCGCCGGGAGGGATCAGCACGTCCTCGGACACCACGTTGCGCGCCGGGTCCAGCCACGCCCCGATGGCCTGGAAGGCGTTGACCGGGGTGAACCCGACGGAGGTCAGGATGAAGTGGCCGCGCGAGGGGAACTCGTCGTGGCCGGTGATCCGGATGAGGGGCTCCACGTCCCGGGCCGGGCCGGGCCCCTCCGCGAAGTAGGGCAGCGAGACCGACCACAGTGCCGCCAGGAGGGCGGCAACGGGGACCAGCGCGGCCAGCTTCCGGTTCAGGTTCATCGAACCGGGCCATCGTACGGGAGGGACCGGCGGTCCTGGGCAGGCGGGACGGAGCCGCGGGTCGCGGGCCGGCGGGGCGTGCCCGCACAATGTGGCATGGTTGCCCTGGTCGTGGGCGTGCTGGCGGCGGCGGGCGTCGTCTCGACGGCGATGGCCTGGCGGGTGGTCTCATCGCCCGCCGCTTCCTGGGGCAGTAGCCTCGCCGGCGGCCCGCGGGCCTCAGGCGCCCCGGGTGAACAGGAAGGCCGAGCGGTAGTCGGCCAAGTGGTCGAGCATCCGGCCGGCTCCCAGCACCACGGTCTCCAGCGGTTGCTCGGTGAGGTGGACCGGCACCTCGCATTCCTTGGCCAGGCGAACCTCCAGGCCGTGCAGCAGGCTCCCCCCGCCGGTCAGGAACATCCCGGTCTCCAGGACGTCGTGGGCCAGCTCCGGCGGCGAGGTGGCCAGGGTGTCCCGGGTGGCCTCCACGATGCGCAGCACCGACTCCGACAGGGCCTCCCGGACCTCCTCCTCGCCCACCTCGACCTCCTTGGGCATGCCGGTGGCCAGGTCGCGCCCCCGGACCTGGGCCCCGGGCAGGTCCGGGATCGGGTAGGCCGAGCCGATGGCGATCTTCATCTGCTCCGCGGTGCGCTCCCCCACCGCGATGCCGTAGAGCTTGCGGACGTGGTGCTGGATGGCCGCGTCCATGTCGAAGCCGCCGACCCGGATGGCCTTCCCGGTGACGATGCCCCCCATCGACACCACCGCCATCTCCGAGGTGCCCCCGCCGATGTCCACGATCAGGTTCCCGATCGGCTCGTGCACGGGGAGGCCCGCGCCGATGGCGGCCGCCAGCGGTTCCTCCACCAGGGCCACGTCGCGGGCTCCCGCGCTGCGGGCCGCCTCCTTCACCGCGCGGCGCTCCACCTCCGTGATGGCCGAGGGCACGCAGATCAGCACGCGGGGCCGGGGGAACCGTGACACGCCCACCCGCTTCAGGATCAGCCGGATCATGTGCTCCGTGATGTCGAAGTCCGTGATCGCGCCGTGGCGGAGGGGTCGCATGGCCACCACGTGCCCGGGGGTCCGCCCGATCATCTCCCAGGCCTCGTCGCCCATGGCCAGGACGTCGCCGGAGCGGGTGTTCAGGGCGATCACGGTGGGCTGGTCGAACACGATGCCCTCGCCATGCCGGTACACCAGCGTGTTCGCGGTGCCGAGGTCGATCGCCAGGTCGCGGCCCAACTAGCTGCCCATCACCCAGTTCGACTCGCCCGAGGTGAGGGCCTCCTTCTTCCAGATGGGCGCGTCCTCCTTGATCCGCTCGATACCGTGGCGGCAGGCCTCGAAGGCCTCGGCCCGGTGCGGCGCCGAGCACGCCACCACCACCGACACGTCCCCGATGGCCAGGGGTCCGGTCCGGTGCAGCAGGGCCACTTTCCGCACCGGCCACGTGTCCAGCATCCCGCGGGCCACCTCGGCCAGTCGGGCCTCGGCCATCTCGTCCCAGGCCTCGTACTGCAGGCCGGTGACCTCGCCGGCGTTCGAATGGTCGCGGACGGTGCCCAGGAACAGGCAGGTGCCGCCCGCGCCGGGGTCGGCCACGAAAGCCAGGGCTTCCCCAGGATCGAGGGAATCGGCGGTGATCCGGACGAGGACCCGGTCGTCCATCCGCCCCATTGTACGGACGGTCCGAAGTCGAACGAACAGCTGGGCAGTGGCATGATATTGCAACTGTGCTATATTCCTTGGAGTTATGAACACGGTGAGCCTTGGAATCGAGGTCGCTCGTCGCCGGAAGACAGCCGGTCTAACCCAGGCCGAGCTCGCGAAGGCCATGGGGACCACGCAATCCGCCATCTCCAAGATCGAGAGTGGACGAAACGTTCCCACCATCCCGCTGTTGGAACGGCTGGCCGACGCCACCGGCAGACCGATCGAGCTGGTCCTGGGGAGTCGAGACCGTGCCCCTACCAGCGAGGAACGTGCCCGCCGGGTTCGGCGAGTCCTCCGGGACTATCGGTTCAATCCGTGGGAGCGTTCCCCTTCCAGTGCCGAGGCGAAGACCTTGATTGCGGACGACCTTACGCGTGAGCGTTTCGAAAGCCCGACGTCTACTCGCTCAAGCGGCCGCTAGACCTAGGCCGTCGCGGCTGACGCGCCACCTGCTCGTGGCCGCTGCCCTTCGCGAAGCCCTGACCCACGACCCCATCGTCGTCGGGGGCACCGCCGAGGAGTACTGGACGTCCGCGGAGTACCACGAGACCGATCTGGACGTCTGCGTTCCGCTCACGGCATCGGACCGCAGCACGCTTCGCTCGTTGGGCTTTGAGCTTGAGGGACGGCACTGGTACCACCCGAGAGCGCAGGTCGCGGTCGAATTCCCCGACGCACGAATCGATGGGGACGAGGGGCGCACGGTGGAGGCGTCCATCGGGTCGGCCACGGCGAGGCTCATCGGCCTGGACGACCTCTACATCGACCGGCTGAAACAGGCGACCATCAACGAGCGTCGCGAGGGCGTCGAGTTCCAGTCGGCGCTCGCGGTGGCCGCGGCGAACCTTGAGGCCATCGATTGGAGCTATGTGTCCGCGCGGATCCGGCGGGTGCTCGAGACCGATCGCCCGCTGGGTGAGCCGATGCGGCGGCTCGACTCCAGGATTCGCCGGCGCGCCCGGCATCGACTCTCGGAACCCGGGCCATAGCGGGGTCTGATCTGGCGTCGTTGGTAACGGGGCGGCCTCCTAGAATGGGTTCCGTGGACGAGCCGGAGCCGCCGAAGCCTCCCGAGGTCCCGCTGGGCGACGTGTTCTCGGAGATCCCCCTGTTCCGGGAGATCCAGCGCGTCCTGCTGTCGGGGACCGGGCCGGTCAACTGGGAGCTGGCCCGCCAGGTGGCCATCGCGGTGGCCAGCTGGGGGACGGACGACCCGCCGCCGACCGACGAGGATCGCCGCGGGTTCGAGGACACGGTCCGGGCGGCCGAGCTGCACGTGGCCGAGCTGACCGGCCTGTCGGCGCCCTCCGAGGTGGCCACCATCGAGGTCCAGCGCCGCTCGCAGTGGGTGGAGGCGGCCGTCGGCGGACTCCGCGAGCTGATCGAGCCCAGCGCCGCCCGCATGAGCGAGTCGTTCGCGAAGCTCCAGCAGGACCAGCTCCCCCCGGAGCTGGGCGGACAGCTCGGCGGCGCGGGGGCCGGGGCGGGCGCGGCCGCCCTGCTGGGGCCGCTCTCCGCGCTGCTGCTCGGCGTGCAGACCGGGACGGTGCTCGGGACGATCGGCCAGCGAGCCCTGGGGCAGTACGACGTGCCCCTCCCGCGCCCGGCCACGAACGTCCTGCAGTTCGTGGTCCCGACCATCGCCCGCTTCGAGCAGGAGTGGAGCCTGCCGCCCCTGGAGTTCCGGGCGCGGGTGGCCCTGCACGAGGTGGTCCACCGGTTCGAGTTCGCCCGGCCCTGGGTCCGCGGCCACCTGCTCTCCCTGGTCAGGGACTACGCGTCCACCCTCGACCTCGACCTGGGAGGCCTCCAGGAGCGCCTGGAGCGGATGGACATCTCGGACCCGGAGGCCCTGCAGCAGCTGTTCCAGTCGGACGAAGGGCTGTTCGGGCCGGTGATGGACGACGAGCAGCGGCTCAAGCTGGCCCGGGTCCAGTCCTTCGTGGCCGCCGCGGAGGGCTACGGCGAGCACGTGACGTCCCGCCTGGGGACGAAGATGCTGCGGTCGGAGCCGCAGATCGTGGAAGCGCTGCGGCGGAGCCGGGAGGGCGAGAGCGACGACCCCGTGTTCGAGCGGCTGCTGGGGATCGAGATGAAGCTCGACCAGGTCCGGCAGGGCGTCCGGTTCTGCGAGACGGTGGTCGAGCAGACCGACGAGGCCACGCTGGCCCTGATGTGGGACTCGGCGGAGACCCTCCCCTCGCTCCCCGAGCTGGAGGAACCCCGCCTGTGGCTGGCCCGGGTGGCCTGACGGAGCATCGCGGACCATGCCGGGCGATTTCGCGACCACCGTGCGGCCCGCCGTGGAGGCGCAGCTGGACGCCGGGGAGTCGCTGCAGGGACTGATCGCCGCGACCCAGCAGAAGACCTTCAGCGGCCAGCTGTACGCGGTCGCCGTGACCGACCGGCGGCTCCTGCTCGTGCCCCTCGACCGCCGGCTGCAACCGAAGGGCGACGTCCGCTCCATCACCGCGCAGGCGCTGGCCTCCGCCCACGTCGACGGAGCCGGTGAAGGCTGGTGGACCGCGCCGGAGGCCATCCTGGACGCCTCGGCCCTCACCCTGCGGATGCAGACCACCGACGGCGAGAAGTTCAAGCTGATGATGATGAGGGGGACCGGGCTCCTGGGCGGGCTGGGAGGAGGGCAGGCCCAGAGCGACGGCATCCTGGCCCTGGCCGAATGGATGCGCCGAAACCTGGGTGACCGCCCCGCCTGAGCCTCGACTATCCTTTCCTCCCGATGCCGCTCGGTGAGCTCGTGTTCGCGAACCTGGTGGACCTGCGGGTCTACCAGGGCCAGGGCCGCGACGGCGCGCCGGGGATCTACGTGGTGTCGCTGCCGGGCCGGGCCCTGCCGTTCGTCTCGTACCGGGCGTGGAAGGTCCCCACCGGCTTCGTCTCCGAGGAGCTTCGCCTGACCGCTCCCTCCGGGCGGGTGGCGCACCGGTGGGGCCCGAACATCCGGCGGATGGTGGGCTCCATGGACCTCACCGTGGAGACCGACACCATCGAGGACGCCGTGCTGGCGGAGGCCGGGACGTACCTGGCCTCGTTCATCCTGGAGGACCAGATCCTGGGCGAGGTGGAGGTGCCGGTGTACCTGCAGTCCGCCCCGGCCACGCTGCCCAAGCACGTCGAGGACGGCCTGAAGCGGTCCGACGTGATCTGGGTGGGCGTGGAGCCCGCAAAGAAGGGCGGGAACGGGCGCCCCAAGACCATCCCTGCCTGGTTCGTGTACCGGCAGGGGAAGATCTACCTGGTGTCACAGCTGGAGCCGGGGCCCGCCGAGCAGACCGTCCCGGGGCTCCCGGACGCGTCCGAGCTGGTGGTGATCACCAGACGGAAGGGCCGCGACACCTCGCTGGACCGGTTCCACGCGAGCGTCCGGGTCCTGGACCCCGCCCAGCCCGACTACGACCAGGCCATCAAGTTCCTGGCCGACCGGCGGCGGAGCCGGTTCGGCCCGCCGGAGGAATCCATCGCCAGGTGGCGGGAGTCGTGCGTGATCGCGGAGCTCACGCCGGTCGTTTCCGTCTGATCCTCTAGCTCACCGCCACCGCCGCAGGTGCCACCCTCCTCGGCTCGTCGTCCCGGCCGGGACGCGGGGCCACCGCCCGCCCTAGGGCCCGGGCCAGGGCCGACAGCTCCGCCACCAGCCCGACCAGCTCGTCGGGGGTCAGGGCCTGCGGACCGTCGCACAGCGCTTCGCTGGGAGTGGGGTGCACGTCCACCATGATCCCGTCGGCCCCCGCGGCCAGCGCGGCTCGGGCCATGGCCGGGACCAGATCCCGGCGGCCCGTGGCGTGGGAGGGGTCCACGATCACCGGGAGGTGGGTCTCCTGCTGGGCCACGGCCATGCCGGCCAGGTCCAGGGTGTTCCGGGTGGAGGGCTCGAACGTGCGGATCCCCCGCTCGCACAGCACGATGTCGGAGTTCCCCTGCTGGGCGATGTGCTCGGCGGCCATGATCCACTCCTCCACCGTGGCCGACAGGCCCCGCTTCAGCAGGACCGGCCGGTGGGCCCGGCCCACCTCCTTCAGCAGCGAGAAGTTCTGCATGTTGCGGGTCCCGATCTGGAGCGCGTCCGCGACCTCGGCCACATGCTCGACGTCCCGGGCCTCCATGACCTCGGTGACCACGGGAAGGCCGGTCTCCTCCCGGCACTCCGCCAGGATGGCCAGGCCGTCTCGGGCCAGCCCCTGGAACGCGTAGGGCGAGGTCCGCGGCTTGTAGGCGCCGCCCCGCAGGAGCGTGGCCCCGGCGTCCCTGGCAGCTCGGGCAGAGGCCAGGGCCTGGTCCCGGTTCTCCACCGCGCACGGCCCCGCGATTATGGCGACGCCGGCCCGGCCCACCTCCGCGTTCCCGATGTGGACCGTGGTCAGCGCCGGGTGCAGCTCCCGGGCCACCAGCTTGTAGGGCTTGCCCACCTGGACCACGTGGTCCACGCCGGGCAGCGTGGACAGGGGAAGCGACAGGAACGCGGCGGTGTCGCCGACCAGCCCGATGATGGTCCGGAACTTCCCGTGCACCACGTAGGCCTCCCCCGACGCGTCCTGCACCCGCATGACCACGCGGAGGATGTCCTCTTCCCTGGCGTCGCTCCTCATCACCACGACCATCGCGACCTCCCGGTTCTCAGCGGGCCTGGCCCCGGGAACGGAAGAACCCCGGGGGTTTGGCCCGGGGTTCCTGTCGGTGCTTCTCTGGCAACAGGTGGCTACGCCGGGCTTCGCCCCGCGAAATACCAGCCGCCAAAGAAGAACCGGTTCATCGTGGGCGGCATTCTGCCCGATCTGTCCGGATCGTGCAAGACCGCGTTCGGCCCTCGGTTCAGGTCGGAAGCGAGCTGGTCCCCTTCTCGCGTTCCCCCAGCGGCTTCTGTACCAGGCGACGTCCCAGTACCGACCGAACTTGCGGCCGTGCTCGGAGAACCGTCCGACCTCCCGGAACCCCAGCCGCTCGTGGAGCGCGACGGAGGCCGGGTTCGGCAGCGCGATGCCGGCGACCGCCCGGTGCACGTCCCAGCCGCGGAGAGCCCGGAAGAGCTCCTCGTACAGCGCCCTGCCCAGGCCGCGGCCAGCGTGGTCGGGATGGAGGTACGCGCTGGTCTCCACCGTGGTGTCGTAGCCCGATCGTGGTCGGTACCGACCGCTCGCCGCCCAGCCGACCACCGCCTCGTCGAGCTCGGCCACCAGCACCAGGTGCCGGGGGTCGGCCTGATGGTCCGCGAGCCAGGCCTTCCGTCCCTCCACGGTGGGCGGTTCCCCGTCGAAGGTCACGTGCGTGCGCAGCACGTAGTGCGCGTAGATCGCCGTCAGCGCGCCGGCATCGGCGTCCCGGGCGGGCCGGATCGCCACCCGGTTCGTCACCCCGGCCGGCGCGGCCGGATTAGCTCGCCGCACCCGGGACCGGGCAGGTGATCGCCCTGGTCACCCCGCCGAGCGAGGCGATGTCGGCGAGGACCCGGTCCGCGAGCGCGCTGAGCGACGGAGCCTCCGCCAGGGCGATCACGTCGTAGGCGCCCGTCACGCCCTGTGCGGACCTGACGCCGCGGATCCGGGAGATATCCCGGACCACGCCGGCCAACCGTCCTGCCCCGGTCTGGATCAGGATGTACGCCCTCATCGTGGACCTCCTCCACGTCGCCTGCGTGCAGGGTACGGATGGCGTGTTGCCGGGAGGTCTCAGCTCGGTGAACTGTTGGTAAACGGTAGGATGCCGCGCGTGCCCCTCACGGTCGTCGACCACCCGCTGGCCGCGCACCTGCTGACCGCGCTCCGCGACCGGACGACCGCTCCCCCCGTGTTCCGCACGCTCACCAAGCGCCTGACCCTGGCCCTGGTGCTCGAGGCCGTGCGGGGCATCGAGACCCGCGACGTCGAGGTGGACACGCCTCTCGAGCGGACCACCGGGAAGGCGGTGGCCGGCGACCTGGTGGCGGTGCCCATCCTCCGGGCGGGCCTCGGCATGCTGGAGGCCGTCACCGAGCTGTTCCCGGAGGTGGCGGTGGGCTATGTCGGCCTGGAGCGCGACGAGGCCTCGCTCCAGCCCAACGCGTACTACGAGAAGATGCCGCCGCTGGCAGGCCGGCACGTGCTGGTGCTGGACCCCATGCTGGCCACGGGCGGCTCCGGCTCCGCCGCGTGCCGGGCGGTGCGGGCCGGCCATCCCGCGGACATCCGGTTCGTGTGCGTGGTGGCCGCGCCGGAAGGGCTGGCCAAGATGGAGGCCGAGCATCCGGACGTCCCCATCTTCTCCGCGGCGCTGGACCGGCAGCTGAACGACCGCGGATACATCCTTCCGGGCCTCGGTGACTTCGGGGACCGCCTGTTCGGAACCGAGTAATCCAAGCCGCTTGACCTTGCCACCTCGTATCCACGAGAGTATGCAGCCGTGCCGCGGGGCAGAAGCCGGGGGGCTGCCGGCTCGGGGCAACGTCGTGCCGAGCCGCGCTCCGGGGAAGGAGGGGACCGTTCATGAGGCGAGTAGCTCGGGTCGTCTCGCTTGTCGCCATCGTCGCCCTTGTCGGGGTGGCGTGCAGCAAGAAGTCGACCAGCACCACCAGTGGAGCGACCGGAGGTAAGCCCGGCGCGGGCGTGACCGTCTGCGAGGTGTCGGACTCCGGTGGGTTCAACGACAAGAGCTTCAACCAGACCGCCCACAAGGGCGTGACGGACGCGGAGTCCAAGCTCGGCGTCAAGGGTGTGTTCCTGGAGTCCAAGAGCGACCAGGACTACGTGCCCAACGTCAACACGTGCGTGCAGCAGAGCGCGAACCTGACGGTGACGGTCGGATTCCTGCTCGGCGACGCGACGCAGACCGCTGCGCTGGCCAACACGGACCTGAAGTTCGCCATCGTGGACTTCGCGTACTTCGACAAGAAGGGGAACCTGGACAACCCTCCCAACTTGGAGGGGCTGACCTTCTCCACGGACCAGGCGGCGTTCCTGGCCGGGTACCTCGCTGCCGGGATGACCAAGTCCGGCACCATCGGGACGTTCGGCGGCATCAACATCCCGCCCGTGACGATCTTCATGAACGGGTTCGCGGCCGGGATCCTCAAGTACAACCAGGACGCCGGGACCAACGTCCAGCTCCTGGGGTGGGACCCTGCCACGCAGGACGGCACGTTCACCGGCGACTTCACCAACCAGGACAACGGGAAGCGGATCGCCGAGCAGTTCATCGGGCAGGGCGCCGACATCATCCTGCCGGTGGCCGGGCCGGTGGGCCTGGGCGCCGCAGCGGCGGCCCAGGACGCGGGCAACGTCATGATGATCGGCGTGGACACCGACCAGTTCGTGTCGGCTCCGGAGTACGACGCCCTGTGGCTGACCAGCATCGAGAAGCACATCGACGTCGCCGTCTACACGGCGATCGACCAGGTCATCAAAGGCACGTTCGACGGCGGCGGCCTGTACGTGGGCACGCTGAAGAACGACGGCGTCGGGATCGCCCCGTTCCACAACTTCGACAGCCAGGTCCCGGACGCGCTGAAGAGCAAGCTCGACGAGCTGAAGGCGGGCATCATCGACGGCTCGATCTCCGTCGACCCCAAGGACTACCTGTCGCCGTAGCGAGGTAGGCCAGCGATTCGGAGGGGGGTGCCGGTGACGGCGCCCCCCTCCTCGTGGCGGTACGAAGGGGCGCCGTGAAGCTGGAGCTCCGCGGGATCACCAAGCGCTTTCCCGGCGTGGTGGCGAACGAGGACGTCGACCTCGCCGTGGAACAGGGAGAGATCCACGCCCTGCTGGGCGAGAACGGCGCCGGCAAGACCACGCTCATGAACATCCTCTACGGCCTGTACCACGCCGACGAGGGCGAGATCCTCATCGACGGCGGCGCGGTCAGGTTCAACACCCCGGGGGACGCCATCGCCGCGGGCCTGGGGATGGTCCATCAGCACTTCATGCTGGTTCCGGTATTCACCGTCACCGAGAACATCATGCTGGGGGTGGAGTCGGTGGGACGGTTCGGCCTGCTGGACCGGCGGGCAGCCCGCAGGCACGTCAAGGAGATCAGCGAGCAGTACGGGCTCCACATCCCGCCGGATGCCATCGTGGAGGAGCTCCCGGTCGGCGTGCAGCAGCGCGTGGAGATCGTGAAGGCGCTGTACCGCGAGGCCGAGGTGCTGATCCTGGACGAGCCGACGGCCGTGCTCACCCCGCAGGAGACCGAGGAGCTGTTCCGGGTCATGCGGTCCCTGAAAGAGGCGGGGAAGTCGATCATCTTCATCACCCACAAGCTGAAGGAGGTCCTGGCCGTCGCGGACCGGATCACCGTCCTGCGGCGGGGCAAGGTGGTGGGGACAACCAGGCCGGCGGAGACCTCGGAGGAGGAGCTGGCCTCGATGATGGTCGGCCGGACGGTCCAGCTCACCGTGGACAAGACCGTGGCGAAGCCGAAGGACCCGGTGCTGGAGGTGACCGACCTGGTGGTGCACGACGACCGCGGGCACGTGGCCGTGGACGGCGTCTCCCTCGACGTTCGCAGCGGCGAGATCGTGTGCGTGGCCGGCGTGCAGGGCAACGGCCAGACCGAGCTGGTGGAGGCACTCACCGGCCTCCGTCCGGCGGTGGCCGGCTCGGTCCGCGTGGAACGCGCCGAGATCACCCGGGCCTCGCCCCGGCACGTCCTGCGCGCGGGCGTAGGTCACGTCCCCGAGGACCGGGTCCGTGACGGGCTGGTGGTGGATTTCTCCATCGCCGACAACCTGGTGCTGGATACCTACGACCAGGCCCCGTTCGCCCACGGGATCGTGCGGGACAACGACGCGATCATGGCGGCGGCCACCGAGCGGAAGGATGCGTTCGACATCCGTGCCACGTCGGTCGACCAGCCCGCCGCCACGCTCTCCGGGGGCAACCAGCAGAAGGTCATCGTGGCCCGGGAGTTCTCCCGGCCCATCCGCCTGCTGATCGCGAGCCAGCCCACCCGGGGCCTCGACGTCGGCTCGATCGAGTACATCCACCGCCGGATCATCGAGAAGCGAGACGAAGGAGTGGCCGTGCTGATCATCTCGCCGGAGCTGGACGAGGTGCTGGCCCTGGCCGACCGGATCGCCGTGATGTACCGGGGCCGGATCACCGCGATCGTGCCCTCGGACGAGGCCACCAGGGAACGCATCGGGCTGCTCATGGCCGGCGCGAAGGCCGGGAACGGGGACGGCGACGGGGCACGGCCGGGCGAGGAAGCGGTGAGCCCGTGACACCTTCTGTGTCAACCCACCCGCCTCTCATGGGCGCTGCAGGGCTGTTTTCAGGCCACCTCCTTTCGGCCGAGTTCGAGTCGCTTGGCGCCACCGTGCCGGCGGCGTCGTACGGGGTCCGGTCGACCCAGCATCGGTAGATCACCCGGATCCACGCTCTAGCCAGGATCCGCACGGCGTGGGGGTGATCGCACCCCCGGTCGATGGCCGCCTGGTAGATCGCCGCGGCCCATGGGCTT
>WNGL01016556.1_pt1 | contig 18464 bp, 15 predicted proteins | sample 5400591 | NCBI WGS metagenome assembly WNGL01 (sample SAMN13153377, study PRJNA577476) | soil metagenome | isolation source: 80 cm soil or saprolite under Garry oak tree replicate 1 | place: USA:California | collected 2016-06-15 | reverse complement strand
TGTATGCATTCTACCAGCCACGTGGCTGAGACTGAGTTCGTATTCTAGGTTTGAGGAATGTTTTGAGAAATCGATGATCGTTCCGTCCGTTCGGATGTTGTTTCGCTTGTAAGATTCGATGTCTTTCTCTTCTCTGTAGAATTCCTGTCCGTGGTCAAATGATACGAAAGCGCATCGGATTACTCCAATCGCGCCAATACAGTCGAGTTTGTCAGCGTCGAAAAGGCATTTCGCTTCGATCGTTTGGGGCTCAGTACTTGTTCTCTTTCTGTGAGATTCTATGCAGTGGCACACAGCGTCGATTGTCCTGTTGGCCACCTCGAGTCGTTTCAGAATCTTCCTCGCTTCTTTTGCTCCTTCAATCTCGTGCCTGAATCCTTCGATGTTAGAATGCGTCTCTTTGTTTTCAAACACATCGTGCAATATCGCAGCAAGTTCGATAACGTCTAGATCAGCACCTTCCTGTTTTCCAATCTTCAATGCAATTCCCACCACGCGCTCGATGTGACTCCGTCCATGAGCCCAGTCATGCTCAGGGTAGTATGAGCCTGCGACGGCCCAAACTCTTTCTCGCATCGAATCTGTCAGCATATTGCCTAACTCTCTAAGATTCAATTAGCACGACTAACCTTAAGCTCGTTTCGCTTTCCTGAAGGAACGAATCTAACCACGCTCTCACATAACCCCCGACTGAACCGCGAACGAGTCACCCGAAAAATCATAGAAGAGCCTCCGACAGCACTGGACAGAGGAACCCACCCTTGAATGATCTTCTGGTTAGGTCTATTCAGGAGTCGGATCGCAATTGGGTAGCATCCTTCGTGGAATCTCACTGGGGTTCCGAGATTGTAGTTGCCAGGGGCCGGGTCATTCGTCCAGCTGAACTTGATGGTTTTGCGGCTTTCAAACGAAAAAATCTCGTCGGCTTGCTGACCTACAGGATACAGGGTTCTGACTGCGAGATAGTCACCATCGACAGCACCGCTCAAGGAGAGGGAATCGGAACGGCGCTCATTGAGGCTGTCAAGGAGAGAGCCAAGGCGATAGGTTGTATGAGAGTCTGGCTCATAACAACCAACGACAATCTAAACGCCTTAGGCTTCTATCAAAGGAGAGGTTTCCGTCTCATCGCTCTATACCCCAACGCCCTCGAAGTTTCTAGGAAGTTGAAGCCTCAGATTCCGATGAAAGCGGCGAACGGTATTCCGATAAGGGATGAGCTAGAACTCGAACTTGAACTCTTAAGGTAAAACCGTGTTTCGGAGAAACAATATCGTCAAAAAGGCTTCTTGGGGAGAGCTTCAGCGAAGCTACTTTTTCTACGACTTGATTGCAGGGTCATAACTTAGGTTTCCACCGCACTCCAAGCAATAGTTCGGCAAACTTCTCCTCAAGAGGAAATTCGGCTCCAGAACCAGATAAAGATTCGGTTACTCAAACGGGCCAAAGACGAAAAAATCAGTCTTTGTCGCTAGAAAGTCATCTGTCAACGTATACTCGCTATGTGAGTTGGACCATCTTCTTAGCCAGTTAGTTCAACGGATTTGAACAATCGCCTTGGGAAGCTTGGTACTCGGGAAGCTCGTCTCGTGTTCAGGGGAACAGACCCAATACTTGGTGGAATCACGTTCGCGTGCTGTTCAATTGTTTAGGATTAAATCAGGAGTTCCTTGCCTCACCGGCTGAGAAAACATGGCACAGGAAACACATCAACCTACGCCAAAGCGAGGTAAAAAGAAGATGGTGCTAGCCCTTGTACTAGTATTGGTGGTCGTTGGAGGAGTCGTAGGATTCCTCTTCTACGCGCCATCGAACGTGCAGATAAGCATCAGGGACCCTCCACAGCAACCCTACGACTCCAGCATTACCGCGATATTCGTGACTTTCACCAGTATTGACATACACACTGCCAATGCAGGCAGCGATAGCGGATGGCATACAATAACTACGGGCGCGACGGTGAACCTGTTTACGGTGCTGAACGTATCTAAGGTCATTGGCAAGGCCTCGCTTCCAGCCGGACAGTACACGGAACTGCGGTTCAACGTCAGCAAGGTCGTCGTGACCATAAGCGGGGTTAACGTGACCTACACTATACCCAGCGGATCTCTGAAGATACCGATAACCGGCGCAGGAGCCCAGGCCTACGGTGCCTTGACCGTGAACGTTGAACTGGACCTCTCCTTCAAGACTGGCGAAATACTGAACAATCCCACGTTTACGCTGAACCCAGTTGCCACGGCAAAAGTAACCTAGCCCTAGACCATCAAGACGACGATCCAGCAATTCTACCACACCCATTCGATTCCTCAAAAGGGACACTGAAGGCTACTCTCCCCCTCCTTCTTTCCCATGCTGAACTCGATCCTCCCAAATGGAATCGACGTTCTCCAGCGTCCTTCCCTGCTTGCCCCGAGTCTAGAGAAGACGCATCGAACAATAGCAACGACTTAGTCCAAGTCCATCGACTGGCTTCAAGCTGCTAGAAAATTCTTCATAACGGATTCCGTTCAACTCTCCAGTGAAAGTTACGTTACGTTTCCACAAACAGTGCTCGACTGCAACGCGATCATGAAAAAACCAGAGTTAGCGATTGCTGGAAAAAGGGGGTGTGGGCCCGTTGTTACGAGCCCGAGAATCGATGACGCTACTTGGTCAGTCTCGTGAGAGCCGCGGATATCGCGACGATGGCAGAAACCAGTACGAGCCCCGCGCCGACAATCAACGCGAAGGCTTGGGCGATTATCTGGTTTGTGGGCAGTATGGCCCCGCTACTAATGAGAAAGTATCCTATGGCGTAGAGCACCGCTCCAACAATGAACAGTTTCGAGTGGTCGAGTATTCCTGGTAGCACTTGGGGAAGTGGGCTGTGCTCGGAGATCGTTGTAGTGGCTAGATAGAGCGCTGCGATGAAGGCGTAGCCTGCGACGATGAGTACTGCCCATCCCTGGATGGCTGTGGTGGCGTCTGAGATCATGCTGCTGGCCGCGGTTACTAGGTAGATGTTGAGAGCTAGTAGTATTGCGCCTATGGTGAGGTTCTGCCAGTGTTTGAACACTTTTGTCATCGGTTCTGTTCGAATCATTTCTGCCGACATTTTTTCTTCGAAGTCGGCGCGAGCCGAAATCCGAGAGATAAACCCGAGTTTGTTCTAAACGTTGTACGGTGGAAAACGAACAATTACGGCGGCCATCAACGTTTTCCGCCGGACAGGTACCGAAACCCGACTTTACGTTCAACGCCGCAGAAAACTGCGAGAACTTCTTCCGACAAACTTGTTCCCGCACCTTCCGAGTCGGGGTCCCTGGGAGGATGCACGGAATGAAAATGGTGTCGCCCGCGGGGAACGGTTAATATGCCAAGTGCATCGGTCAGAACTCGATTCGATTGCCTCGATATCATGGCAACCAACACAAGAAGAAACCGACCGGCGGGGTCAAGCGCAACTGGCGTGGAAAACGCGCCTTCGAAGCCGGCGGAGAACCAGTTGAGACTACTCTTGGTAAGGTCAAGCAGAGAAGAGTTGGAATCCGAGGCGGGGCTACGAAAATAAAGCTGGCATCAGCTGATTGGGCTGTTGTTACAGACAAGTCGACGGGAAAGTCGTCAAAGTCGAAACTTCTGCGTGTTGTTAAGAACCCGGCGAACGTGGACTATCAGCGGAGAGGAGTAATAACGAAAGGCGCGATCGTCGACACGGAACTGGGGCAAGCGCGTGTGACCTCTCGTCCGGGACAAGACGGAGTCATAAACGCCGTCCTCGTATCCCAAGCCAAGTCCTAGGAAAGATCGGTGGAGCCAGGGTGAAAAACCCGGGTCACATTATCATCTGGCCATTCCACATCGACAGCACCAAGACCAGAGGTCAGGGCAGAAAACTTCCCATAGCGAGGGCGATCAAGCAACCGAATCTTAGAGAGATCGTACAGGCAGCCACCTCGCTAGGTTATGTTCCGGAACCGAAAGAAAAATCGGCGATGCCCAGTCTTCACTGGGAGAAGGCAGGCTATGTTACCGTGAAGAAGGCCGCTCCGAAGGTTGCGATGCTGAAATCGATCGCTGGAGAGATTGTGAAGATTCGCCAGAGGGAGGCCCAGGCCGCCGAGCCAAAAAAAGATCGGCGGTAAACCTGACCTAGCCGTGTTCTTTGTTTGGATACATGATGATCTTGCCTGAGCGTCCCGATTTCATCAATGCAAAGGCTTTCGAGAACTCTTCAAGATCAAATCGGTGAGTTATCAGCCTAGCCAGGTCCACCTGGCCTGCCTTCAATACCTCGGCCGTCTTGTACCAGGTTCCGAAGAGCCGACGGCCAAAGACGCCCCGCACATGTGCGTCTTTGAAGACGATCCAGTTGGCTACGTCAAGTTCGATTTTCTTTGAGGGCAGACCGAAGAGGACGGCGGTTCCGCCGGGACGGAGAACTTTGAATCCTTCTTCGAAAGAGGGTTGGGCGCCTGACATCTCGAAGAACGCGTCAACTCCGCGCCCATCTGTCAAGCGCATGATCTCTTTCGCAGGGTCTTGTTGGGACCCGTTGATCATGACATCTCCACCCATATCCTTCGCCAGCTTCAACCGGTAGTCGACGATGTCAACTCCGAAAATCTTGGTCGCTCCGAATGACTTGCAAAGACCGATCAGGCAAGCGCCTATTGGACCGCAGCCAAAAACTGCGACAGTGTTCCCTGAGATCTCTGCCGCGGAGGCAGCGTGGACAGCGTTCCCCAGTGGTTCTTGAGCTGAAGCCACCTCGATCGGAATCTTGCGATCATTCAACCAAGCGTGCTGCTCGTTGAGAACGTGGTACTCCGCGAAACAACCATCTGTGTCTACCCCTCTAAGGAGCATTCGTTCGCAGATGTGGGCGTTTCCGGTTCTGCACTGGAAGCATTTGCCGCAGAAGATGTGGGTCTCGCCGGAGACAATGTCGCCTTCCCGTAGGTCGGAGACTTCCTTGCCTACCTCGATGATTTTTCCGGCGAACTCGTGTCCCATGACCATTGGAGGCTTGACTTTGTCCCTGATCGATTCGTGCCAGTCGTAGATGTGCATGTCCGTTCCACAGATCGAGGTGGCTTCTATCCGGACGAGAATGTCTCGGAGACCGGGTTTGGGTGTTGGCCAGGGTTGCTTTACGACGGCGTGCATCTTTTCTTTCAACAGATTTCCTCGAAACTGGGTGTTAGCCGCGCAAGGACCGCTGTAAAACGTTTTAGATTAGCGAGAAAATCCCAATGTCGAGAGCATGAGTCAAGAGTCCGGTTTGCAGAGAGCCCCGCTTCTAGATGCGTTGAGGGAAGAGCTTAGAGGACTGGACGAGCAGGATTTATTGTGGCGTGTCAGGACTCTTCAAAGTCCATCTGCACCGCACGCCAGGGTCGATGGCAAGAACGTTATTGTTCTTTGCTCGAACAATTATCTTGGACTGGCGAACCATCCTAAGCTCAAGGCAGCGGCTATTGCTGCCACTAGAAAATATGGAGCTGGGAGCGGATCTGTACGGGTTATCGCGGGAACAATGGATCTTCACGTTAAGCTGGAAAAGGAATTGGCAGCTTACCGGGGAACCGAGTCTTCGATCACGTTCCAGTCAGGCTACGCGACGAATCTTGGAACAATCATGTGCCTCGTTGACGAACGTGATCTGATCATTAGTGATGAATTGAACCACGGCAGCATTATCGATGGCTGTCGTCTGACGAAGGCTGAGAGGCGTGTCTACAAGCACAAGGACATGGGTGATCTCGAGACACAGTTGCAGGGGACGGAACGGTTTCGTAGGATCCTGGTCATTACTGACGGAGTCTTCAGCATGGATGGAGACATTGCTCCATTGAAGGATATTGTCAAGCTAGCGCAGGACCACAATGCTGTGACCTATGTTGACGATGCTCACGGTGACGGCGTCCTAGGCGAGAACGGCCGAGGAATAACCAACCATTTCCACTTGGAAGGAAAAGTAGACATCGACATGGGAACTTTCTCGAAAGCCTTCGGATGCGTCGGAGGATATGTTGTCGGCTCGAAAGACCTCTGCCTGTATCTTCAGAACAAGGTCCGAAGCTATCTCCTCTCCGGGTCCCACCCGCCCGCCGTCGCAGGCGCATGCATCGCCGCGCTCCAAATCGTCCAGAAACAACCGTCCTTAGTCAAGAAGCTCTGGGACAACACACGCTACTTCAAGAAGGGACTGAAAGACATAGGCTTCAACACCGGGAGCAGCCAGACACCCATCACTCCGGTGATAGTTGGGGATGCGGGTAAGGCTCGCGAACTAGCTGACAACCTCTTCAAGCTTGGAATATTCGTCCTACCAATCGTCTTTCCAATGGTGGCTCGGGACAAAGCTCGGGTCAGGACAATTGTGACCAGTGCTCATACGAGGAAGGATCTGGATGTGGCGCTGGCAGCTTTTGAGAAGATTGGCAAACAACTAGCACTAATCTAACGACAAGAGTCCTTGCTCGGGGTCCGAGTTGGCAACAAAGAAAAAGAAACAAGCGAGAAAGCCCCGAAGACCAGAGTTCACTGTTCGGAAGGCCACCTTGAAGGACCTTCCAATTCTGGTTCACCAGAGAAGGGCGATGTGGCGTGACCTTGGGGCGAGAGAACAAAGAGAGCTGGATAGAGCGGACAAGGTCTACGCGCAATGGGCGAGGTCGAGGATGAAAAGCGGAACTCTGATGGGCTGGGTCGCTGAGAATGGAGGTAGAGTCCTTGGTGGAGGATGCGTGTGGCTGCAACCTGTTCAACCCAGGCCAGGATACAATCTCATGATCCAGCCTTACCTGCTATCGATGTACACGGAACCTCGCTCAAGAGGACTTGGCGTCGCCTCAGGTGTCGTCGAGAAAGCATTGGAGTGGTGCAGGAAGAACCAGTTTCTCCAGCTCCGCTTGCACGCCAGCGAGATGGGACGCAAGGTCTACCTCAAGCATGGTTTTGAGCGCACTTGGGAAATGAGGCGCAGAATCAAGAAACTCAGAGAAGACAGCTAGGGTCTCACTCAGCGAAAGAAGTTTAGCTATCCGTTCCAACCTCCAACCTAATCTTGTCCCGTCTAGTTCCGAGGTGCTCCTGCGGAGGAGAGCTAGTGATCGTGGGCGAGAACCGGAGCGCGGAAGGCTGGCGGACAGGCTTCAAGCTTCAATGCAAGAAATGCAACAAACGATGGACCTACACAGGCGGAACCTACCACGCAGACTCGACATCAGGCTGAGAATGAAATGTCCATCGAGGCAATGGAAGAAGAGATCTCGAACCAAGCACAAGACCTCCGGGGATTCGCTTCTCAACTTCGACAAAAACACCTGCCGCAGCTCGAACGTTCCTCACTCGTATTTGTCGGGTCAGGCGACTCGTACGCGACAGCCGTCTTTGCCCAAGAACTCTCTCAGGGAGAAGCCGTTGCTTCGGACCCTTACGAGTTGCTGATGAATATCAACCGAATTAGAGGCAAGAATCTCGTAATTATTTCAGTAAGTGGCAGAACGAAAACCAACATTGAGCTAGCCAGAAAGGCAAAGGGAATCTCAAGCATCTTAGCAATCACGGCGAACCCTGAGAGCCCACTAGCTAGAGAATGTGACGAGACTCTTCAGCTACAGTATCGAACTACCGGAATACTCACATCTGGGACAACCAGTTTTACGACTAGCTTGTTGGCTTGCGCGTTACTTCTGAGGAATCTGCCAAGGACAATCCAGGCGAAGACCACTCCAAATGACACTAGACGGTTGTCAACGAGCATGAAACAGGCAGGGAAAGGAGCGTTTGTTTTCACTGGATCAGGAGTAAACTATGCACTCTCCCTCTATGGAGCTGCAAAAATCAACGAGGTCTTGGGTGCAAAAGCAGAGGCTGCATACCCGGAACAACTTGGGCACGCAAAACTGTTCTCAATAGACAAGAAACGGGACTTTGTTGTTAGCATCTCGTCAGGACGCGACAAGGCCAAAGAGACGCATCAATTGCTCACTAGGGACGGCTTCCAAACCTCAATTCTAACGTTTCCAGATAGCTCCACGGTCAATGGGAGCTTGAGGATTGCGATCTACCTTCAACGAATCGCACTCTCTCTCGCCAGGAGAAAAGGACTCAAAGAGTGCGTGTTCCTATCTGACAAGAGTAGGTTGAATCTCAGCAACCGAATGATCTACTGAGGGACCGGCGGCTTCCTAGACCACAGTCTGAAGATGCCGGTACACGTCAAGAAGATCATCAGTATCCATGCTATGGGATGCAGCGGCCTTCACTTTGGGAACCTTCGCATTCAAGGCCACAGAATAACGTACAATCCTGAAGACAGGGACATCGTTCACCCAATCTCCCACATGAGCACATCTTGATGGAGGGATTCCCGTCCATGCGCAATATTTTCGCAAACCGAGTCGCTTGTCCGGCAGAGTTTCTATTTCGCCCGTGACAATTCCATCCTTGATGCCGACCTTTGATCCAACGTAGCCTTCAAACCCGAACCTTTCAATCAAGTAAGCGCATAGAAAATCCGGATTATCAGTCAATAGAACAACTCGAATTCTATGACCCTGCAGCTTCTCCACGGTTTCTCTGATGTTTTTGATGACCTCGACCTTGGAGACTTCTCGAAGAATGTCTGCTAGCTTCATTCCTTGGAGAAGCTTGTACTCAGACGCTAGGCACTCTCTTAGGGTGATTCTTCGATGATGGTACATTTCGTCGAGAGAGTCCCATTTCTCTCCAATTCCTAGAGATCGAGCCGCTTGGGTGAGAGCTGCTTTGCGGAAGATTGTTCCATCGACATCGAAGGACACCATTGAGAAGGAGGAGAGCGGCAAGGTCTTCACCCTCTTCGAGGTCAGGTGTATTCGAGGGTCTTGAACTCTTTCCGCAGCCTTGTCGCGGCTCTGCGTACGCTGCTCGGTTCTTCGCCCTTGTAGACTCTTACAATCAGTTCTGCAACCTTTTCCATATCTCGGGCTTTCATTCCGCGTCGAGTGGATTCGTTGGTCCCAAGTCGGATTCCGTGATCTACTATCATGTTTGCTTCCTCCAGTTTCTCCGAAAACCTGTTCACGTTCTCTTCGCCATTTATGTCGAGGAAGACCTGGTGCGACTCGGTAAATCCATAGTCTGCGCATTTGACAGGTAGACCTCCCTCGTGAAGCGCCTTGGCCAAGGCCTTCGCGTTAGCAATTACTTGAGGCGCATATTTCGTTCCTCTCCTGCGAACCTCGTCCAACGCCCATGTTAGAGCTGCGATCCTGTTCCAGTGGGCGTTATCGACTAAACCCGGGAACTGTTGGTCCTTGACCCTCGATTTCAGCGGGGCGGTTCCGAGGATTATTCCTCCTTGAGGCCCGAAGAAACTCTTGTGAGTGGAGCCAAGCATCAGATCCGCGCCCTCGTTTAGCGGACGCTGGAACTTGCCGCCGCCTATCAGGCCCAAGACATGGGACGCGTCGAAGGCGACTTGAGACTCGGCTGCTCGGCAAGCCTCGGACAATTCCTTGACCGGGTGAGGGAAGAGGAAATAGGACTGGCCAAATACTACGAGAGAGGGCTTCTCGTCCTCGATGAGCGTCTCGGTCTTTTCCACGTCAATATTCATCCGTTCGGAATCATATGGGAAAAAGAGATTCTTCACGTTGACGAACGGGGGATAGCCCCGGTTCCCAAGTCCATCATACCCACCGTTCGAAGGATTGACGGTGAGGATCGAGCCTCCAGGTTTCGTAAGGGTGGAGACCATTATCATGTCGGCAATGTGCCCGGAGAGTGGTCGGAGGCTTGCCCAGTTAGATCCGAAGACCTCGGACGCAAGCTTCTCTCCTAGGTCTTCTAGCTCGTCGATGAAGCGTGTACCCTTGTAGAACCCGTCCCATGCAGTATAGCGATGGCCCATATCGCCGGTGAGGAGTTGGCGAACAGTGTGACTAGTTACGTTCTCAGATGGAATGAGGTTGAGGCATTCTTCTGCGCGCCAGCGTTGATGCCTGTCTACGATTCGTCTGATCTGGGACGCGTAGGACGTTGAAAGTCTACCTTAGTTGGAACTAGACTCTTCGACCGCGTCGACCGCCAGGACGTCGGGTCCCATCGTGGGGAACCGGTGTCACGTCTTCTATTCGGCCGATTCTGAAACCGTGACGAGCAAGCATTCTGATAGCGGCTTGTGCCCCAGGACCAGGGGTCCTAGCTCCATGTCCACCGCCGGCGCTTCGGGATATTGTCTCGGCGCCTGTGAGGTCTGTTATGTGGACCATGGTGTTGTTGAAGGATGAGTAGATGTGGGCGATTCCCCATCTGTCCGCCGGTGCCTTAGGCTTCTCCGCCATGCAGAATTACCTGATAGCTTGGGGCTTGAACCTTACGCGAATTTAAACTCTCCCCGGCCGACGTTCAGGACACTAGGGCAGTAGGGCAGTAGCACAATTACTCGAATTCAAGTCTTAGACCGCATTGGGGACAGATCAAGGGCAGAATTTCGCGCGTGTCGACGTCCATCATTCCTGTAGGAACCATCGACTGAGTATCGCATCTTGGGCAGTGAAACTCCACGAGCTTAGCCAAAGTCATCAACTGTGGGAATAGGCAAGGAAGAGATAAGGGTCTGAGAGAGGCGAAGGTTACAAACTATTCGTCGGTTCCAAGCGCCATTTGAGGTCACGATGCAAAAATTGCGCAAGACACTTTACAAAATCCCGGCAGAGATCATCCCAAGTTGAGACTTGACTTCTGGCTCTTAGACCTCAACCATGAGGCCCACGAGGGCAGGTCCGCGATCTGGCTCTGGGGAGTTACCCATGACAACCAGCGAGTCTTGGCCATAGACCCCAACTTCCAATCATACTTCTATCTCTTCCCCAAGAAAGCCCAGGACATTAATCAAGTCAAAGAGAAGATTGAGAATGAAAAACCCCATCCTTCCGTTGAAAGGGTTGTAATTGAAAAGAGAAAACGCCTCGCTGAAGAGAGACAGGTTCTCAAAGTATTCTGCAAAGACCCTGAAACATTGGAGAAGTGTGCCAAAGAGTGCGTAAGGAAGCTCGGTGTCGAGGCGAGCTATGAGGACAAGCTTCGTTATTCGATAAAGTACCAGAACGAGTTCGAGATCAGACCCTGCCAATGGTACATGGTCGAGGGAAAGGAATCTACCATTGACCCGGGAAAATATCATGTCGACAGAATATTGGAAGCAAACGGGCATCCACAGTCTACTCCGAAAGAAAACGCTCCCAAGCTGCGACTCCTCGCTTTTTCGATCCTGGCTGTTAGTCCGACGGGTTCTCCAAGTCCGCTCAGGGACCCGGTAAGACTTGTTGCATGGAAAACCAACGAAGGAGAAGCCGGCACTATCCAGTCAAAAGGCGATTCAGACCTAGAGACAATTGAGGGGCTATCGGAACTTCATCGTAGATTTGACCCTGATGTTGTGTTCTCGTTTGGCGGTAACACATTCGACTGGCCCTACTTGATCAAGCGGGCCGACAAGTCCAAGGCAAAACTTTCTGCTGGGAGGGACGAAGGTCCAGCCCGGCAGAGCCTATACGGCCACTTCTCCCTCACCGGGCGAGCAAACGTAGATCTGTTGGATTTCTCGCACGACCTTTACGATGTGAAAATCAAGAGCGTGGAGAATGTTGCGAGGTTTCTTGGGGTCGAAGCTTCCGCTCCAACAATTGACGAGACAGAATACTACGATCGCTGGATCGGTCAGAATCATCCAGCCTTGGTGGAACAGATGAAAGAGCAAGCAATCTCAATCTTCAACGTCGGAGAAGATGCGCTCGACTATACACTGCAACTCTCAAATCTCTCAGCGCTTCCACCAGACCAGGTCCTAGCAGCAGCGGTTGGATTCAGAGTTGACAGTTATCTGATGATGGAAGCTCACAGACTCGGCGAGCTAATACCCGCGAGAGAAGAACTGAATATTATTCCCTACAAAGGCGCAATTGTTCTTGAACCAAGTGTAGGATTGCACGACAGTGTTGCGGTGCTCGACTTTTCAGCAATGTACCCTAGCTTGATGGTCAAGTACAACATTTCCCCGGACACTCTCGTCAATAAGGGAGGCGAGGATGTCTTTGAAGTTCCAGAGGTCGGCCATCATTTCAGAAAGAGTCCTCCAGGCTTCTACAAGATCGTTCTCAGCCAGCTCATTGCAAGCAGACAGGCCGCGAAGAGCGAGGCGGCCAAGACACCCCGAGGGACTCGCGAGCACAAGATCCTGAAAGCTCGTGAAAAAGCGACGAAGGTCATCACCAACGCCACCTACGGGTACGCGGGTTGGGCCGGGTCCAGATGGTACTCACGCGAGGTCGCAGAATCCGCCGCTGCCCTCGGACGCGACACCATCAACAAATCCATCAATATCGCTAACACTCTCGGGCTCAAAGTTCTCTACGGAGACACAGACAGCCTCTTCGTCGAGTACGAGGAAAAACTCGTCAATCAATTCATCAAAGAAATCGACAAGAGCCTAGGGCTGGAAATAAATCTAGGACAGTTGTACAAGCGGATACTCTTCACCGAGGCCAAGAAGAAGTACGCTGGACTAATGGACGATGGCGAGCTTGACGTTGTTGGAATGGAGGCAATTAGAGGCGACTGGTCGAATCTTGCCAGGAATGTTCAGAACGAAGTACTCAGGCTAGTTCTAGATGATGCGAATCCAATCCGAGCAAAATCATACGTATTGAACCTGACCAAGGACCTGAAATCCGCGAAGGTTCCCAAGTCTTCGCTGGTGATATGGAAGACCCTAACCAAGCGACCGGACGAGTACGAGGTCAACGCGCCTCATGTGGAGGTGGCTCGGAAGATGGCGAAAGAGGGTTGGCCGGTTAGTGTAGGAGATAAGGTCGGGTTCATTATCACGAAGAAGCCTGGCAAGCTCTACCAGAAGGCAGAGCCGCACTTCAAAGTCTCGCTAGATCAAGTGGACTACGAGTACTATGTTCACAACCAGATTGTCCCGGCTGCGGCCAGAGTTCTAGAGGTGTTCGGGATAGCTGAGGAGAATTTGCTTGGGACGAGTCGCGGTCAGGTCAGCTTGCAATCGTAGGGCCGGGACTGAACGAAGATAGATCGCTCAGCGTCATAACGTTCACGTTCGGTGGCTTCTTGGCTCCATCGGATACTCTGTCGCCTATGACGAATCGAATGTTCTTGCCCGCCGCAATGTCCAACAGTCTCTGAGTAACAACTCCATCGAAGAGCACCAAGTGCGCGTTCTCGACACCCGGGATCTTCTCCGCGAGCTCGCTGACAGGCATCCTGCCAAGCTCTTTTCCTGCCTCGTCGAATATTACTGCCTCTAGGGTTCCTCGCAGGTCTTTGGCAACGTCGAATACTACTGGTGATAGGCTGGGTCTTGGGATCGGCGGCGCTTGAGCCGGAGGTTCAGATGGACCGTACCCTCTTTCGTAGGGTCGCTCGTATCGTTCCTGTCTCTCAGGCCTTTCCGGACGAGCGAACTGAACTCTCTCCGGTCTCTCTACCGGTCTAGCGAGGTTGATTGGTACCCGTTCCCTGAGGGCTTTCATTATCTCCTTAGGCGTGAGCTCCTCGACCTCCTTCCCATAGGCAGGACGTGCGACGTAGTCTATGTCGGCGACCTGTTGAAGCTCCTTGAGAATGAGATCCCCAGCCCGGTCTCCGTCGAGGAAGGCTGTGACTTCCTTGTCTTTGGTGAGTTTGATGATTGTGTCAGGAACCTTGGTCCCGTTGAGCGCGACTACGTTCTTGATTCCGACCTTCATCAGGAGAATGACGTCTGCTCTGCCTTCAACCACTATCAGGGAGCCGCTCTCAACCTCTGGACCCGCGGGCAACTTCTCTGGACCGTACTCGATGAGATCCACACCTCTAAGGGAGGAGGCGACTTCTTTGACGACCTCTTCGGTGCTGGGGGATGACTCGACTACCCATTTGCGGAGAATATCCTTCGCCTTGGTCAGGATGGCGTTTCTTTTTTCTTCTCGGACATCTTCGACCTTTTCCAGTGTTATCTTGGCTTCACATGGGCCGATTCTGTCGACACTCTCGATAGCAGCTGCGATTATTGCAGTTGAGACCTTGTCTAGGCTTGATGGTATTACTATTGATCCTGTTGTCTTGTCGCGTTTGGAATCGAGGTTGATCTCGATTCGTCCTATTCTCCCTGACTTTTGTAGTTCTCTAAGGTCTAGATCGGGTCCGAAGAGTCCTTCTGTCTGTCCGAAAACTGCGCCGACGACATCTGGTTTTTCGACGACGCCTTGAACGTCGAAGTGTGCTTTTACTATGTACTTTGTAGTCGTAGCGTACTGAGACTGTTCAACCATGAAAATTTAACCTCCATAATTCATTACCTTCTTTCTGATGCCTTCTCTTTTCGATTTGTAAGCGGTAAAGCTTGAGAGCGTAAAGGGTCCAACCCTAGTATTAAAGCCCGTCTCCAGACCGCAGGACTATCAGTATTGCTAGTTATGTCTAAAGCGGTCAACCCGATATACACTCACGATCGACCTGACGAACTTCTAGAAGAGTGCGATTCTCAAATTACCTGCTCGCTGGCGTTTGTGGAATGGCCACGTCTGTCTCTTGCTTTGGTTTCATGCCTCGGGCAACAATAAGCAGCACGATTCCAACCATGACTAGTGTAATGCCAGAAAAGAATGAGGCAGTGGGCACCCACCAGTACCACGGCAAAGAGACAGGGGGACAACCGTTCGCTGGACAAGATGTGGACAGCTCGGGACCACCAATAAGGCCGAGCATAAACAGGAAGATCCCTAAGACAATGAACGCGAACCCCAATGCTTGAATGGTGAATTTGTCAAATCGTTGCAACACACTCATCCTGTAGGAAGTATGCTCCTCAAGAAAAACTAGTTAGTCTTTCTCTAAGCACTTGTTGGTCCAGTCCTGCCTCCTCGTGTTCTTCTTCTCCGCCACGAATGCTACTAGCTCCGTACGCCTCGGGTCAGCTTGACAGTCCCCACGCGAAAGAAGGACGCTGAATGGGCACGGTTATGTCTAAAAGAAACCATTCTCGATCCCTGTCTTAGATGTGTTAGAATGCCTAAGCCAGCCGCTAAGGTGGGAGTGAATGGGTTCGGGGTCATCGGCAAGCGCGTCGCCGAGGCTGTGTCGAAACAGAAGGACATGAAACTGATCGGCGTCTCCGATGTCGTCGCAGATTATCGTGTGAAGATGGGGCAGAAGAAGAATTTCGCAATATACAGCTCCATTCCCGAGAAACTCCCTGATATGAAGAAGGCGGGAATAGAGGTTTCGGGAGTTCTAGAGGACCTGATCAAAAAGGTCGACGTCATGATCGACTGCACCCCCGCAGGGCTGGGAGCGAAGAACAAGGCGCAATACGACAAGCTCGGAGTCAAATCGGTCTTTCAAGGCGGCGAGAAACACGAGCTGACCGGATCATCATTCGTTGCCCAATGCAACTACGCCGAGAATCTGAACAAGAACGCCACGCGGGTCGTGAGCTGCAACACAACCGGAATCTGCAGAACCATCGGCGCGCTCCAAGATGGGCTCGGGGTGAGAAAGGCGAGAGTCGTCGTGTTCCGGAGAGGAACAGATCCGTGGGAGAGCCACAAGAACGGACTCATCAACACCGTGGTCCCGGAGGCTCACATTCCGTCCCATCAGGGACCCGACGCGCAGACCGTTCTTCCAAAACTGGACATTACAACCATGGCCGCGAAAGGACCCTTCAACATCGGTCATCTGCACTTTGCCATGGTCCAGCTCAAGAACAACCCGGAGAGGAAGGATGTTCTGAAGGTCTTGAAGAACGCACCGAGGCTGGCGCCTGTCAGGACGACTGATGGAGTTGACAGTATGAACGCTGTAGCGGAAATGATGCGGGATCTGCACCGAGCCAGAGCCGACATGTGGGAGGTCGCCTACTGGGAAGACATACTCAACGTGACCGATGGTGAAGCGAATATGGTTTACCAAGTCCACAACGAGAGTGTTGTCGTCCCAGAGAACGTTGACGCGATAAGAGCGCTTACCGGCCTGGAAACTGAGGGCAGGAGATCGATTGCCAAGACGGACGAAGCTCTTGGTATCACTAACAAGTTCCTCTAACCAAAGGCAAACTGAACACTCAGTCGGGCGAAGTAACAGATCACCATAACTCTCCACTGAACGAACGTCAAGGGATTTCAAATCAAATATAGCGGTTGGACCGCTGACGAGAGTTTCTAGCCTCGGAGAACATTGCAAGTGGAACTTCGCGAAAACGACGTCAAGGTTCTGAAAGCTCTCAAGGATGCGGGCGGGACCTCATCCGTCGACGACATCACACAGAAAACTGGGTTGGCCGACGCCGCTGTTGCCCGTGCATCTCTCACGCTATCAGAACAAGGCCTCGCCAAGGAACAAATAACAAGAACGACTGAAGTATTTTGCACCGAGGAAGGTCACGACTATCTCGCTAACGGGCTACCAGAACGAAGAGTCGCAACAGTCGTTCATGACGCAGGTGGAAAACTCTCTGTTAGCGAAGCGGTACAGCAAGCTGGGCTACCGCTCGATTTCGTTTCAATAGTTACCGGCTGGATTGCTCGCAAAGGCTGGGGAAGAATAGAGAAAACAAGTTCAGGCGCCGTTCTGATAGTCTCGAAGAACCCGCCTAAAGACGAAGATGAAGAGGTTCTAGAGAGAGTCGGCCAAGTCAGCGTTCCGATAGAAGAACTGCCGACCAACTTGAGGCAGGGGGTCGATAGACTCCTCAAAAGGAACATTCTGGCCTCGAAGGAGCGCGTCCAGCGGAAACTTCAGATTACTCCTCAAGGGTTGGACGCGATTCCGACTCATCCCGCCGCCGGTGAAATCAGCAGCCTGACTAGCGAGATGATTCTCTCTGGAGACTGGGAGAGAATCCGCCTTCGATCCTACAATGTTTCCTCACCTGTCCCCTCGCTCAGTCCTGGAAAATATCACCCCTACTTGAGATTCTTGCGGATGGTCAAACGGAAGCTTGTCGCGCTCGGGTTCCAAGAAGCGGTTGGACCCTTAGTCGAGACAGCGTTCATCAACGACGACTGTCTATACATGCCGCAAGATCATCCGGCCCGAGAGATTCACGATCTCTACTATCTGAAACGCCCATCCAAAGCGAGCTTGGAACCATGGAAGGATATTGTGGAGAAAGTAGCGCAGACACACGAGAACGGCTGGAAGACAGGGTCCACAGGCTGGGGCTACAAGTATTCCAGAGAAGAGGCTTCCAAGCTGGTCCTTCGAAGCCACGGAACAGCCCTAAGCGTCCGATCAATGATCTCCAAGGACCTAAAGATCCCCGGCAAATACTTCGCCATCGCAAGATGCTTCCGTCCCGAACTCCTCGACAGAACACATCTGACAGAGTTCAACCAGGCAGAAGGGATAGTTCTCGATCCCAGCCTCAGCCTACGCAACCTGCTCGGGGTCTTAGAGATGTTCGCCCGCGAGGTCGCAGGGGCCGACAAGGTCCGGTTCAAACCAGACTACTTCCCCTTCACCGAACCAAGCGTCGAACTGCAAGCATACAAGGAAGGATACGGCTGGATGGAATTCGGCGGCAGTGGAATATTCAGGCCTGAAGTCACAGAACCCCTCGGCATCAAAGTCCCCGTAATCGCATGGGGACTCGGAATCGACAGGCTCTACATGATGAACCAGCAGATCCAGGACATCAGACAACTCTTCACAACAGACCTCGAATGGATAAGACAACAGAAGGTAGGCTAGAACGCCCTCAGTCCAATTCTCCCTAAGCGATCTAGAAGATCTTCTAGGGCAAAAGGTTCCCCAGGACGAAGATGGGCTCAACCAGATCCTCGCCTATATCAAGGGCGACGTGGAATCTCTCGACGAACAGAACGATAGCGTCAGCATCGAAGTCAAAGACAGCAATCACCCAGACATCTGGTCAGTAGAAGGTATCGCGCGTGCACTCAGAACTCATCTCGGTATCGCTAAGCCCAAGGCTCCAATACTTTCCGGAAAATCTGGTCTGAAAGTTACAGTGGATCGTAAACTGGGGCCGATCCGGCCCTATATCGCAACCTCCATCGTGAGAAACGTCAAGCCCAGCGAGAACGCTCTGAAGAGCTGGATAAGCCTACAAGAAAAAATGGACCTCACGTATGGTAGGAAGAGGAAACGAGCATCGATCGGATTCTACCAAGCGGACCTGGTCAAGTCGCCTCTTCGCTACACCGTTGGCAATCCTGACAAAACGGCTTTCGTCCCCTTGGGCTCAACTGAGAAGAAGACCCTTCGAGAGATTGTGGAGAGGCACCCTAAGGGAATCGAGTACGGCGGAACAACCTCATCGTTCAAAGACTGGCCACTTCTCATAGATGGAGAAGACAAGGTCCTCTCGCTTCCCCCGATCATCAACTCCAACGACCTCGGCAAGATAGGCTCAGACACGAAGAATATCCTCGTAGAAGTTACGGGGACGAATGCCGACACCG
>WNGL01003932.1_pt1 | contig 18467 bp, 20 predicted proteins | sample 5400591 | NCBI WGS metagenome assembly WNGL01 (sample SAMN13153377, study PRJNA577476) | soil metagenome | isolation source: 80 cm soil or saprolite under Garry oak tree replicate 1 | place: USA:California | collected 2016-06-15 | reverse complement strand
CTCCGAGTAGGCCGGCGCCGCTCACGCCTGCGGCTCCGAGTGCACCACTGGCCTCGGAACGAGCGGATGGTCGGGAGCGTCAGCGCCCGCAACCGGTTGTACCGGGCGCTCCGCGCCCGCGGCCTGTTGCGACCGGTGCACCATATACACCGCCCCGCCCCGTTGCTTCAGCTGCCCCGGGCGCAAGCACCGCACCGACCCGCCGCGAAGACCGCGCGACCGGCAGAGGCGAAGATCGCGGCGGCCGCCGCGGGAAAAAAGGAAAGCGAGGAGTCGATCAGGAAGCGGTATCGGCTAACATCGGAAAGACGATGGCGTCGATGCGCGGCCCGATTCGCCGGGGCGGAGCGCGTCGCGCCGAGGATGGCAGTTATCGTGAGGAGCTCGCCGCGCAGCGACAGGCCGAGGCCGACCGCGAGAAGAAAACCGTACATGTGAACGAGTTCATCACCGTGAGCGAGCTCGCGCAAATCCTCAAGGTGCCTGCAGTACAGATCGTCGGTTTCGCTTTCAAGAACCTCGGGCTGATGGTCACCATCAACCAGCGGCTTGATTTCGATCAGATCGAGCTGATCGCGGGCGAGTTCGGATTCCAGGCGGTCAAAGAGCAAGAGTACGCAGCGGATCTGAACACCACGGTTGCCGAAGACACGGCGGAACAGCTTCAGCCTCGGCCACCGGTCGTGACCATCATGGGTCACGTCGATCACGGCAAAACTTCCTTGCTAGATTACATTCGCAAATCGAACGTTGTGGCGGGTGAATCCGGTGGCATCACTCAGCACATCGGTGCGTATCATGTGTCCCTGCCCGGCGGCAAGAGCATCACCTTTCTCGACACGCCTGGCCACGAGGCTTTTACGGCGATGCGTGCGCGCGGCGCCCAGGTAACTGACATCGTGGTTCTGGTTGTCGCGGCTGACGATCAGGTGATGCCGCAGACTGTAGAAGCCATCTCGCACGCGAAAAACGCCGGCGTGCCGATGATCGTCGCGATCAATAAGATCGACCTGCCTGGAGCGAACCCGATGAAGGTAAAGCAGGATCTCCTTCAGCACGGTGTCGTATTGGAGGAATTTGGCGGTACCGTTCTGTCTACTGAAGTGTCTGCCAAGAAGGGAACCAACATCGACGCTCTGCTCGACCAGATTCTGCTGCAGGCAGAGATTCTTGATCTGAAGGCGAATCCAAACAGGAGCGCCGCCGGCGCAGTGATCGAAGCACAGCTCGATCCCGGGAAGGGCGCGATAGCGACCATTCTAGTTAACAACGGAACGCTTCACGTTGGCGACGACTTTATCTGCGGCATGTACTCGGGCCGGGTACGAGCCCTGTTGGACGAGCGTGGTCGCAACATCAAGGACGCTGGCCCCGCCATACCGGCTCAGATTCTCGGAATCGGCGGCGTGCCAATGGCTGGCGACCAGTTCGTCGTCGTGGAAGATGCGATGGAGTCGCGCGAGATAGCGCAACGTCGCCAGCGTCTCGATCGTGAAGCGAAGAGCCGACGCACCGCGAAAGGCGTGGTTTCGCTCGAAGACTTCATGTCTCAGACAGCTCCCGGCCAGAAGCGGACTCTCCGCATCGTGATCAAGGCCGACCAGGGCGGTCCAGCAGAAGCGCTGGCGGACGCCCTTGGGCAGCTCTCACAGGAAGAGGTATCGGTCGACGTCATTCACCGCGGAGTGGGCGCAATTACGGAAAGCGATATTCTGCTCGCCCGCGCTTCCGGCGCGATCATTGTCGGCTTCCATGTCCGGCCTGACAACAACGCCCGAGCGGCCGCCGAGCGCGAAGGCGTAGAGATCAAACTGTACAAGATCATCTACGAAGCAGTCGAAGATGTTCGGGCCGCGCTCGAGGGTATGCTCCGCCCGGAGGAAAAGGAAGTCGTGCTGGGCGAGGCCGAGGTGCGCGAGCTATTCAAGGTCCCGCGCATGGGCGTGATCGCTGGGTGCTCGGTGCGCAGCGGGGTGATCAACCGGCAAGGCCGCGTCCGCGTGATTCGCGATGGCGTCGAAGTCTACGACGGAAACATCGCTTCGCTTCGCCGCTTCAAGGACGATGTGAAGGAAGTTCGCGAAGGATTCGAGTGCGGTATCGGGGTGGAGAACTTCAACGACATCAAGGTCGGCGATGTTCTCGAGTGTTACAGGAAGGAGCAGGTAGCTCGAACTCTCACTTCAGCCGCGGGCGCATCTGCGTAACACGCGTCGAGCGGACCGCGTCGCCGAAGCGGTCCGCGTCGAGGTTGCCACTTTCCTCACCGAATCGGCCAAAGACCCGCGCATCGTTGGCTTCGTCACAGTAACAGGAGCCGAAGTCAGTCCCGATCTCAGGCATGCCCGGGTGTACGTAAGCGTGCTCGGCAGCGATACCGAGAAGCAGGCCACTTTCGATGGCCTCGACAGTGTTGCGTCGCATCTGCGGTCGCGCGTTGCGCGACAGCTCCGGTTGCGAGTCGCCCCCGAGATTCAATTCAAGGAGGACGACACGATAGCTCGAGCCGCACGTATCGAATCGCTCCTTGCTGATGTGAAGAAGCGAGATCCAGCCGCTACCCGTGGACGGGAAGACGACTGACCATTCTGCCGCGTCGTCGGCACCCGTTCAAGGGTTGCTGCTCGTAGATAAGCCCGCGGGGATGACGTCGCACGATGTCGTTCAGCATGTCCGCCGCGCCTTCGGTGAACGCAGCATCGGTCATCTCGGTACGCTCGATCCATTCGCCACCGGGCTTCTAGTCCTCCTTGTCGGCCGCGCCACTCGCCTGGCGACGTTCATTGAAACGGAGCCCAAGGTGTACGAAGCGACCATCAAATTAGGATCGGAGACGGACACTGACGACGCGACTGGAACGGTCATCCGCATGGCGCCGCCGACAGCGGAGAGCGAGATCAGATCGGCAGTGAAGTCGCTGACGGGTGTGATCTCTCAGGTACCGCCCGCTTACTCCGCGAAGAGCGTCGATGGAACCCGGGCATACGACGCCGCGCGCCGGGGAAAACCGCTGCAGCTCACCGCTGTAAACGTCACCGTTCACGGTTGGGAGCTGAGAAATCTCACTAGCGACTCGCTTTCGGCAATCATTACCTGCAGCGGTGGCACCTACATTCGGGCTCTTGCTCGCGATCTTGGACGCATCGCCGGTTCAGCTGCTCACCTGGAAGCTCTCCGCCGCACACGCGTTGGGCCATTCGACGTTCGAGATGCCGCTCCTCTCGAGACGATTGCAGACAAGCCATCGCGAGTGCGCACCCTGCGCGTCGTACCGGATGCCTAGACGACTACAGGTGTCGGAAGAATCGGGACTGCCACCATACGTGACCGACACCGTTATTACCGTCGGCACCTTCGACGGCGTGCATCGTGGCCACCGCGACGTCGTGCAGCGACTTGTGGCGCGTTCCCGCACACTCAAAATCCCGAGTGTCCTCGTTACGTTCGATCCACATCCGCTCGAGATCGTCAATCCGGTCGCCGCCCCGCCGTTGCTCACGACTCATGACGAGAAACTCGAGGTCCTGGCGGAGACCGGGATCGATTACATGGCAGTGCTGCCGTTTACGCCCGATCTCGCCGCATACTCGGCCGAGGCTTTTGTCGAGCTGGTTCTGAGGCGTTGCTTCCGCATGCGGGAGCTACTCATCGGCTATGATCACGGGTTCGGGCGGCAGCGCGCAGGAAATGTCAACGTGTTGCGTACTCTAGGCGCGCGAGATGGCTTCCGTGTCGATGTCGTGGAGCCGGTCTCCACACCCGACGGACATGCAGTCTCTTCGACTTCGATCCGCCGCGCGATTGCAGGCGGTGACCTCGACCGCGCAGCGGAAGGCTTGGGGCGCCTTTACTCGGTCAGCGGTCGGGTGATCCCGGGATCGCAACGCGGGCGCACGATCGGCTTCCCGACTTTGAACCTTGGACCGCCGCAGCCGCGGAAGCTTCTGCCCCCGGAAGGTGTATATGCGGTGAGGGTTCAAACGCCGGCCGGCCCAGTTGGTGGGATGATGAATCTCGGGCCGCGGCCGACGTTTGGAGATTTGACGACTTCGCTCGAGGTTCACTTGTTCGACACGCGCGCCGATTTCTACGACGCACACGTTCGGGTCGATTTCGCGGCGAGACTTCGCGAGACGCGAAAATTCGCGTCAGCGGAACAGCTTTCGAAGCAACTCGCGCACGATGAGCGCGAGGCCAGAAGCGCGTTGACTCTCCTCAACCTCCCCGGTAACCTTAACGGCTAATCGAGAAGTGCATCTTTATCCTGATTCCGCAGCATGAATCTCAAGTGGCGCGTTGGCATCATTCTGGGTCTGATCGCAGCATCAGTCTGGGCGCTCTTTCCGCGTACGGTAGTCGAGCGCGTCAAGCGCAACGGCGAGTTCGTCTACGACACTGTCCGACGCGTTCCGCTCAAGCGTGGTCTCGATCTTCAGGGTGGAATGCACCTGGCGCTAGAGGTCGATGAGTCAAAGGGTCATGTTGCTGACAAGAGCAAAGCGATCGACAACGCGCTCAAGGTGGTGCGTAACCGCATCGACGAGTTTGGTGTCTCGGAGCCCGTCGTCCAGAAAGCGGGCAACGATCGCATCATCGTGGAGTTGCCGGGTATCGACGATCCGCGGCGAGCGCAGGACGTCGTCCAGAAATCCGCCTTCCTGGAATTCCAGATAACTGACAAGACCCAGGCGCTCGAGAAAGCGTTGCCGCGGCTCGACGCTCTGCTGAAGAATACCAAGGTGGCAGCTAACGCTCCGACCACCGGTGGGAAGAAAGACACGACCAACGCCGGTCTGCAATCTCTCTTCACCGCGGACACATCCAAGAGAGCCGACACCTCTAAGACGGATACCACCAACGCAGCTGCAGGAACCGCCGGTGGGCCGGGCGCATTTTCCAAACTCGTTCGCCCGACAGGGGTCGAACAGTCGGGTCAGATGCCGGGCGAGTACTACGTCGCCCAGAGTGATGTCGGGCTCGTTACGCAGTATCTGTCGATGCCCGAGGTGCAGGCGGCGCTGCCGCCAGCCAAGGTAATCCGCTGGAGTAGTGACACTCTTTCGTACGGCGGGACCATCTATAGGCCACTGTACGTCCTTGATGCAAAGCCGATCATTACCGGCGAGTTTCTCACCGACGCCAAGCCCAACACATCGCCGACGGAAGGGAATCTCGTCCAGTTCACCATGAACAACGAAGGCGCGCGGCGGTTTCGTACCGAGACGTCGCGCCACATCAAGGATTACATGGCGATCGTGCTCGACCAGCGCGTCATGGGGCGCCCGCCAATCATCCAGAGTGCGATTGGAGCGAATGGTCAGATTACGATGGGCGGCAAGGATCTGCAGGCGGCACAGGACCTCGCGTTGGTGCTCAGGGCCGGGTCTCTTCCGGTTCCGCTAAAGATTGCGGACGTGACGCAGATCGGAGCCAGCCTCGGCAAGGATTCGATCCACAAGGGAATCACCGCAGGCATCATCGCAGTTGCCCTGGTCGTAGTGATCATGCTAGGCTACTACCGCTTCTCTGGCGCGCTAGCGGTGGCGGCTCTGGCGCTCTACCTCCTCTACACGCTGGCCGCGCTCGCCTGGTTCAGCGCCGTGCTGACGCTGCCTGGTCTGGCGGGCTTTGTGCTCTCGATCGGCATAGCAGTCGACGCCAATGTCCTGATCTTCGAACGAATTAGAGAAGAGCTCGCGCACGGCAAGACAGTTCGAACCGCCATTGACGAAGGGTTCCGCCACGCGATGAGCGCAATCGTCGACTCTAACGTGTCGACCGCGCTCACTGCAGCCGTGCTTTATCAGTACGGCACAGGACCTGTTCGAGGGTTCGCAGTGACACTCCTTGCGGGTATCGCCGCATCGATGATTTCCGCGATTTTTGTGGTTCGCACTTTCTACATGCTGTGGCTCAATCGCTCCCGCGAAGCCCAGCAGGCACTGAGTATCTGATGCTTCGAATTCTTCACGACACCAACTACGATTTCATCCGCTGGTGGAAGGTGATGGCAGGGATCACCGTCGCCTTCATTCTGCTCGGACTCGGATCGCTGGCTATCAAGCCGCCCAACTACAGCATCGAGTTCACCGGCGGAACGCTGATGCAGCTCGAGTTCACGCAGCCGCCCGATGTAGGTGAGATCCGCTCGGCGCTGGACGATGCCGGAATTCATGGCGCCGAGATCCAGCAGTTCGGATCGAACAGGGATTTCACAGTACGCGCGCAGAACCCTTCGCAAGTAGCAGCGCAAGCCAAGGGTGCGGAAAACATCGCCGTCACGATCGAAGCAGTCCTGAAAAAGAAATTCGGCGAAAACAGCTTTAAGGCGGGGCGCACGGAAGCCGTCGGCCCGCGCGTGGGACAGGAGCTAAAGCGGGGCGCGATCGTCGCGATACTTCTCTCGTTCCTGATTACACTCGTCTACCTCTCGATTCGCTTCGAGTGGCGATTCGCCACGGCTGCAGTTATAGCAACGAGCCACGACGTCTTCACGACGATCGCGTTCCTGAAGTTGATGCACCTCGAGATCTCGCTCACCGTTGTGGCGGGCCTGCTCACCGTGCTCGGTTATTCTCTGAACGACACGATCATCATCTTCGATCGCGTGCGTGAGAACCTGCGGAAGGGGAGGAAAGAGACCCTCTACGAGACGCTCAACCGCTCTATCAATGAGACGCTCCCGCGCTCGGTCTTGACCCATGCCACGGCCTTCGCAGCGACGATGGCGCTTCTCTTTTTTGCGGGTGAGGTCATTCGGCCGTTCGCGTGGGTGATGGCGTTCGGAATCGTCACCGGTACTTTCAGCTCTATCTATGTAGCAGCGCCGGTACTCATCTGGATCGAACGCAAATGGCCCCGCAAGACGGGCGCACGTCAATCTTCGTCGACAGTCACGCCCACCTCGCGGACGCGGCGTTCGCCAGCGACCGCGACGCGGTAATCTCCCGCGCCCGCGATGCGGGCGCGATCGCGATCGTCTGCATCGGAGAGTCGCTCGCTACTGCATCGGTAGCGGCTCGGTGCGCGCAGGAGAATCCCGGTTTCGTCTTCGCCACCGCCGGAATTCACCCGCATGACGCCGCCAGCTTTGAGGTGGCCCGCGACATCCCGAAGTTGCGCGAGCTCATCAGAGATTCTGCTGTAGCAGTCGGCGAATGCGGTCTCGATTATCACTACGACAACTCTCCGCGCAAAGCGCAGCGCGGAGCATTCTCGGCACAAGTCGCACTCGCCGCCGAGATTGGCAAACCTGTCGTCGTACATACGAGAGAGGCAGAAGACGACACGCGGTCGATCATTCAAGATGCCCGAACGGCTGGAGTCACCGGCGTGCTGCACTGCTACACAGGCTCGCATAATCTCGCCGAAGTCGCGCTCGGGGCGGGATGGTATGTGTCGTTCAGCGGAATAGTGACATTCAGGAAATGGACGGACGACGCGTTGCTTCGCCTGGTGCCGCAGGATCGCTTGCTCGTCGAGTCCGACTCCCCCTATCTCGCTCCGGTTCCGTTTCGAGGCAAACGGAACGAGCCAGCCTGGGTGCCGCACACCCTCTCGAAAGTCGCGAGTGTTCGTGGCGAAGATCCTCTCGAGCTTGCGCGCACGACTACTGAGAACGCACAGCGCCTTTTTGGTCTGGCCTTAGAAGCCGCCTAGTGTTTAACATTCGCGCTTCACGCTCACTCTGCCCGTTTGTCACAGGCACCGCCGGGAGTATTGAATGCCACTAAAGCAGATCAGTACCGACAAAGCTCCTTCCGCTATCGGGCCCTACTCGCAAGGGATCATTGCCAACGGTTTCCTTTACACTGCCGGGCAAATTCCGCTCGATCCGGTCGCTGGCAAAATCGTCGATGGGGGAATCGTGGAGCAAACGGACCGCGTGATGGAAAACCTTCAGGAAGTTTTGCGGGCCGCGGGCGCTTCCTGGTCGGATGTGGTGAAGACGACGGTTTATCTCCACGATCTGGCGCACTTTCCGACGGTAAACGAGATCTACGGGAAGTGGCTTGGCGACGCCCGGCCCGCACGATCTACGGTGCAGGTGCGCGGTCTGCCGCGCGGCGCGCTGGTGGAGATCGATGCGATTGCCGTCATTGCCTCGAAGTAACTGACATGAGAAGCAGGTGAGTACCTCCAAAACGCGCGAGGAGTTGTTCAGGCTCACTGCGTTCGCGCGCTGCGCTGGTTGAGCGTCCAAAATGGGTCCGGGTGACCTGTCTCGCGCGCTGGCCGCGCTTCCTGTGAAATCAGATCCACGGCTGCTTGTCGGCAGCGAAACTTTCGACGACGCCGGGGTCTATCGCCTGTCCGACGATCTCGCGCTAGTGCAGACAGTGGATTTTTTTGCGCCGATCGTCGACGATCCTTTCGACTTCGGGCAGGTCGCAGCCGCGAATGCGCTCTCCGATGTATATGCGATGGGCGGTCAACCTATCACTGCGCTCAATATCGTCGCCTTTCCGACGAACGATTTACCGCTGGAAGTTCTGAGCGGAGTCCTTGCGGGAGGTCAGGAAAAAGTCCACGAGGCCGATGCGCTCATTGTCGGCGGACATACCGTGATAGACACCGAGCTTAAGTATGGTCTCGCCGTCACAGGCAAAGCGCATCCCAACTTTCTTCTCACCAATGCCGGCGCGCAGCCTGGAGACCAGCTGATTCTTACCAAGCCCCTTGGCAACGGTATCCTCGCAACCGCCGGCAAACGCGGACAACTTGCGCACGACGTCCAGCGCACGATGCTCGAGTGGATGAAGACGCTGAACGGTACGGCGAGCAGAGCTGCGTTGGCGGCGAAATCGCGTTGCGCCACCGACATCACCGGCTTTGGTTTACTCGGTCACGCTTCACACATTGCGCGGGCCAGCAAAGTCACTCTGCTCATCGACGTCGGGGTGATTCCAATTCTGCCCGGAGTCCGCGAAGCCGTTAGAGCCGGCTACATCACCGATGGGTCCAAGAGGAATGCGGAATACCTGCGCGATTTGGTGCATTGGCGTAAAGGAAGCGACGAAGAACGCGCAATTCTCTACGATCCGCAGACCTCCGGCGGTTTGCTGCTTTGCATCAAGCCGTCCAAGTCCGCTGACTATCTTTCACGCGTTGCCGGATCCGTGGTCATCGGCGAGGTCATCGAACGGGGAGAAGTTGCGATCGAAGTTCATTGAGACTCGTGGGGGTGGATGGAGCCTGGTGGCTTCCGTGATCTTCAAAATCACTGTGACCTTACCTCGTAGGGTCGGGTGGGTTCGATTCCCACACTCTCCCGCCACCTCTCTAGTAGCAACTCTCCTCTGCCTTGCACCCTTTTGTCCCCAGTCCGCTAACGCGCAGCAGGTCGACAGTGCGCGCGTCGGCATCGCGACCTCCAAATCGCAAACCTCACAGCCCGCGGTGCCTGATACCACGCGGAAGCCGCCGCTGAGTCCCCGCCGTGCTTTCCTCACTTCGCTGCTCATTCCTGGTTACGCACAGACGGTCTTCGGTCGCGACCGCGCCGCGATGCTTTTCGCTGTGATCGAGATCGGCTCGATTGGAATGGCGCGCAAGGCAGCCCTCGATCTCGCCGAAGCAAAGGGACTTCCGAGGGATAGTGTCGTTGCCACGTACAAGGTCGACCCGAACACGGGCCTCGCCACAATCGATCCAAAAACCGGGTTGGCTGTTCCCGACACCTACATCGCCAGTCGCTTTACTGCTGACCGAATCAAGGCGCGACGGACGCACTATGAGGATTGGATCGCCGCGATCGTTTTCAACCATCTCTTTTCCGGCGCTGATGCGTACGTCGCCGCGAATCTTTGGGATTTCAAGGCGAATATTGGAGTCGTTGCTGCTCCGCGATCTCCCGGCGTCTACGCATCCCTCAGATTCAGGTGAATAACGCCGCGCCAATCGGCGTTTTCGATTCGGGTATGGGCGGCCTCACCGTCGTCGCCGAGATGATTAGCCAGCTGCCTAATGAGAGCATCATTTACTTCGGTGATACTGCGCGTGTGCCCTACGGACCAAAGAGTCCGGACACGGTCCTGAGATACAGCCGGGAAATTACGTCTTATCTCAGGGGCGAAGGTGTCAAGGCGCTCGTGGTTGCGTGCAATACCGCAACTGCTCATGCGCTTCCAGCGCTGCGCCGGGAATTCGACATTCCCATCATCGGCGTAATCCAGCCCGGTGCTCGGGCCGCTGCCGCTGCGACGAAAACGAAACGTGTTGGTGTGATTGGAACAGCCGGGACCATCAAATCACGGGCCTACGAAAAGGAGATCAGGAAAATTCTGCCCGATGTGGAGGTCACCGCTCAGGCTTGCGCACTGTTTGTCCCGCTAGTCGAGGAAGGCTGGGTCGAAAGCGAACCAACCCGCGCAATTGCTCGCAACTATCTCGCCCCCCTCGTTTCAGCACAAGTCGACACAGTCGTTCTCGGTTGCACACATTACCCGCTCATGAAAGGCGTAATCGGAAACGTGATGGGCCGAGATGTCAGATTGATCGACAGCGCGCATGAAACTGCCCGTGAAACGGCGGACGTCTTGCGCACGAGGGGCATGGCCAACGATACGCCGAACGGCGCACGCTATCGCTTCATCGCCTCCGATGCGCCGGATACTTTTCTCTCCCTCGGCCAGCGTTTCCTCGGATCACCGATTGATCGAGTTGAGACACGTACTCTCGGCTGATCCGTTCCACTGTCGCAGCTCTATCGCTTCGTCGGTCAATCTGAGAAACGTAGGCGCGTCGAGCCAGGATCCTGCGTTCGCGAAAACACCGCCGCTCGGCATACGCTCGAGTGCGGGAACGTGCGAGTGTCCGTAGACGAGGAGGTCCAGATCTTTCGCGCTCTCCAGTTGTTGCCGCGCGTAGCTGCGGAGCCCGCGTCCCTCATCCTTGGCGCGGTAGGTTCTGCTCGCGTTGGAGCTACCTTGCGCGAGTTTGCTCGCCCAGTCGGGATGGAGCATGCGGAACGCTTTGATCGCGAGACGATTGCGCATGATGGGCCGAATCATTCGATAGCCTCGATCCTCCCGCTCGCGCAAACCATCGCCGTGCTCGATTCGGACATGCCATTCGGCAACCGTTCCTTCCCACGCACCAACGACGTAGCTGACCCCCACGTCGTCGCGCAGTATCTCGCCGCCCCAGCAGTCATGGTTGCCTGCGACCCAAAGAATCTCAACTCCGACATCGCTGAGCTCCGCAAGGGCTGCCAGAGCTCGAAAGCTGCGGCGTGGAATCACTGTCTTCCACTCGAACCAGAAATCAAAGAGATCGCCATTGATGATCAGCGATCTCGCCTCTCCCGCCAGTCCGCGCAGAAACGACACGAAAGATCGCTCGATCTGCGCACTGGCGACGCCGAGATGCGCGTCCGAAACGATGTAGCAGGGCGCGTTGAGCACGGCTCAAGTTAGCGGGACGTAACAGCCTTTACAAAGCATCGACAGCGGGGCATTTTCGCCTCTCCCTTTGAGATGATATCCCCATCCGACCGCGGTACGGCTCACAGCATCGAGTTTCGGGTTCGCTACGCCGAGACCGACCAGATGCAGGTCGTGTATCACGCCAACTATTTGATCTGGTGCGAGATCGGGCGCACTGAATTCATTCGCGCGCTTGGCACTCCTTACGCCGAGCTGGAACGGCAAAACGTCACGCTGGCTGTCGTTGAGGCAAGCCTTCGTTTCCACTCCGCGGCGCGCTACGACAATCTCATTCGCGTGACGACCACGGTCAGCGACGTGAGATCGCGTACGATCACGTTCGATTACCTGATAAGCAATGCGGTAACCGGCGAGCGATTTGTAACCGCTTCGACCAAGCTGGCTTCCCTGACGCGCGACTCTCGACTTACTACGTTGCCGGAGTTTCTTCGCAAGGTGCTCAGGGATGCTGCATCGTAATTATTTGCTGAGTGGAGCGCTGCTGGTGGGAATTTCAGTAAGCGCTGGAGGGCAAAGGCTGCCGAGCGACGTCGGTTCGCGAGAGGTAAACCTCTACGGACGCCTTCTCGCAATGACTGACACACGTCAGCTCGACACGGCGCTGGTGGATCGCGCTCTCGCAGCCAGCTGGCGTCCGCTTCGTGCCGCGGCGACTCTGGCAATCGGGCAGGTTGGCCAGGAGCGAGGAGCGGCCCGTCTGCCGCAGCTTCGCGTCTTGCTCAGGGACCACGACACCATTGTTGCCGCTAACGCCGCCTACGCCCTCGGTTTGTTGCGCGATACGGCTTCGATCAGCGACCTCACGGCCGCGCTCGCACTCGATCGCGAAGTAGCCCGCGAAGCCGCGTGGGCGCTGGGAGAGATCGGAGCGCCGGCACGTCCCGCCATCTCTGCGGCATTGAAAACCGACCACGAATACGGCGCTGCGATTCAGTTGCTGCTCGCCGCGGCCAAGCTGCGTCCGGTTCCGCTCACTGAGATAAAGCCATACCTCCGAGCGAATCATCCGTCCGTAGTCTGGGCTGCGTCTTACGCGATTGCGCGCACTCGCGCGCCCGGTGGAGTACGCGATCTTATTGATCTCGAGGCAGCGGCGGCGCTGCGCGCCCGACCGATGACTCCGGATCGAGTTGCGGAGGTGTTCGCACCCTACGCCGACACGCTCGCAGCCAATCAACGCACTCGTGCCGAGATCGCGCGCGGACTCGCCAAATCGGCCGCCGGCGATTCGCTCGGTCCGAAAGCATTTGAAGTCTTGTCGCGTCTCGTCGGTGATGTCCATCCCCATGTTCGCATCAATGCTGTCCGATCGCTAGGAACCTACGGTCCGCAGGCGAAGGCCGCGCTCATTTACGCCGCGCATGACGCCGACCCAAATGTGCGAATCGCGGCGGCGCAAAGCTTTGGAAGCGCGCTTTCGACGGATAGCGCTGCGTTTGCGTCGCTTTGGTCGGCCGACACTTCGCTTGCCTACCGTTCGTCGCTGTTGGCATCTGCCGCGCGAGCAGGGTTGCGTCCGCCTGGGTTACGCCAATGGACGACCAGCTCCGACTGGCGACAAAGGGCCGCGGTTGCATCGGCAGCTGGTGACACAATCGATCGACCGTTTGCGATTTCGCGCGCGGCGCCGCTGACGCGCGATCCCGATCCGAGAGTACGCGAAGCTGCTTACGCAGCACTGGCTCCCGCGCGATCGATGCCTCTCGAAGATAGCGTTCACTCTCTCTTCGCGATTGGGTTACGCGATCCCGATTTCTATGTGCGCGCGACGGTAATCGGCGCGCTCGCAGATCGCCCGTCGGTTACGGATCTCGCCGCGGTGCTCGCTAGTTATAGTCAGGCGGCTCGTGATTCTGCCAACGACGCGCGGCTGGCGGCGATACAATACGTGGTTGCGCTGTGGAAGAGGGACAGCAACGCTCTTAACGCCACGTGGCTTGCTCAACTCGCGCGGACACCGATCCCGGCGGACCCGCTCGAGCGCGCCGCTGGAAATGCAATTCCGGTGTGGTCAAAGTGGGGCAACGTTGCGCCCGCTCCGCGAGCGCTCGCCTGGTACGAGGGAGTAGTACGCGAGATCGTGATGCCCGGCTACAACGGGAGGGTGCTCAACGCGACCATTCACACGGTGCGGGGGCCCATCCGCCTCGAGCTATTCGGCCCCGATGCGCCCATCACGGTATGGAACTTTCTCAACCTCGCGCGGTCTGGATACTATCGCAACACGCGCTTTCACCGAGTTGTGCCAAACTTTGTCGCCCAGGACGGAGATCCCAGAGATGACGGTAATGGTGGGCCCGGCTACGCGATACGAGACGAGATGAATCGCCACCGCTACGAGCGCGGAGCCATGGGCATGGCGCTCTCCGGGCGCGACACCGGCGGAAGCCAGTATTTCATAACTCACTCACCGCAGCCACATCTCGACGGGCACTACACTGTTTTTGGCAAAGTGATTGGCGGCTTCGACGTATTGGACAAACTCGTCCAGGGAGATTTGATCACCCGCGTGGATCCTAAATGAGATGCCTCGCTCTTCTCGTCGTTGGCGCTCTCGCATGCGCGCCGGCGGCTGCGCCTCTCAAGGGTGTTTTGGCGCCGGACCGATCGCTCCCGTCACTCTCATTGCCGACAGGGCACCGCCAGATTGTGTTCAAGTGGGACTACGAGGAAGGAGAAATCGCTGCGCGCGGTGATGGTGCCGTGCGGACCGCCGCGCCGGACAGCGCGCGGCTGGACTTTTTCCTTGGCGGGGGACTCGGCGCGGGCGCGGCGGTGCTGATCGGAGATTCCCTCCGATCCCCGCACGCCGATCTGGCGCGCAGGTACATTCCGCCGACGCCGATGATGTGGGCCGCACTCGGTCGACTCGCCATACCGGCGCTACCGGACACTGTAGTTCGCATCGACGGCGATCTGCTCCGCGCCGACGTGGGCCATCCGGTGCAGTGGAGAGTCACGATTCGTGGAGCTACCCTTGTCGCGCTCGAGCACATCTCTGGCGGAAAAATCACCGAGAGTATCACGCGTGGCCCGCTCGGAGTTTTGACATACCGGGCGCCAGCTGCGAGGCGTAGGCTAGAGCTGACAGTCTTACGGGACCAACCTGGATCTTTCGATGCTTCGATTTGGAGCTTATAGTCTTGCCCTGGTCGCGCTGACCGCCTGCATCCCGTACGGCTTTACGGGTGGCGGGCTGCCCTCTCACATAAGGACGGTTGCAATCGTTCCTTTCGAGAACCAGACAGCAACACCGGAGCTGCCACGCGAGCTGACGGACGCTCTAAGGAGCCGCCTCCACGATCGGCTCGGTCTCCGCGACGCCTCAGAAGCCAAAGCGAATGCAATCGTACGCGGCACAATCCAGCGCTACGAAGTGGACATTCCAATCGGATACACTGCCAACAACAAGCAGGCAACAACTGCGAAGCGGCTCTTGCAGCTCGTCGTCGACATCGAAATGATCGATCAAGTAACCGGCAAGACCCTTTGGCAGCGGAAAGGCCTCCTGGCCGAGGGACAGTATGAAGAGCGTGGTGAGGCAACTGGGAGAAAGCAGGCAATCGACCGAATCGTGAACGACGTGATCGAGGGAGCCCAATCTCAGTGGTGAGTCGCCGGGGAGAGAGCAGACTCGGTTGCCTCATCGTTCTGTTGGTTCTCGCCGTGGCCGCCTACTTCGCCGTGGATTTTGGTGAGGCGTATTTCCGGTTCTACCAGTTCAAGGATGCGATGGGCCAGGAAGCGAGATTTGCAACAACAAAGACCGACGACCAGATCACCAAACGTCTGTCGTCACTCGCTGACAGCCTCCAGCTGCCGCCTGGCGCAGAGCTGATCACGATCGATCGCACTCCAACGATCATCACCATCTCGAGCGATTACGACGAGGTGATAAAGCTTCCATTGCAGAAGGAGTACGTGATTCATTTCCACCCTTCGGCGCTGAGCAGACTCTGAAGCCTCGAAATCCAGCGACGAAGATTGCGACACTCCCAGAAGCCGAGCGGTGGAGAAAGGATAAAAAAGGTCGGATCGCGTTTACCAATGGTGTGTTCGACCTGCTTCACCCAGGCCACATCGACATTCTTACGGTTGCGCGCGAAAGCGCAGATGCACTAATCGTCGGGATCAATAGCGACGATTCGGTGCGACGCATCAAGGGGCCGGCGCGTCCAGTTCGTACCGACGCCGAGCGGGCTTACGTGCTCGCGGCACTGGAGTGCGTCGATCTGGTGGTGATTTTTCCGGAAGACACACCGCTCAACCTGGTCAGGCATCTCAAGCCAGATGTGATCGTCAAAGGGGGAGATTACTCAGAAGACACCATCATTGGGGCGAGTGAAGTGAAAGGGTGGGGAGGTCGGGTGGTGGTCGTCCCACTTACTCCCGGACACTCGACGACCTCCATCATTCAAAGACTCAGTGAAAACCGGTAAATCAAAACGCGTCGGACGAAGTGCGTCCGAGCTGCGGCCTATCACGATCGAGCGCGGAATTGCTCCCTATGCGGAGGGTTCGTGCGTCATATCATTCGGTGCGACACGCGTTTTGTGCACGGCGTCTGTCGAAGAGGGCGTTCCGGCTTGGAGGCGGGGGCGTGGCGAAGGATGGCTCACCGCTGAATATGCGATGCTTCCGCGCGCGACTCGCACACGCACGGCACGGGAGCGTGCACAGCTGGGAGGCCGAACCCAGGAAATCCAGCGACTGATCGGGCGCAGCGTGCGCGCCATGCTCGATGACTTCAGGTTTGGCGAGTTCACGATTAAACTCGATTGTGACGTACTTGTCGCCGACGGAGGCACTCGCACGGCCGCGATCACGGGGGCTGCGGTTGCCATCGTGGACGCGTTCGACTGGATGGTGTCCAACGGAATGCTCGCGGCAACGCCGGTCAGGCGACGCGTGGCCGCGGTGAGCGTTGGCGTTATCGATGGAGACGCGCGACTCGACCTGGATTACGAGGAAGACGTAAAAGCAGAAGTCGATATGAATGTCGTCATGAGCAGTGAAGGGAAATTTGTGGAAGTCCAGGGAACCGGCGAGCACGGCACATTTGATCGCGGGCAGCTCGATCAGCTTCTCGAGCTGGCGATCGCTGGTATTCACTCTCTCGACGCGGCTCAAACAAAAGCTCTATCGGAGTGAGCCCACGGCGTTTTCTGCTGGCAACTCGGAGTGGCGGCAAGTTGCTCGAGTTGCGGCAAATTTTTGCGCAATATGGACTCGACATTCTGGATCTGTCGACTGCTAGGATTGCCGAGAGTGAGCTGGAGGATGCGCTCGAGCAATTCGAGACGTTCGAGGAAAACGCGCTCGCCAAAGTCAGATACTTCTTCGACCGCTCCGGCGGGATGCCTACATTTGCCGACGATTCCGGAATGTGTGTCGACGCACTCGGCGGGAACCCAGGAGTTCACAGCAAGCGTTGGTCAGGTCTAGATCTCGAGCGCAAGGCGCTGGATGCGGCGAACAACGCAAAGCTCGTAGCACAAATGCGAGACGCAAGATCAGAGCAGGGAGCTCGCTTTACCGACGCCGCCCGCTATGTGGCTGTCGCCGCCTTCAAGGATGCGACGGGAGAAGTGGTTCGGCGCGGCGAAATCGAGGGCAGGGTACTCATGAATCCGCGCGGTATCGGAGGATTCGGTTACGATCCGTACTTCGAGGCACCGGACCTTGGCGGCACCTTCGCTGAATCGAGCATCGAAAACACCGCCGCACTGAGTCACCGCAGTCGCGCGTTCCGCGCGCTGCTAAGCGCGTTGCGTGCCGCAGGCCGGATATAGTAACTTGGGCGTGCTCGGGGCGTAGCGTAGCCCGGTATCGCGCCTGCTTTGGGAGCAGGAGGTCCCCGGTTCAAATCCGGGCGCCCCGACTCATGAAACCTCGCCCCTGCAATGCGTTGCGTTGCAGGGGCTTTTCGCAAATATCCGATGTCGCCAGTACGTAGGTCGAGCGCGGATGTGGTAATCGTTGGCGCCGGTGTCGCGGGACTCGCGGCGGCGCGATGTCTCCGCGAGGAAGGCGTGCGAGTCACGCGTCACGTCATGAAGACCCTCAGGCACGACTGGAGTCGCGATCCGTACTCCCGCGGTGCTTACAGCTACTCCCTCGTCGGTGGCAGCGATGTCGGAAAGCGACTCTCGCGACCCGTGCGCGGTACTTTGTTCTTGGATGCCGAGGGGCGCACTGGAACGGCGCACGGCGCGATCGGCAGCGGATACCACTCAGCCAAACAGGCGCTGCCAGCGCTCGGGCGCGGCTGACCTCAGCGTAGCTTGGCTCGACTCTGCAAATGGAGACGGCCCGACACGCGATTGCGTGTCGGGCCGTCTCCGTCCAAACCTGAAACTATTCCTGCAGTCCGAAAATCAGCGGCGGGCGTTGGGATCGTTCATTCCGCCGGGCGTAGTTCCAGGTCCCGATGCAGCCCGGGAATTCACGTTGCGATCGTCCGTGGTCGTTCCGGTGCCTCCCGTGCGCGAGCCGGGCGAGGAAGCTGACGAAGACGCGTAGGTCTCTCGCACCACCGTACGATCACGTCCGCGGAAGAGTGCTGCCAAGATGATGACTACAAGTACAACGACGGCGATTATGCCCCACACTCCACCAGGAAAGCTCCGCGTGGTGGTAGTCGTGGTCGTGACGTCAGTACCGGTTGTGGTTGTTCCTGTGGTCGTCGGAGCCGTTGTTCCTGTTGTCGGCTGTCCCGTCGTTCCCGTCGCCTGTGGGCTGGCATTCGCGTCCGTACCGGTGGTAGTGGGCGCGGTATTGGTGTTTTGACCGTAGGTCGTGACCGCGAAGAGGCACAATGTCGCCCCCGCCAGTCCTGCCATCAGCCTAAAGCGTGCGTTGTGCATAGTCACCTCGAAAGTGGAGAAATGTCCCTCGTCCTGTCTTACGGGCACGTCTCACGCCAGAGTCTTGAGTGGCGCGGGAATAGCAGAGTTCGTTGACTCTTGTGCGACCTGCCTCCTCTAAGCCGCCAATCACTCGTTAGCGTCGAGATCGCCA
>WNGL01004767.1_pt1 | contig 18468 bp, 16 predicted proteins | sample 5400591 | NCBI WGS metagenome assembly WNGL01 (sample SAMN13153377, study PRJNA577476) | soil metagenome | isolation source: 80 cm soil or saprolite under Garry oak tree replicate 1 | place: USA:California | collected 2016-06-15 | reverse complement strand
AAACAAGAGATCTTTCGGTCTGGAGGACAAGAAAATGGTGAGGAACGCCCCAATAATCCCTTACATTCCGGTTGCTGACGTGGCTCGAGCCCGCAAGTTCTACGAAGAGAAAGTAGGATTGAAGCCCAAACAAGAATATGCCGGCGGTGTGATCTATGAGTGTGGCAACGGCTCGTGGGTCTTTATGTACCCATCTCCGGGCGCGGGCACTTCGAAGGCCAGTACAGCGTTCTGGGCGGTTGACGATGTCGTCGCTGAAGTCGCTGAACTCAAGGCAAGAGGAGTGACATTCGAAGAGTACAACATCCCAGGGATAAAGATGGAGAACAGTATCGCGACTGGAGGCGGCGCCAAGACTGCCTGGTTCAAAGATACCGAGGGCAACATCTTGGCCGTGAGCCAAAGGATTTCATCGTAAGAGCCTGATCAGAGTGTCGGCGTGACTCAACGCGTCTCAATGGAAACTAAATCGCCATCGAGTTTTCCGCCTGCCCGATAATTGACGTTGACTGGAAGATCCTTCCAGGAGCACGAGAATGTATCGCTGCCAATCACGGCAACGGATTTGTAATTAGCCGCGCGCAGCTTGAGGGTTTTGCTCCCCTGCGAGATCGCGAGAACGGCCGCAGGCGGCTGCGAGCAATCCACGGAAAGGAGTGTCGCCTTAAGAAACTTTACCGGACGCTTATCGATTTCAGGCTCCGTTGATGTCGGCTTTGCTGAGCTTTCCTCATCTTCTTCGTTGGGCAATTTTTTCTTCTCTGGGGCTGCGCTCGCAGTTTCTTTTGCAGGCGCTTCTTCCTGCGGAGGCACGCCATATTTCTTCAGAAACGGCAAATCGTTCAAATCCTTCTTCGCCGCGCGCGCGATCTCCGGGGTTTGACTTTGCTTCAGCCGCTCCAGAGTGCCGGTAGCTTCATCGAACTTCTTCGCGGCAAGGTAAGTCCTTGCCAGGCGTAGCTGATATGCCTCATTCCGCGGACTGAGTTGCACCGCCATTCGCATCGCCTCGAGCGCAGAATTCGCTCCTCCTCCTGTCAATCGCGCCCAGCCCAGCATGTTGTAGGCTTCCGCAAACTCGGGAAACTCATCGAGCACAATCTGCAAACTCTCCATCATGTTCGCCAGACCTTGAATTCGCGCGCCTTTCTCTCCGCTGTGATAACTCGCCAGGGCGAGTCCGAGCCGCACCCACGGATCAGAAGGACTGATTTCCATGGCGGCATTCAGTTCGTCGTAGGCCTTGCCAGTGTCGCCCTTCTGAACATATAACCAGGCCAGTCCGCGATGTGCGACGGTGGTCTCCGTCTTCGGATCGGCGATCAACGCATTCAGTTTTTGCACCGCCTGTTCGCGGCGCTCGGCGATTCGCAACTCCATTTCGTTCACCAGCGCCTCTGCTTCTGGCAAAGGAACAGGTTTCGAGCTGGTCGCGACGTCGTCAACCGAAAATGGCAGTGGCATCTGGTAAACCGGCTGCGGCGGCAACTGGGCCGCATTCGGCTGCTTCGAGTCCTCGAGCGCATCAATCAAAGGCTTTAGCGAATGAAAATAATCCTTCACTGCCTGATCAAGTTGCACTGCTGTCATTCCAAAGGCTTGCTGTACTGCTTGCTCCACGGGAAGCTTCTGGTTCTCAACCAAGTCAAAGTACATTCCCGTCTCCGACAGTTTGCCCTTGTTCAGCAAGTAGTGCATCATCATCCAGGACTGCGCGTAGAACAGCGTGCTGTGCGTGCCCTCCTGCCCATTTACCACGCGATTCTTCATCCCAAATAAGTCTGGCAAAGCCAGCCACACTGGATTGGTCAAAATTTCAGTCAGAGACTTCAGCCCACTTGCCTGTGTCTGTTGACCAAGGAGGTCGGTTTGGTAAGCGGTGTTAAGCTCGGGATCACTGCCAAGTTGTGCTTGCTTCGGCCCCAGATACAGGGAGGAGAAGTACACTGCAAAACCTTCATCAAACCACGGCTGCGTCGGGGGATAGTTGTACTCCAGAAAATAATGAGCTAACTGATGTTCGACTGCCCGCCAGCTATCGACCACAAACAAGTTCAAGACAATGTAAATTCGGTCCTCGCCATGTAGAACGAAAGCCGGCGCACTAGTGGACTGACCGTTTCCTAGCGAAGCGAGTGACGCAAAATCCTTGTCACTTCGCAGCGCGATGATGTCGATTGGTTCCGCCATCCGCAACCTCCGTCGCATCAGCAGATCGCCGAACATGGCGCGCATCTGCTCGAAGCGTGCCGCCACTTCGTCAGGAGATGCGAACCCACTAACCGCGCAGAATGCGATGATCAGGACAAAGGATCGCGGAAGTCTGATACGGCAGGGCATTGCTCATCCAGTGCAACAGATTTTAACCGCAAAGGACGCCAAGGTGCCGCAAAGATCGCTAAGAACACCGAAACTCCAGGCCTTTCTTTGCGACCTTTGCGAATCCTTTGCGGTTAAAGGGTTTTTTGGCCCGGTGCCGGATATAATTCGACTCGCAGATGTCTCTCTCCCCCGGCACCAAACTCGGCCCTTACGAAATCCAATCACCGCTCGGCGCAGGCGGCATGGGCGAGGTTTATCGTGCCCTCGATACTCGCCTCGATCGCGCCATCGCCATAAAAATTCTTCCCGACCATTTGTCTCAGAACCCCGAAGCCCAGCAACGCTTCGAGCGGGAAGCGCGTGCCATCTCTTCGCTCAATCATCCAAATATCTGCACCCTCCACGATGTCGGCCACGAGGACGGAATTGACTACCTCGTCATGGAATTCCTGGAAGGCGAGACCCTCGCCGACCGTCTAGCGAAAGGCCCGCTTTCGGTCGCACAAATCCTGAAGTACGGAACCGACATCTGCGAAGGCCTTGAACGCGCGCACCGCAGCGGGGTGGTCCATCGTGACTTGAAGCCGGGTAATATCATGCTCACAAAATCCGGCGCCAAGCTGATGGACTTCGGCTTGGCCAAAAGTGAGCCAGTCCCCGCGCTTGCAACGGCTGCTGCCTCCAGCCTGACCATCGAACTCTCCAGCCCAGTCGCAAAGCACCCACTCACCGGACAAGGTTTCGTAGTCGGCACATTCCAGTACATGTCTCCGGAGCAAGTGGAAGGCAAAGAAGCCGACGCACGTACCGACATCTTCGCGTTGGGTTCCGTTCTCTACGAAATGGCGACGGCCAAACGCGCCTTCGAGGGCAAGAGCAACTTATCGGTCGCCTCCGCCATTCTTGAAAAAGAGCCTGAGCCGATCACCACAGTTCAGCCCATGGCACCGCCGGCTTTGGATCACGTGGTCCGCGGCTGTCTCGCGAAGGACCCAGATGCCCGCTGGCAGAGCGCCGCCGATATCGCCCGCGAGTTGCGCTGGATTTCAACATCGTCGCAGTCTGGAGCCGCCGTTCCAACCTTGCGCCCCGGCCGTAAGAACTTAGAGCGCGTCGGCTGGATTGCACTTGCGATAGGTCTGCTCGCCGTTGTTGGATGGTTTGCCTTCCGGCCAGAGCCTTCTCCGCGAGCCATACATGCGTACCTGACACCTCCGCCAGGGGCAACCTTCGAGTTCAATGGCGACTATTCCGGCCCACCCGTTCTTTCGCACGATGGAACTCGGATCGCTTTCTCAGCCCGTGCGGGAAAGGAACCGACCTCCTTGTATGTGCAAGCCCTGGACAGCCCTGTCGCGGCCAAATTAGACGGCACCGAGAACGCTGCCTTCCCGTTCTGGTCGGCGGATGGGAAATTCCTCGGTTTCTTCTCGAGTGGCAAACTCCGAAAGATTTCCGCAGTTGGAGGTCCTGTGACCGTGCTCGCGGACGCGCCCGGCGGGCGCGGGGGCACATGGAGCCCGGAAAACGTAATCGTGTATACACCGGATTACCGTGAATCACTTTGGAAGATCAACGCCGCTGGGGGAACGCCCGAACGGCTGACCACGCTCGATGTCTCGAAGCACTCGACGCATCGCTGGCCTTCGTTCCTGCCAGATGGCAAGCACTTTCTATTCTTTGCCACGAACCACTCCGGCACTGGTGAGGAACAGAATGGAATCTACCTGGGTTCCGTGGACAGTCCGGTCATAAAATTGGTCCGGCCCTCCGATTCGCCAGGTCAATACGCCTCCGGATATCTGCTCTATCATTTCCAAACCGCTCTCGTCGCTCAAAAATTTGCTCCCGCTAGCGCAACCCTCTCTGGCGATCCCGTGCCGGTTGTTGATCACGTGCAATATGACGCAAGTGTCTGGCGCACCACCTTCAGCTCCAGCGACCAGGGCACACTGATCACCTCCTCCGGTGCGGCGAGCGAGGGCAGTGACCTCTTGTGGGTGGATCGCAGCGGCAAAGACCTCGGCAAAGCGGTTGCAGAACGCGGTAACTATACCTCGGGCGGAATGCGACTGTCTCCAGACGGCAAACGGCTGGCCATCATCGTGGGACAACCAAAATCCGATATCTGGATTTTCGATCTGTTACACGGATCAAGGACTCGCCTTACCTTCGATCTCGCCAATCATCTTCAACCCTCGTGGTCCCCCGATGGACAGCGCGTGGCCTTTGTTTCCCTTAGTGGGTCGAGAATTTCAGCTGGCTCTACACTGCACGTCAGGCTGGCGAATGGGGGTGGCCAGGATCAAGGGTTGTTGGGGTCTGAAAACGCCTCGGTGCCGGTGACCTTCAGTTGGCCCGAGTGGTCATCAGACGGAAAGTATCTGGTCTATCAGAAGTCTAGCGGTCCTTCTGGTGGATCGGTGTGGGCTGTTCCGACCGACGGCGACAAGAAACCGTTCCTCGTCGTCCAGCCGCAGAGCCAGCAAGGCACGATCATCTTTTCCAGACTCTCGCCTGATAGCAAGTGGTTGGCCTACAGCTCCACCGAATCCGGTCGCGAAGAGATTTACGTCGCCCCATTCCCAGGTGGCAACGGTCGCTGGCAGGTCTCCCAGAATGGCGGCACCAGTCCGACCTGGCGCGCCGATGGCAAAGAACTTTATTATGCTGAATTCTCCAACGCCCAAACGCAACTGTTTACGATGGATGTTGTTGCCAAAGGTGATCAATTTGAAACTCAGAACTACCGCAGGCTGTTCCCCCTAAATCACGTTCCCGCCGCTGGCACTAACTTCGAGGTCTCCCCAGACGGCCGCCGCTTCCTGATGGTCATTCAGCCCGAAGCCGAAGCCGCGCCCATGAGCCTGATGCTGAACTGGACGGCAAAGCTGAACAAGTAGTGCTGGGTTCCTTCGTGAACCTTCGTGCCCTTTGTGGTTATTCTTGGGTTGTTAGCGAGCGGGAAATGCAACCTCAGCCTTCAACACTGCCGGCAATTCATCACCTCTGAAATACTGCCCCTTGGCCGCCTTCATCTCCGGCATAGCCGCATACGGTTTGCTGTAGTCGTTATTAGCATTCCAGAAGAGAAATCCCACCCCGCCCTTATTCTTGGCAGTCAGCACCTGCACTTCAATGTACTTCGGAGAATAAGTCTTCGTCCGCCAAGCGAACGCCTGCAGCCACGGACGAATCACCGCCCCGCTGCCCTTCGTGATCTCCTCGAACCGGTCCATAGACTCGCCAATAAAATGTTCTGGTGCGTCTCCCGGCTTGTCGTAGCCGTCCATGCCAAAGAAGTGCGAAGGATAGATCATCGGCGACAGCACATCGCAATATTTCGCCATACGAACGATGTCCTGCCCGGTATGAGCGAGGTCCACCGACCGCTGCCATGCCATCACCCCAAATACATCCAGCGAAAGCAGCACACCCTTGGGATGGAGTGAGGTATAAGCCCGCCGCAGGAAGTCCGCAATCACATCGGCCCGCTGCCACTCCGGATGCGTTTTTTGGTAGGCAAAACCTGCGTCTTTTTGATCGCCTTCGGCAGGGAAGCGCACATAGTCAAACTGGATCTCATCCGCCCCAGCCTCAGTCGCAGCCAACGCTAAGGCTATGTCATACTCCTGTACTTCCACTCGCGACGGATCAGTCCAGACCAGTTTCCCGTTCTCCTTCCACGGCTGTCCAGTCTTCTTCGACTTCACCGCCAGCTCGGGATGCGCCAACACCAACCGCTCATCCCGGAACATAGCAATCCGCGCAATGGCATGCATCCCCTGCGAATGAAGAAAATGGGTGTACTTGGGCAGATCGCGAATAGGCGCTTTATGGGCCCCAATCAGCGGATGCGCAAACGGAATGTTGACCGTGCCATCGCTATCCTTAATATCAAAAACCACCGCATTCCCGCCCGCCTCGCGCCACTTCTTCACAATGCGCAACCCGTGATCGCTTCCTGCCATCAATCCCGTCAAATAAATAGCGCGTACCTCGAAGTCCCGAGGCACCGGGATAGCTTTCTCCGCAATGGGCGCATCCAGAATCCCGGGTATGACGAGTTCCTGATTTGCTTTCAAGAACGCGCCATGCACATTCTCATTCGCTCCGCGGATCGCCTCCGCTAGCTGGGTTGAAGTCAGAAATGAGCTTTGGGAAAGATATTGCCGGGCTACAGAAATTACCGTATCTCCGCGCCGTGATTCGTACAATGCGGTCCCCGGAGCGGGAAGCCTGGGCGCAATCGGCGCCGGGTTTCCCATAGTAGCTTTTGCCGCAACCAGTTGCCCGGTCTGAGGCTCGGCAGCCGCCTTCACGGATCGAAGGTGAACTACACCGAGGCCAAACCCGGCAACGCCCAGAACCAAGAATAAATTGAGCCCATGGTGACGCAAGCGTTTCTCTCCAGGAACATCGGTTTTTCCGATGCTACAGATGCAGAATTCCGCTTGCCAGTTACGCCAGTCCACGGTCGTCGGGAAGAACTCTGGTTTTTTCAATTGCTTCCGGGCGGAACTCCGGGCAGAACCTCGGGCGAAACACAGCCCGGTTTCCAGGATTCAAGCTCCCGAGAAAACCATCGCGGCCAACGCCTGAAGCCCGGAGCCGAACGCCCAAAGCCGGTTTTTCTTCCTCCCTGCGCAAACTATTTCCCTTTACACGATCTCACTTGTTAATGTAAGTGACTCCCTCGGTGCAGCTCGTGCATCTAAACCTTGTAGAAAGCGAGTTTGTAAGCTTTCGAAGAGTTGGTTAGGCGCTTGCTGTAGTGGCTATGGGAAGCAGTTGCGAGAGTGACAAATTATGTCATTCCGCGAGAAATTGCGGCCACGTTGAAACGGCCCGAGAAGGAGAGCAAGGCGCCCCCAATATGAAGACCATCGCCAGCACAGTTCTTGACCCTACTCGCCGGAGCAGCGATGCCCGGGACTTTGAAACTGGACTCCGTCGCAAAATCGTTGGCCAGGACGCGGCCGTCGAAAAGGTCGTTGAGATCTATCAGATGTTTCTCGCTGGACTCAACGCCCCCGGACGCCCCGTCGGCAACCTCTTGTTCCTTGGTCCTACCGGATCGGGCAAGACTCGCGTAGTCGAAGCCCTCGCCGAGTCTCTCTTCGGCGACGCCCGCGCCTGCATCAAGATCGATTGCGCCGAGTTCCAGCACTCGCACGAAATCGCCAAACTGATCGGCTCGCCTCCGGGCTATCTCGGCCATCGCGAGACGCATCCTCTTCTTACCCAAGAGGCGCTCAACCAGTGGCACACCGACAAACTTAAGCTTTCGATCCTGCTCTTTGACGAAATCGAGAAGGCGTCTGACGCCCTCTGGCAGCTTTTGCTCGGCATCCTCGACAAGGCTACGCTCACACTCGGCGACAACCGCCGCGTGGACCTCTCGCAGTGCATCATTATTATGACCTCGAACCTGGGGGCAGGCGAGATGAGCAACCTTGTCGATGGTGGATTAGGCTTTGCTCCCAAGCCCCAAGTCGTCGATCAAGGCTTGGATGACAAAATCGATCGTACCGCCAACGAGGCTGCGCGCCGCAAGTTCACCCCTGAGTTCATGAACCGCATAGACAAGGTAGTGGTCTTCAAGACTCTGCGCTCGGAACACTTGCAGCAGATCCTGGACATCGAACTCGGCATGGTGCAGCAGCGTGTTCTGATGGCCTCAGCCGCCAACCAATTTGTTTTCTCGTGCACGCCGAAAGTGAAGAACTTCCTGCTGCACGAAGGCACCGACCCGCGTTACGGCGCTCGTCACCTGAAACGTGCTATTGAACGCCATCTTGTCTTCCCGATGGCCAACCTGGTCGCCACCGGCCAGATCCGCCTGGGAGATTTCTTGCGCGTAGATCTAAGTCCCGAAGGCTCCCTGACATTCGTGAAGGAAGCCGAAGGCGCAATGGTTCCCATGCTGATGGAACGCTATGGCGCAGCGGCTGGAGCTCCCACTCTGGTCAGCCGCACCGCGCGCCCTATCGCCAAACCGAAAGAGTTTACCGCCTCACCTGGTAACGAAACAAAGTAAGTCCGCTTCCATCCATGAAAAAAGTCCGGCAAACCAGCCGGACTTTTTTTTGTTTGGAGTCACTCTGGCCTACTTCAACCCTTGCACCAAATATAAGACCAACGCGTATGGAGCGGACCTGCCCTGAGCGAAGTCGAATGGGGCCTCGCCCGCGAGTGAAGTCGCGAGAGGCAAGGGAAGACTGTCACCCCTGACTCGAGTCGGGTGCACCCACTTCTGTTCCAATTTCCGGAATTTATCGCAATTTTACTTGCAAATGCCTCGTTCAGGTTCATAATAGCTTCCCTTCCCCGCATTCGGCACAAATCTAACGGAGGTTTCTATGTCCACGCTACACTCCCCCGCTCTGTCTCTCGCAAGCTCGGCCTCCAATGGCGCTCTCACCGTCACTGCCTACGCTGGGGACGGCGCCGTGCTGCTCGCTTTCAACTTAGAAGAGAGCGAAGCCCGCAGCCATAACCTTGCTGGCTTTGCCGTCCAGTGCTCGCCACCCACGGGGCAACCCTATTTCTTGTCCAACCGGCTCAACTTCACCCAGCCCAATACCTCAGACACAACTCCACAGGAGCGCACCTGGACTTCTTCTCACGATGCTCCATTTCAAAAGTTTCACTGGGTCCACTTTCCCGAAGAAATCGTAGCTGGCGACAAGGGACACCATACCTTCCGCTACAAGGTGATCGCGCGCTACAACGGCCATGTCGGCCTCGAACACGGGCCCGCCGCCGAAGTGGCTGTGGACCTCTCAGCCCAAGATTTTGATAATTTCGAATTCGGCTTCACCCGTGGCTATCTGACTTCGCAAGCGTACGCCCACAAGTTCGGGAACAAGGACTTCCGCCAGGAGCCCAAAACCCTCGACTATGACACCGCTCCCTTTGAAGCTCAATACCAGTGGTTGGGTTATCACGCTCGCCAGATGATCTTCAATCTACTGAAGGAATGCGTAACCGATCCCGCCACCACCGTCGATTTTTTCGGGTACGATCTCGACGAGCCCGATGTTCTCAAGCTGCTGGAAGCGCTTGGGCCACGCCACGCCTGCGCGCCTTCCTGGATAACGCCAAGTTGCATACCGGCACCGCTCTCGAAGTGCAGGCCCACACCCGCCTGGTGCAATCTGCCGGACTGGCCAACGTGAAGCAGGGCCACTTCCAGCGCTTTGCCCATGACAAGATCATCATCCAGAAGAAAAACGGGCAGCCGGTAAAAGTATTGACCGGATCCGCTAACTTCTCTGTGCGTGGTCTCTACGTCCAGGCGAATAACGTCATGATGTTCGACAACCCGGACATCGCCGAACTCTACGAGAAGGTCTTCGATGAGGCTTTCGATGACATGAGCGGATTTCACAGCTCGGAGTTAGCTGCAAAGTGGTTTCCCGAAAATGATTCCGAGTTCACTGTACCCGGCATTCCCAAGTTCCAGGTGAGCTTCGCGCCACACCAGGACGCTTCGGTCTCGCTTGATAAAGTAACCGAGGCTCTACAGAACGCGAAGTCATCTGTACTGTTTGCGGTCATGGCCTTGAGTGGTGGTGGTGATGTAATAAAGACGCTCAATGCTCTGCACGTCAGCGGCAAAATATTTTCTTACGGAATGACCCAGGCCGAGGCGGGCTTTTCCGTTTACAAACCAGGCCAGCCCGGGATCCTGGTCCCATTCGCCGCGCTCGATAAACATGTCCCCCCTCCATTCGACAAGGAATGGCGCGGAGGACCGGGCCAGGTGATCCATGACAAGTTCATCGTCGTTGACTTCAATGGCGAGAATCCAGTCGTTTTTACCGGTTCTTCTAACCTGGCGCAGGGCGGGGAGCAGCAGAACGGGGACAATCTGCTGGCTATTTACGATCCGGTCGTCGCCCACGCTTTCGCCATTGAAGCCCTTCGCCTGGTGGATCACTACCAGTTCCGCGCAGCCCTCACCGCCGCCAGTGATGTCCATCCCTTGATGCTGAGTTCTGACACAGTTCATCCTTGGTGGGAACGTGACTATGATCCGAACAGCATGTACAGCGTGCAGCGAGAATTGCTCGCCTCAAGTCCATCGGGAGAAGTGGTTCCAGCAATCGCCGCCAACGAGGGGGGCATCATAGGCGTCCCAGGCCTGACCAGCGGCCGCAGGCGTCAGCATCAGGAACCACCGCTCACTCCTGGCGCCAGACACAAGACCCCAGGAAATGGGCATGGCACCAAAGTCCACCATGCGATCAAAGCTGGTTCGGGAAAGAAAAGGTGAAATTCCAAGTCGGCGCACGTAGGGGCAGGTGCCCTCACCTGCCCGGGTCGGGTGCTCGGCTTGAAGGGCAGGTGAGGGCACCTGCCCCTACATGTTCATGTCCAGACCGAGAATAGCCCCCCGCCTCAGTGGTGGGTCGCCGAGAACACGATCAAGCGCGAGCTCGCGAGCGACGGTCCCTCACGGATGAATCCTCTCGTTCCTCTCCAGCATTCCAATAAACTCCCGAATCTTCCGAGCGCGCGTCTCAGCCTTTTTCACATTCTGAATTCGCCAGAGCACCGCATACCGGTTCGCCCGATCAATCGTCTCGAAAAATCCCTTCGCTCGCGGATTCGCATTCAGTGCAGCCTGAAAATCATCCGGCACAGTTGCTCCGCTGGGCGAATCGTAGGCGGCATCCCATCGCCCATTCTTCTTGGCATTCTCGATCGCTTCCAATCCCGCCGCTTTCATCTCTCCACTCGCGATCAGGGCGAGCGCTTTTTCCCGATTGATCTTCGACCATAAGCTCCTGGCGGAACGCGGAACAAATCTCTGCAACCAGGCCTTTTCATTTTCAGGTCGCTTCTGCCCATCAATCCATCCGTTGCACAGTGCCACATCAAGTGCCTCTTTGTACGATACCGACCGCAACCCAGCCTCCTTCTTCGCGATCCGCAGCCACAAGCCCGTGCTCTTACCATGGTTCTTCTCCAGCCAGCCAGCCCAATCCGCCTTTGATTTGAATAGCCGGACGGGAGAAGGATCTTGAGTTTTCGCAGTCCGTTTCATACGAGTGGGTTCTTGTGCTGTCGAGAATTACCCGTGGAAGAGCGGCCTTCCAGGGCCGCTTCCGGTTGCGCCTCGGACGTGGCCCTCAATCCCTGGGCCAGGTTGCTTCACCGAGCAAATTTCACCACGATATAAACAATCTCTTTACCTTCAATTTTCTTGACCCAATGCGGCACTCCCGGTGGAACTCTGAGGAAGTCGCCCTTGGCGATCTTCCGCTCTTCGCCGCCGGAAATGCCCGATCCACGAATCTGTCCGGGACTAATTTGCGCACCGCCCGCCACCGTCCCTCCAGTCACAAACACACATCCGCCATCGATGACATACCAGACATCAGTCTCATTGTCATGGATCTCGGCTTGTCCGGGAGCAGTGCGCCGAAGCAGAATCGCCGCATGCTCCGGTACGTGCTCTATAAGATTAATCTCTGACTCGCCGATGCTATTCGCCGGAGCTTTGCGGATATCTGATTCAATTTGAGCGGCCGGAACGAAAACCACTTTGGCGGCATCCTGGGCAGCGGCCGGGAGACCAAAAGCCAGGGCAAGCACCAACAGCCTTAGTTTTGTCATTCATTTCTCCTTGCGAGGCTTGTGTGGGTCGGACACTCCTGTCCGACGCCTTTGATTTTAATGTCCGTGCAACAGCCCGACTCTCCGATTCAGCAGAAAACCTTGTAAAGCCGTGACCGCCGTGGACGCTGCCCAAAAAAGTACCACTCCCGAAGCCAGTCTCCACGCAAACAACAATGTCAGCACCCCCGGCAACACAGCCACCACAACCCGCGATTGCTGTGGAAGGTGCGGGCCCAATAACGAAGCTAGGGCAGTAAGAACTCCGGTCGCGACCGCGAGAATCGCATCCGGCTGCGCCAGATTCCGAATCCACAAGAACCGTCCGCCAGCTCCCAACCCGCGCCTGATCGCCGAATATACGCCAGCACCAAGAAGCAGCTGCACTAATAAGCCGAGCGAGTTCACTCCATCGATTGGCTTCACTCCGTGCTTCTGATAAAGGTTAGAAAGTTCAGCCCCGAGCTGCTGCGGACTGGTTTTGTATTTTGCTTTCAACGTATCGATCTCACGTTTGATAGTCTGCAGAATCCTTTGCTGCGTCTGCGCATGCCGCGCCATGCGCAGCGTCAGTGGCAGAAGCGCCAGCCGGGTGATCAGCGAGAGCGTGATAATCGCAAATCCCAAGTTGCCGCCGTAGGCAGTGGTGAGCAGCGACAAGACGAAGGAAAGTAATCCAACAAACGCATGCCACGTAATCACTGTTGACCTCTTTCTTCTCTCACACCATTGTAGAGACGTTGCTTGCAACGTCTGAGACGTAGCGGAGCTACGTCTCTACCGAACGCGATTCACGATTAGGTCGCCAACAATCCCTCCACCACCCCATACGCCTCGCCCAATGCCGCATCCAGCGCCCCGGCATCTTTCCCGCCAGCTTCGGCCAAGTCCGGACGCCCGCCGCCTTTGCCGCCAACTTTTTGCGCAACCGGCCCGATGACTTTGCCGGCCTGAATCCGCGAAGTCAAATCTTTGGTGACGCCGACAATCAGCGCCACGTTCCCATTCGTCGCCGATCCCAGCACCACCACGCCGGAGCCAATCTTGTCGCGAAGCTGGTCCACCAAAGTCCGCATCTGCGACCGCTCCAGATTGTCCACGCGATGCGCCAGCACCTTCACCCCGCGCACCTCTTTGATGTTGTCACCCACCGAAGCCACCGACGACGAAGCCGACTTCATCCGCACCTGATCGAGTTCGCGCGCCAGCCGCTTGATCTCCGCATCTTTCTTGTCGATCTCAGCCTTCAGCGCCTTAGCAGGAGAAAATTCAACCTGGGCAGTCTCTGATTGGGTGCCCCACCCTACGCGGTTTTCGTAGGGTGGGGATTTTGACTCTGTCCCTAAAACGGCTGCCCCATCCACCGCCGTGGGTGCCCCATTCTTGCGCGTTTTTTGCGCAAAGGTGGGGGAGACAAACCCCGACACAAAAGTTTCCAACTCATGGTCCCGACGAAAATGTTGCAGCGATCCTTCCCCCGTCACCGCTTCCACCCGCCGCACTCCCGACGACACGCTCCCTTCCTTCAAAATCTTGATCAGCCCAATCTCCCCAGTCGCGGCCGTGTGCGTTCCCCCGCAAAGCTCCGTAGAAAAGTCACCGATCTTAACCACCCGCACCTTGTCCCCATACTTTTCCCCAAACAGAGCCATTGCGTGATACTCGTTCACAGCCACATCGATCGGCACGTCAACGATGGTCTCCACCTTCTGATTGCGCAGCAATTCTTTATTAATGAGGTCTTCAATATCCTGCAACTCTTCATCTTCCACGGCAGTGAAGTGCGAAAAATCAAAGCGCAGATGGTTCGGCGCCACCAGCGACCCCGCCTGCTTCACATGTTTCCCCAACACCTCGCGCAACCCCGCATGCAGCAAATGTGTAGCCGTATGATTCCGCATCGTAGCGAGTCGAACGTCAGTGTTGACCACAGCGTCGACTTTATCGCCAACCTTGAGGGTGCCCCATTTCTCGCGCGCACTTTGCGCGAGAAGTGGGGCCTTTGACTTCATCAGGGCTGCGCACAGCACCCCATAAGACGGATAATCATAGACGCGCCGAATCTCGTCGCGTCTGTATTAGGTAGATGATTGGTCCCATCGTGGCTGTGATCAACGCCCCAAATTTGAAGATCGGGAACAACTTGTAATACAAATAGGCATAGGGATAATAAGGCAATCTCACATCGTGACCGACGGGTAATCCGATGTATAAGTATGCCTCGCCTCTCGTCATAAGGATCGCGCTATGCAATGACAGCGCTATTACCGATCCAAAGACTGCAGCGAGCACGACCATTCTTACTCGTCTCGCAACAAGCGAAAAAGGGCGAAAGTAGAACAGCAGACCTGTGCCTATCGTCAGCCACACCAGGACGAACAGCAAAAGCAAATCTGGGATATAGATCATCAAGACTCAATAGCTTAGACACCACCGCAATCACCGTCGGCTAAGTTTCGCAGAGGGACCGTACAAAGTCGAACCAGATGCCGGCTCCTACATCCTGCAAACCGCCCTTGAATTAGAATCAATCGCACTTCATTTCTGGACATCCAAGTGATCCTCACCGAAATCGAAACTCGCGTCCTGGGCTCCCTGATCGAAAAAGACATCACCACCCCCGATTACTACCCACTCTCGCTCAACGCCCTCGTCAACGCCTGCAACCAGAAAAATAATCGTGACCCGGTGATGACGCTCGACGAGTCCGCGGTTCGCGACGCCCTCGCCACGCTGCAAGAGAAGCGCCTGGCCGGACCCGCCAGCAGCGCCGACAGCCGCGTCACAAAATTCGAACACCGCCTGCAGGAAGTCTTCAACTTCGACCGCCGCGAAATCGCCGTCGTCTGCGTCCTCCTCCTCCGCGGCCCGCAAACCCCCGGCGAACTCCGCAGCCGCACCGACCGCATGTACCACTTCGAAGCCCTCGAAGACGTAGTCTCCACGCTCGATCGCCTGGCCCAGCGCGAGCCACCGTTAGCCCGAATCCTCCCTCGCCAGCCTGGCACCAAAGAATCCCGCTACACCCATCTCTTCTCTGGCGAACCACCCATGTCAGCTGCCATAGAAGATGTGAGTGTGGCGCGGACCAGTGCTGAGCGAGAGTCGAAGGGACCGTTGCCCGCGACGGCCGGCACAACCGCACTCTCAGATCGCGTCAACACGCTGGAAGAAGAAGTTTCACGCCTCCGTCAGGACCTCTCCGAAGTCCAACAACAACTAACCACCTTCCGCAAACAGTTCGAATAGCCAGCCCCGGGGGAAGCCACAATCGCCTCCAATCTTTGCAAACGCGGAACTTTCTACGCGCCAAAAACGTAGAATCATTTATAGAGAAGGAGGTCTCGTCCATGTTCGCATTCCTGCTCTGGTGCATCCTCTTCGTGCTCTGCTGGCCCCTTGCGTTACTGGCTCTAATCGCTTATCCCTTCATCTGGCTGCTACTGCTCCCATTCCGCATCGTTGGCGTCGCCGTCCACGGCGTCCTGGAGGTCATCTATCTGGCCATCACTCTGCCCTTCCGCCTGCTGGCAGCGCCCTTCCGCATTTGAGTGATAAGCCGTGACGATTCTCGACCTCCAGCGTCTATGACGTTAACCGCCGGACTTTCCCGCCCGGTCCGCTTGGTGTAGCCTCATACAAGGCGCCACCATTCTTAGGAGGACTCCATGCGTCGTCGCGAATTCCTCGTTCGCTCTGCAACCGGCCTGGGAGCGGCGTGGCTCTCATCCAAAGCCATCCTCACCACGCTCGCGAACACCACGCTGCCTTCAAAATTCACCGCCTCCGACACCATCATCCTCGGCAACACCGGAATCAAGACCAGCCGTCTGGCCATGGGCACAGGTACGGTCGGGTCGGGCCATCACTCGCACCAAACTGCACTCGGCGTGAAAGGGCTCTCCGAACTCCTCCTCAATGGATACGACCACGGTCTTCGCTTCTTCGACGCCGCCGACACCTACGGAAGCCATCCTCACGTAGCTGAAGCGCTCAAGCATGTGCAGCGCGACAAAGTCACGGTCCTCACCAAAACATTCTCTCGCGATCCCGCCAGCGCCCGCGCTGACATCGACCGCTTCCGCCGTGAACTCGGCACCGACTATCTCGACGTGTGCCTCATCCACTGCGTCACGGAAGGTGATTGGACCGAGCGCTACAAGGGCGTCATGGACGTCCTCTCTGAAGCCAAGCAAAGAGGAATCATTCGCACCCACGGCTGCTCCTGCCATACCATCGAAGCCCTGCGCGCCGCTGCGAAATCGCCCTGGGTGGAGATCGATCTAGCCCGCATCAATCCCATCGGCGCAGAAATGGACTCCGATCCCGCAACCGTCGTGAGTGTTTTAAAAGAAATGAAGGCCGCCGGAAAAGCGGTCGTTGGAATGAAGATCTTAGGCCAAGGCGCGTTGCGCAACCGTCAAGACGAAGCCATCAAATACGCCCTTTCGTTGGGCGTGCTGGACGCTTTCACCATCGGTGCCGAAAGCAAGCAAGAACAGGAAGACCTGATCCGCCGCATCGCCGGCGCATAGGTTTGTGTGGCAAGGTTTCATGTGGGGACAGCCGCCTTCGGCTGTCCGCCGGTGCCAAGCGCGGCCATCCGTGATTGCGGCAACCCGAGGTATTTCCTCACGAGGAGTCATGCTGAGCCTAGCCGTTCTTCAGGCGGAGCGAAGGATCTCGCGCTAGCACTCCATCACCTTCAGGCTGGGACTCACAATCAGCCTCGCCTCAGTCGCCCGCTGCACATCCTCCGCCGTCAACCCCGGCGCCACTTCCTCCAGCACCAGCCCATCCTTAGTGACGCGAATGTATGCCATTTCCGTAGCAATCGTGTCGACAACGTTCACACCCGTCAGCGGCAGCGTACATTTCTTCAAAATCTTTGCAGCCCCCTCGCGCGTCGTATGCTCCATCGCTACCACTACACGCCGCGCTCCCGCGACCAGGTCCATCGCCCCGCCCATCCCCTTCACCATCTTCCCCGGAATCATCCAGTTCGCAATGCTTCCCGACTCATCCACTTCCATGGCTCCAAGCACGCTCAAATCAATATGCCCGCCGCGGATCATCGCAAACGAATCCGCACTCGAAAAATAAGAAGTCCCCGGCATCTCGCTCACAGTCTCTTTCCCCGCATTGATCAGATCCGCATCCTCCGTCCCCTCCACCGGATAAGGCCCAATCCCGAGCATCCCATTCTCCGATTGCAGCGTGACTTCCATCCCCGCCGGCACATGATTCGCAATGAGCGTAGGCATGCCAATGCCCAGGTTCACATAAAACCCATCGCGCAACTCGCGCGCAATCCGCTTCACAATCCGCTCACGCTTATCAACATCTTTCCCTGGCTTATTCATTGTCGAAAATTCCATCCCTAAACTATCTTTGTCATCCTGAGCGAAGCGAAGGACCTATGCACTCCCCGGCCGACGTCGAACGTGTTAAGGCCTGGCCACCGATCACTCCCCACTGGCGGCATTCCTCACGGTCCTTCTCTCAATCCGCCGCTCGTACAACTCTCCCTGAAAAATCCGTTTCACATAAATCGAAGGCGTATGAATCGAATCCCCATCCAACTCTCCGACTTCGACCAGATGCTCCACCTCAACAATCGTTACCTTCGCCGCCGTCGCCATCATGGGATTAAAATTCCGCGCCGTCTTCCGGTAAATCAGATTCCCCTCGCGATCCCCCTTCCACGCCTTCACAAACGCGAAGTCGGCCCTCAAGCCGCGCTCCATCACGTAAGTCCGCCCCTCAAACTCGCGCGTCTCCTTGCCCTCTGCAACAATCGTTCCCACGCCCGTCGGCGTATAGAACGCCGGAATCCCCGCTCCCGCCGCGCGAATCCGCTCTGAGAATGTCCCCTGCGGAATCAGATCCAGCTTGATCGTCCCCTTCAACACCATCTCTTCGAGCAGTTTGTTCTCACCTACGTACGTACCAATATGATGTACGATCTGCCCCGCCGCCAGCAGCAATCCATTCCCCACACCGTCAACGCCCACGTTGTTGCTGATGGTCCTGAGATTCTTCGTCCCTTTGCGTACCAGCGCGCGAATCAGGTTCTCCGGCATCCCGCACAAGCCGAATCCCCCGATCATGATCGTTGCCCCGTCAAACACGTCGCGGATGGCCTCATCCGCACTGCCCACAACTTTATTCATAGCGTCCGCATTCTAAACGAATTCAGTCCTGCTGAGGCATGCCCGCGTGGATTCCTGAGGACAACCCGGCGACGATCCTTTGACAATCTGGTGACAGTCCCGGCGCATCCAGAACGATACCGTCAGCGTCCAATGCTACAGAAGAGAAGGAAGCAACTTCGAAGCGTGGTTTGCTCTGGTCCTTACAGAGGCGGCGGGAAACGCCACACGCAGAGCACACGGGAGCGAACCTGCTCCCGTGCAATGCGGCAGCCCGGTTGCAAGCCCGGACACATTGCACGCACCCATGTCCCCACTCGCTGAATTCGATCGCAGGATGGAACAACTAATCCGCGGCTTTGCGCTG
>WNGL01005086.1_pt1 | contig 18475 bp, 11 predicted proteins | sample 5400591 | NCBI WGS metagenome assembly WNGL01 (sample SAMN13153377, study PRJNA577476) | soil metagenome | isolation source: 80 cm soil or saprolite under Garry oak tree replicate 1 | place: USA:California | collected 2016-06-15 | reverse complement strand
CCCCAACGCCGCCGCGCTTTTCTACGACTACATGCTGACCGACGGCCAGCGCTTCTACACGGAAGTGCACCGCGTGCCTGCGAACAAGAACTACGACACGCCGGTGCGGCGCCTGGTGCGCGAGCGCCAAGCCGTCAAGGTCGTGAATGCGCAGGAAACCATCGACGACTACGAAAAGTGGCTGGACCTGTACAAGCGCATCGTCGTCGACCGCTCGCAGCACTGATCCCTCTCGGCGCATGAAGAGCAGGTCGGTTCGCCTCCGTCTTTACGCGGCGGCGTTCGCCGCGCTCGCGGCGCTGGGCTGCGCGGCCCAGACCGTAATCCACGAAAGGGCCTCGCCTTACAACACGATCATCGTCACCGAGGACTACAGCGGCATGCGCACGCTGCTCTTCGAAAGAGGCGGGGGGCGGCAAAGCGTCGTGAAACCGGGAGATCCGGATCATTTGGAGCTGCCCTACGCGCGGGTCGCCCTTGCCGGACTGGCGCTGTGCGAAGAACCGCGCCGTATCCTCGTCGTCGGCCTCGGCGGAGGGACCTTGCCGATGTTCCTGCGCGCTCACTACCCCGCGGCGACGATCGACGTGGCGGAAATCGATCCCGAGCTCGTGGACGTCGCGAGGAAGTTCTTCGGGTTCGTCGAGGACGAGCGCATGCGGGCCCACGTCGGCGACGGACGGCAATTCATCGAGAGGGCCCGGCAAGCCGACTACGACGTCATTTTTCTCGACGCCTTCGGCGCCCACGACGTTCCGAAACAATTGACGACGCAGGAATTCCTGCAAATCACGCGCCGGGCGCTCAAGCCGAACGGAGTCGTCGTCAGCAACGTCTGGCGCGCCGCTTCCAACCCCCTTTACGATTCGATGGTCCGGACCCACCAGGAAGCGTTCGAGGAGCTGTTCATCCTGGATGTCCCAGGCGACGTCAACAACATCTTTCTTGCGCTGCCGCGCAGGCAGCCGCTCGGCCGAAGCGAGTTGGCGCTGCTTGCCCGGAAAATATCGACCGCGAAGCGGTTCCGCTTCGACCTGGGAGAGCTGGTCGAGTACAGGTTCTTGCGCGCGAGCGAGAAGAACCCGAGGTCAAGCGTGCTGCGGGACGCGGACCTCCGGTAAGCGATGGCTGCCTAAGACGCGACCATCCCGTGGACGCTGAACAGTTGCTCGGGATCGGTCCAGATTTTTTCGGGAGTGAAGCCGGCCCGTTTTCCCAGTTCCTGGAATTCGGCGATCGAGTACTTGCAGGAAATTTCGGTATGGATGGTTTCACCGGGCGCAAAATCGAACCGCCGGCCGGCGACGTGCACGAACTGCGAGTACTGGCTCTCCAGGTGCATCTCGATGCGGCCCAGGATCGGGTCGTAGAAGGCCTTGTGGCGGAAGCGCTTCACCTGGAAATCCCCCGCGAGCTCGCGATTGATCCGGTGCAACAGGTTGAGGTTGAACTGCGCCGTGACGCCCTTGAGATCGGAGTAGGCGGCATCCAGAGCGGTTTTTTCCTTCTTGAGGTCCACGCCGATCAGAAGGACTCCGCCCGCCCCCGCCATCTTGCGCGCCTGCCTCAGAAAGACGAGCGCCTCCGCGGGAGTGAAGTTGCCGATGGTGGAGCCGGGAAAAAACACCGCCTTCCGGCGGATCGGCACCCCCACGAACTCGGGCAGCGCGATCGGGCGCGTATGGTCGGCGCAGATACCGACGATATTGAGGCAGGGAAAGCCACGGGAAAGTTCATTTGACGAAGCACGCAGCGTATCCATTGCGATGTCGATCGGAACGTACAACTGCGTCTGCAGCGCCTGGATCAGGATACGCGTCTTGGCTTGCACGCCGCTGCCGAACTCGATCAGCTGCGCCTCGGGCCCGATGAATTGCGCGATTTCCGCGATGTTGCCGCGCAGGATCGCCGTCTCGGTGCGCGTCAGGTAGTACTCGGGCAGCTCGCAGATCGCTTCGAACAGGCGGCAGCCCTGCTCGTCGTAGAAGTACTTCGGCGGAATGCTTTTCTGGGGAAGCGCAAGGCCGGCGAGCACGTCCTCCGAGAGCCTCTCCCCCTGTGGAAGAAAGCTGTAGAAGCGGACCACCCCAGGTGCCTGGGACTGGGGCGAAGGCTGGGGGTTCATTCCGCGGGCCGGATTCTAGCCCGGCCAGTCGTTCCGTGCGTATATCGAACCGAAGTCGGCTTGCGGCGGCAAGGCCGCGGAGGTCTGGCGCGTATTGCGGCCGGAGGCGAATTCCAGCCATTGACGTATGCGGGTCGCGTCGCCGACACGAGTGTACTTGCCCCAGGAGTCCAGGAGCACGATGATAATCGAACGCTCGGCCAGCGTCACCTGCATGACCAGACACCGCCCCGCTTCGGCGATGTACCCGGTCTTGGACAAACCGATGTCCCAGCGGGAGCTGCGGGTGAGATTGTTGGTGTTGCCGAAGCGCATCGCGCGGCGCCCGATCTTGACCTGGTACGAAGTCGAAGTCGTATAGTCGCGGATCTTGGGGTAAGCATGCGCGGCTTGCACGAGCTTCGCCAGGTCCTGCGCGGTCGACACGTTGCGCCCGGAAAGCCCCGTGCCGTCCTCGAAGCGCGTACCCGTCATGCCGAGCAGTTGCGCCTTCAGGTTCATCGCCAGCACGCAAGAGTCTTTTCCACCCGGGTAGGAGCTCGCGATCGCAGAGGCGGCGCGGTTCTCCGAAGCCATGAGCGCGAGGTGCAGCAGCTCGTCGCGCGTGAGCATCGTTCCCACTTGCAGGCGGGAGTGCGAGCCGCGCAGCCTGTCGACGTCCGCCTTGGTGATCGTCACCGGCTCGTCCGGGTCGAGCTCTGCGTCCAGGGTGACGATCGCAGTCATCAGCTTGGTGAGCGACGCGATCGGCAACTTCGATTCCATGTTCTTGCCGAGGAGAATTTCGCCGGATTGCTGGTCGACGACCAGCGCGGCCTGGGATTTCAGCGCCGGCTGGCGCAGCTCGCGCGCGGACACTGCGCTCGAAACGGCCGCCAGTGCAAGGAGCGATATCGCGATGAACCGCACCCTTCCTCCCAGTCTATTGTTGGGCCGGCCAGTTTAGCCTTGGCGAGATTTATTTGCAACGAAAATAACAGGATACGCGTGACACTTCACACGACATCGCGAAAAACGCTCACTAGGCTCTTGGGGACGCGTCCGTTTCCTCATGCGGCCGCCTGCTCGGCCTCCTCCTGCAGTTGCAGCGCCCACATCTGGGCGTAGGCGCCGTCTTGCCCTAGCAATTCCCTGTGGGTGCCCCGCTCCAAGATACGGCCCTGATCCAGAACGATAATCTGGTCCGCATCCATGACCGTGGAAAGGCGGTGAGCGATCACCAGGGTGGTGCGCCCCCGCGCAATGCGGTCGAGCTCGGACTGGATGCCTTGCTCGGTTTCCGAATCGAGCGCGGAGGTGGCCTCATCGAAGATGAGGATGCTCGGGTTTTTCAGGATGGCGCGGGCGATCGCCACCCGCTGCTTTTCGCCCCCGGAGAGCTTCAGGCCCCGCTCCCCGACCCGGGATTCGTAGCGGTCGGGAAGGCTCTCGATGAATTCGTGGATGTGCGCCGCCTTCGCCGCCTCGATGACCTCTGCGGGCGATGCGCTCGGCCGGCCGTAGTGGATATTGTAGAGAATCGTGTCGTTGAAGAGCACCGTGTCCTGCGGCACGATGCCGATCGCGGCGCGCAGGGACGACTGCGTCACGCCGCGGATGTCGGTGCCGTTGACGGTGATGCGGCCCGCGTTGACGTCGTAGAAGCGGAACAAGAGTCGCGCCACAGTGGATTTTCCGGAGCCGCTCGCGCCCACCACGGCGACCTTGCTCCCGGCCGGGATCTCGAAGGATACGTCGAACAGGATCTGGCGCCGCGGCTCGTAGGAGAAATCGACGCGCTCGAAGCGCACCGTCGCGCTTCCCGCGCCTTTTTCAAGAGGCAGCGGCACCGCATCCGGCCGGTCCTGTATCTCCCGGTCCTGGGTGAGCAGACGGAACATGCGGTCCATGTCGGCGAGCGCCTGCTTGATCTCGCGGTACACCATGCCCAGGAAATTGAGCGGGATGTAGAGCTGGATCAAGAGGCCGTTCACGAGCACCAGATCGCCGAGCGTCAGGGTCTTCGCGACCACGCCCTCGGCCGCGAGGATCATCAGCAGCGTCACCGCGACGGCGATGATGCAGCTCTGCCCGATGTTGAGGAACCCGAGCGAGGCCTCGTTTTTCACGGCCGCCGACTCGTACTTCTGCAGGTTCTCGTCGTACCGGCGCGCCTCGTATTCCTCGTTGTTGAAGTATTTCACCGTCTCGTAGTTGAGCAGGCTGTCGATCGCGCGCGTGTTGGCCTTCGAATCCAGTTCGTTCGCGCGACGGCGGATTTCCATGCGCCACTCGGTGATAGCCACGCTGAAGGCGATGTAGAGGGCCACCGCAACGAAGGTGACTGCAGCGAAGCGCCAGTCGAACCTGGTGAGAAGGATCACCGCCACCAGGCTGAACTCGAGAATCACCGGAACGATCGAGAACAGCATGTAGCTGAGGAGCGTCGAGATGCCGCGTGTGCCGCGCTCGATGTCGCGGGATACGCCTCCCGTCTGCCGCTCCAGATGAAAGCGCAGGGACAGGGCGTGCATGTGGCGGAACACGGTGAGAGCAACGCGGCGTATCGCGCGCTGCGTCACGCGCACGAATACGACGTCTCGGAGCTCCGCGAACAGCGTCGTCGAAAACCTGAGGATTCCATAAGCTGCGAGCAACGCGAGGGGCAGCACCAGCACCGCGGTCTGCGCGTCCAGCGAATCGACCACTTCCTTGAGCACCAGCGGCACGCCGACGTTGGTGAGCTTTGCGGTGGTCAGGAAGGCGAGCGCGAGCGCCACGCGGACGCGGAATTCCCACAGGTAGGGGACGAGCATCCCCAGCGCGCGCCATTCGCTGCGCCGTTTCGGCGCGGAATCCTTCATCGGGACGGGCAAGGCGAAGCTGCGGTGATCGCGGGCCATGGAGGAGTGTCATGTTACATCGAGGCGGGGGAGCAGCGTATCATGCTGTATTGCCTTGAAAGCCCCAGAGAACACTCCGGAGGGCCCATGTCTCTCGCTGTCTGGATCGTCGCAGTCGTTGCCGTTTCATTTGCGCTCGCCTATCTGAACTCACCGGGGTGGATCTGGATCGCCGCGGGTGCGGCGGCGCTTCCCGCCGGTCTGGCCGGCGGAGCGTTCGCGATGGATGCTTTCCTCGTGCTCGCCGGACTGTTCGTCTTTTGCAGCGTCGTGCTGGGCGCGGCGCCTTTGCGCCGCTTGCTCGTTTCGCGCTTCCTTCTTGCCTGGTACCGCGGCCAGCTTCCCGCCATGTCCCAGACCGAGCAGGAGGCGATCGACGCCGGCACGGTGTGGTGGGACGGCGATCTTTTCTCCGGCCGCCCCGACTGGGGAAAACTCCTCGCGCTGCCGCAGCCGAAGCTCACACCCGAGGAACAGTCGTTCCTCGACAACGAGACCGAGCAGCTGTGCGCGATGGTGAACGACTGGGAGACGACGCAGGTCTATCAGGACCTGCCGCCGCACGCGTGGCAGTTCATCAAGGACAAGGGTTTCCTCGGGATGATCATCCCGAAGAAATACGGCGGCAAGGAGTTCTCCGCAACCATGCATTCGCAGGTGATCCAGAAGCTCGCGACGCGGTGCAGCGCGGCAACGGTGCACGTCATGGTGCCGAATTCCCTGGGGCCCGCGGAGCTGCTGCTGCACTACGGCACCGAGGAGCAGAAAAATCACACCCTGCCGCGCCTCGCGAAGGGGCTCGAGATTCCCTGCTTCGGCCTGACGAATCCGCACGCCGGTTCCGATGCCGCGGCGATTCCCGATTTCGGCGTCGTGTGCAAGGGAACCTGGGAAGGCCGCGAAGTGCTCGGCATGCGCGTCACCTGGGAAAAGCGTTACATCACGCTCGGCCCCATTTCGACTCTGCTCGGGCTCGCTTTCCGGCTGCACGACCCGGACCACCTGCTCGGGAGCAAGGAAGACATCGGAATCACCTGCGCGCTCGTGCGCACCGACACGCCGGGCGTCAACATCGGCCACCGTCACAACCCTCTGAACGCGGTGTTCCAGAACGGCCCGAACTGGGGCAAGGACGTGTTCATGCCGCTCGACTGGATCATCGGCGGGCCGAAGATGGCGGGGCAGGGCTGGAGGATGCTGATGGAGTGCCTCGCCGCGGGACGCTCGATCTCGCTGCCCTCCTCGGGGACGGGCTACGCCAAGCTCGCCGCGCGCGCGACCGGCGCCTATGCGCGCGTGCGCAGCCAGTTCAAGACGCCGATCGGCAAATTCGAAGGCATCGAGGAGGCGCTCGCGCGCATCGGCGGCAACCTCTACACGATGGATGCGGCCCGTTCCATGACCGCGGGCGCGGTCGACCTCGGCGAAAAACCCTCGGTGATCTCGGCGATCGTCAAGTACCACCTCACCGAGCGCGGGCGCGCCGTGGTCAACGACGCGATGGACATCCTCGGCGGCAAGGGGATTTGCCTCGGTCCCAATAATTTCATGGGGCGCATCTACCAGCAGCTGCCCATCGCGATCACGGTCGAGGGCGCGAACATCCTCACGCGCAACCTCATCATCTTCGGTCAGGGAGCGATCCGCTGCCATCCGTACGTGCTGAAGGAAATGAACGCAGCGCGCGCCGGCGACCTGAAGAGCTTCGACGCCGCGCTATTCGGTCACATCCGGCACGTCATCTCGAACGAAACTCGCGCCTTCCTCATGGCGATCACCGGATCGCGCTTCGTTTCCGTTTCGCGCAAGGCTGCGCCGCAGACACGCCGCTACTACCGGCACCTGACGCGGATCTCCGCCGCGCTCGCCTACGCGGCGGACATCTCGATGCTCGTGCTCGGAGGGTCGCTGAAGCGCCGCGAAAGGATCTCCGCGCGCCTGGGAGACGTCCTCTCCATGCTCTACCTCGCCTCGGCAGCGCTCAAGCGCTTCGAGGACGAAGGCCGGCAGGAGGCGGATCTTCCGCTCCTCGACTGGTCGCTGCAGGACGCGCTCGCCCGCGCGGCCGAAGCGCTGCACGGAGTGCTCGCGAACTATCCGGTGCGGCTGGTCGGTTCGTTCCTGCGCCTCGCGACCTTCCCGCTCGGCCGGCACTTCGCGCCGCCCAGCGACGCGCTCGGGCACGAGGTCGCGCGCCTGCTCATCGCGCCCTCGGCGGCGCGCGACCGGCTCTGCGCCGGCATGTACCTGCCTACTTCTGAGAGCGAACCGCTCGGGTGCCTGGAAGCCGCGCTCGACGCGGCGATCAAATCCGAAGCGGTCGAGGCCAAGATCCGCGCGGCCCAGAAATCCGGCGCGATACACGGCAAGAACCCCGAGGAGCTCGCGCAGGCCGCGCTCGCCGCGCGCGTCATCGGCGCCGAAGAGCAGGCCCTGCTCAAGCGCGCGGCGCAGCTGCGCGACGAGGCGATCCGCGTGGACCATTTCCCACAGGATCTCGGACTGTCCGAAGCGATCCGGCCCGCGCAGCCCCAGCGCGCCGCCGCCTGAAACCGGGGACAGACCCCAATTTTTCCTATTTTTCCCCGGTTTCGCCTTCATACGATGCGCAATCAAAATTAGGGTCTGTCCCCGGTTTCGTCGCGGCTGAGACTTTCCCGTCATCGGAGGCACGATGCCCAAGGACATCTATATCATCGACGGCGCGCGCACGCCGTTCCTGAAATCGCGCAACAGGCCGGGCCCCTTCTCAGCGAGCGATCTCGCGACCGCCGCCGGCAAAGCCCTGCTCGTGCGGCAGCCCTTCGCACCGACCGAACTCGACGAGGTCATCCTCGGGTGCGCCGCGCCCTCGGTGGACGAGGTCAACATCGGGCGCGTCGCCGCGCTGCGCATGGGCTGCGGGCAGAAGGTCCCGGGCTGGACCGTGATGCGCAACTGCGCCTCCGGCATGCAGGCGCTCGATTCAGCCGCAGCCAACATGCTCTCGGGGCGCTCGACGCTCGTGCTGGCGGGCGGGGTGGACGCGCTCTCGCGCGTGCCGCTCCTCTATTCGGAGGCCATGGTCATCTGGTTCTCGAACTTCATGGCCGCGAAGACTCCTCTCCAGAGGGCCGGCATGTTCCTGAGATTGAAACCCGCTCAACTGCTCACGCCCATCATCGGCATCATGAAGGGGCTGACCGACCCCTACGTGGGCCTTCTCATGGGTCAGACGGCCGAGAATCTCGCGTGCCGTTTCGGGATCGGTCGCCGCGAGATGGACGAATTCGCCGCGAAGAGCCACGCCCGCGTCATTCGCGCGCAGGAGAGCGGCGCATTCAGCAATCCGCATGACGGTCTGGCGGCGGAAATCACGCCGATCTACGATGACAAGGGAAACCTCTACCGGGACGACGACGGCGTTCGAAAGGATTCGACGGCCGAGAACCTTGCGAAGCTCAAACCCTTTTTCGACCGGAAGTACGGCAATGTCACCGCCGGAAATTCCTCGCAGATCACAGACGGTGCGGCGTGGCTGGTGCTCGCGACCGAGGAGGCCGTGAAACGCCACGATCTGAAGCCCCTCGGCCGGATCGTCGATTCGCAGTGGGCGGGCCTGGACCCGGCGCAGATGGGTCTCGGACCCGTGCATGCGGCGACACCGATACTCAAGCGCCACGGACTGAAGCTCAACGACCTCGATGCCTGGGAAATCAACGAAGCGTTCGCGGCCCAGGTGCTCGGCTGCCTCGCGGCGTGGAAAGAGGACAAGTACTCCCGCGAGGAACTGGGTCTCGACCGCGCGATGGGCGAGCTCGATGCCGAAAAGCTCAACGTCGACGGCGGCGCCATCGCGCTCGGCCACCCGGTGGGCGCCTCGGGCGCGCGCATCGTGCTGCATTTGCTGCATGCGCTCAGGCGCGGGAAGGGCAAGCGCGGCATGGCTTCGATCTGCATCGGCGGGGGCCTCGGCGGGGCGATGCTAGTCGAGGCGCTGTGACCGTCGTGGCGGACAGCTATCTACACTGGAAGGTCGAGACCGACCGCGACAACGTCGTCTGGCTGTCGTTCGACAAGAAAGGCGCGTCCGCGAACGTCCTGTCCGCCGACGTGATGGCGGAGCTCGATCGGATTTTCGACGAGCTAGGCGCGAACAATCCGCGCGGGCTCGTCATCCGTTCCGCCAAGGACTCAGGATTCATCGCCGGGGCCGACGTCGAGGAATTCACCAGGATCAAGGACGCGGACGAAGCGATGCGCCTGGTCAAGCGCGGCTGGGATCTCTACAACAAACTCGAGGCGCTGCCCTTCCCGACGCTCGCGCTCGTAAACGGCTTCTGCATGGGCGGGGGCGTCGAGCTCGCGCTCGCCTGCCGCTATCGCGTCGCGGTGGATCAGCCGGGAACGCGCTTCGCGCTTCCCGAAGTGATGCTCGGCATCCTTCCGGGCTGGGGCGGAGTCAAGCGCCTGCCGCGACTCGTCGGCCCGACTGCGGCGCTCGATATGCTGCTCACGGGCCGGGCCGTGGATGCGCGCCGCGCGAAGCGATTGGGTCTCGTGGACGAGGCGGTGCCGCCGCGCATCCAGGAGAACACCGCGCGCATGATCGTGCTCGAGGCGCCCCGCCCGAGAAAGCTGCCCCTCTTCCAGCGCCTGATGAATTCCGGCTTGATGCGTCCGCTCGTCGTTCACTTGGCGAGAAAGCGGCTTGCCTCCAGGGCGTCGCCGGATCACTACCCCGCGCCTTACGCGATCCTCGAGCTGTGGCGGAAATACGACGGCGATCCGTTTGCGCCGCGACCCGAGGACCCGGCGTCCGTCATCGGGCTTCTGGAGGGCGATACCGCGCGCAATCTCATCCGCATCTTCTTCCTCCAGGAGCGCCTGAAATCCCTGGCGAAGGACAGCGACTTCAAGGCGCAACACGTTCACGTGGTCGGCGCGGGCGTCATGGGCGGGGACATCGCCGCCTGGTGTGCGATGCGCGGCCTGGCGGTGACGCTGCAGGACCAGTCGCCCGAGCGCCTCGCGCCGGCGATGAAGCGCGCGGCCGAGCTCTTCAAACGCCGGCTGCGCGACAAATCCCGAATTCGTGACGCGCTCGACCGCTTGACTCCCGACGTCGCCGGGGACGGAGCGCGGCATGCGGACGTCGTCATCGAGGCGATTTTCGAGAACCTGCAGGCCAAGCGCGAGCTGTTCGCGAAGCTCGAAGCCCAGGCGAAGCCGGAGGCTCTCCTCGCCTCGAATACGTCGAGCCTCAAGCTCGCGGACATCGGCGCGAAATTCAGGAATCCGTCGCGCCTGGTGGGAATCCATTTCTTCAACCCGGTGCCGCAATTGCAGCTGGTCGAAGTGGTCAAGGGCGCGGTCACGGACTCTGGAGTCGCGAAGCGGGCGGCGGCGTTCGTACGGCAGATCGATAAACTGCCCCTGCCGGTCAAGGACTCGCCGGGCTTTCTCGTCAATCGCGTGCTCGGTCCCTACATCGACCAGGCGCTGCGCATGGTGGACGAGGGTGTCGCGCCGGAGACGCTCGACGCGGCGGTCGCGGCGTTCGGCATGCCGATGGGGCCGATCGAACTGGCCGACACGGTGGGCCTCGACATCTGCCTCGCGGTGGGCAAGGAATTGGCGGGTGAACGCGCGGAGCCGCCGAAGAAGCTCGCCGAGCTCGTCGCCGCGGGCAATCTCGGCAAGAAGACGGGACGCGGATTCTACATCTGGAAAGACGGCAGGGCGCGCAAAGGCGCCGCGCGCGGTGCCACGCCTGAACTCACCGAGAAGCTCATCGCGCCCTACCTCAAGGAAGCTCAGGCCGTCGTCGCCGAAGGCATCGTCGCCGATGCCGACCTCGCCGACGCGGGGCTCATCTTCGCTACGGGCTTCGCTCCCTTCCGAGGCGGACCGCTGAACTATCTGAAGAGCAAGGCCGGAAATTCCTGAGTCTTCGCGTGCCGGCGACGTCGCCGGAAATAAGTCTCGGGACGCTTGCTCTAGCGAGATGGGCCGTGGGAGAATTTTGCTCCTGGCTAGGGAGGGTCAAGGTGGCACCAACACCATCGGTGGGCGCGCTGCGCTGCCGCTTGCTCGCAGCGGCGGCAGGATCTCTGTTCGCGCTATGCGCGAGCAGCGGGAATGCGCAGGCGCCGACGAAGCCGCAACCTCCCAGACCTCTGTCTCAGGCACCGGCGCCGCAATCCCGCCCGCCGATCGCAGCACCCGCGAAACCGCCGGCCCCGCCGCGATTCGCGATCCAGCGTTTTCTCGTCGAGGGCAATTCCCTACTTTTACCAGGCGAGGTCGACCGCATTCTCGCGCCGTTTTCCGGAAAGGACCGCGACTTCGGGGACATTCAGCGCGCGCTCGAAGCGCTGCAGGACGCCTACACCAGCCGCGGCTACAACGCGGTGCGCGTGAGCGTTCCCGAGCAGGACATTCGTTCGGGCCAGGTGCGCTTGCGCGTGGTCGAGGCGCGAATCCGGCGCGTGCGGGTCCAGGGCAACCGCTTTTTCGACGAAAAGAACCTCAGGGCCGGCCTGCCTTCGCTGCAGGAGGGCACCTCTCCGAACACGCGCACAATCGGCCAGGACGCCCAGCTCGTCAACGAGAACCCGGCCAAGCAAGTGAGCGTGGCGCTGCAGGCGTCGGACGATCCCGGCCAGCTCGACGCGACCGTTCGCGTCACGGACGAAAAACCCTCAAAGGTCTCGGTGTTCGCGGACAACACGGGCACCCCGAAGACGGGAAACTCGCGCACTGGTCTCAGCTACCAGAACGCGAACCTCTTCAACGGCGACGACGTGATCAACGCGCAATACCTCACCTCCCCGGGCCACGCGTCCGACGTGAAGGTCTTCGGCGCCGGATACCGTGTGCCGGTATACAAATTGAGCGGCGTCGTCGATATCCTCGCGGGGTATTCGAGCGTCAATTCCGGAACGGTGCAGGATCTTTTCAATGTGTCCGGCAAAGGGACGGTCGCCGGACTGCGCTACACGCAGCTGCTGGGGCGGATCGACAGTTACGAACATCGGATTGCATTCGGACTGGACTACCGGGCGTACAAGAACAGCGTCATTCTTGTGGGAACCACCGAGTCGCTCGTACCGGACATCACGGTCCGGCCCGCCTCGCTCACCTACAGCGGCCGCAGCTCTCAGGTCGGCCGGGATCTGTCCTTCAACCTCTCCTATTCGCACAACGTTCCGGGGGGCAACAAGGGCGATCAGGCCGCCTTTGATGAGCCCGGTCAGCGCTCCGGCGCTTCGGCCAAGTATTCGATCTGGCGCGCGGGCGCCGCGTTCTCGCAGCTGCTGCCTTCGGATTTCATCCTGCGCGCGGCTGCGAACGCCCAGCAGACCAAAGACCTGCTCGTCCCCGGCGAGCAATTCGGTATGGGCGGGGCGGACAGCGTGCGCGGCTACTACGAGCGCGAGACGGCGAGCGACGTCGGCCGGCGGTTCTCGCTCGAGGGCTACAGCCCGGATTTCGGATCGCGGATCGGCAGCACCTGGCGCGCGCGGGCGCTCGTGTTCTACGACGCGGCGCGCGGCCACGACAATATTCCGGAGCGCGGCCCGGAAAACAAGCTCGGGGGCTTCGGCCTGGGACTGCGCGCGAACCAGGGCAAGGCGTTCGCGTTCCGGCTCGATGTCGCACGGGTCACCCAGGATGCAGGCACCCGTCTGAACGGCGAATACCGGGCACATGCCGCTGTCGCTTACAGCTTCTGACGCCGACCGCCTGTGCGAAAAGTCACATGTTCCGCCTGCAGCCGCGGTCTAGAATGAGTTTCCCGTTTGCTGCGGGAACGGAGTTTGCTGCCGGAATGAAGTCTATCGGAGGGGTAGCCATGTCCAGTTCCAGTGCCAAGCGCAGGCAACGCGGCGATTTCAAGCCCAAGCTGATCGCGCTGTCGGTGGCCGCCTGCTTCAGTCTCTCCAACGGGCAGAGCCTCGCCAATCCCACGGGCGGCACGGTCGGCTCGGGCAGCGCGACCTTCGCCAGCTCGGGCAACACGCTGACGATCACCAACAGCGCCAACGCCATCATCAACTGGCAGAGCTTCTCGATCGGCGTCAACGAGATCACTCAGTTCCTGCAGTCCTCGGGGTCATCCGCCGTGCTCAACCGCGTCGTCGGCGCGAACGGAGTGATCCCGCAAAGCGTGATCGACGGGGTGCTCTCGTCCAACGGCCGCGTGTTCCTGCTCAACTCGAGCGGAATCGTGATCGGATCGAGCGCGCGCATCGACGTCGCGGGATTCGTGGCTTCGAGCCTGAACCTGTCCGACCAGGACTTTCTCAACGGGCAGCTGCGCTTCACCGAGACTCCCGGCGCAGGCGCAGTCTCCAACGCCGGCGTCATCGACACGAGCTCGGGCGGCGCGGGCGGGCGGGTGTTCCTCGTCGGCCCGGACGTGCAGAACTCGGGCATCATCCGCTCCCCGCAAGGCGAGATCGTGCTGGCCGCGGGCAATAGCGTTGAACTCGTCTACGAGAACTCGCCCTTCGTGACCGTGCGCCTCACAGCCGACAGCGAGCAGGCGCTCAATGTGGGACAGCTGATCTCCGATTCCGGCCGCATCGGCATGTTCGGCGCTCTGGTGCGCCAGAGCGGCGTGGTGGAGGCGAACAGCGCCGTGGTCGGAGCGAACGGCGAGATCCGGCTGGTGGCGACCCGGGATCTGACACTCGACGCGGGCAGCAGGACCACAGCAAATGGTGCCAGCGGCGGCAACATCCTCCTGCAGGCCGAGGGCGGCACCGACCTCATCTCCGGAACCGTCGAAGCCAAGGGCAGCTCCGGCCAGGGCGGAACGATCCAGGCGCTCGGCGTGCGCGTCGGAGTCATCGGCCACGGTGTGATCGACGCATCGGGCGACGCGGGCGGCGGAACGATTCTCGTCGGCGGCGACGCGCACGGCGCCAATCCCGACGTTCAGAACGCGCAGCAGACCGTGATCGGTTCGGACGGAATCATCCGCGCCGATGCGGGCACCACCGGCGACGGCGGCCGGGTGATCGTATGGTCGGACGAGTCCACGAGGTTCTTCGGCAGCATCTCCGCGCGCGGCGGCTCGCAGGGCGGCAACGGCGGGTTCGTCGAGACTTCGGGCAAGGCGCTGCAGGCATTCGGTACAGTGGACACGAGCGCGCCGAACGGCAACGGCGGCGAGTGGCTGCTCGATCCGACTGACATAAATATTGCGCTTACCGGGATAGACCAGCTGACCTGTCTAGGCGGAACCGCAATCTGCTTCGACGATCTACCGCTCCTCCCCTCCCTGATTTCAGCAAGCGCAATAGATGCCGGTTTGCGCACGAACGGGTCTGTGACCCTTCAGGCGCATCACGATATCAATCTACAGACAGACCTGAACCTCACCTATGGGGGAGGTGCCTTCACCGCACAAGCCGGCAACAACATCATCCTGGGCGGCAACATCACCGCCAACGGCACCAACATCACGCTTAGAGCCAACGATCCGGCGTCTCTCACTCCGAGCGGCTACGGCAGCATCACCTCGGGTCTCGGCTACGGCAACATCACGACCAACGGCGGGAGCGTCAATCTCTTGGGTTACGGCGTCGCCGTCGGCAACATCAGCACCAATGGAACCTTGGGCGCCGGCAACGTGACGGTAGCGGCCACCGGCGACATCGCCACCGCTTCGATCACCACGGCATCCAGGACCGCGGGCTTTGGGGGCGGCCTTGTCGATCTCTCTACGAGCGGCGGCAAGATCACCGTCGGCGGCCCCATCGACACCAGCGGAGCGCCGGGCTCAGCAGGAGCGAGCGCGGACGGGTCGAGCGGCGGCAGCGTAACGATCACGAGTACGGGCGCGACCACAATTTCCGGCGGAATTCTCACCTATGGAGGCAACGGGGCCGCTGCGACCGCAGGTCAAGGCGGCTCCGGCGGGTCTGCAGGCAACGTGTTGATCAGCAGCAACGGACAATCCGTTACAGTCGGCGCCATCATCGCCGACGGCGGCGCGGGCGGCGGCGGAGGCATAGGAAGCGCGGGCGGCAGCGGCGGCGGCGGTGGTGTCGTCACCCTTCGCGGCGCCGGATCCATAGGCTCCATATCGGCAATTGGCGGAAACGGCGGTACCGCCCCCGCCGGTAGCCCGACCGGTCTCGGCGGCTCCGGCGGTGAGGTCAGAGTATCCGCTCCCGGCGATATCGCGCTCGGGGGAGCGATCAATGCCTACGGGGGACGCGACGGCGCCGGAATCACCCGCACGTGTTGCGGGTTGATCGAGATTGAGGCGGGCGGAGCAGTGACCCAAGCGGCGGCGCTGACGACGGATATCCTTTTCGCCACCGGCACGGACGTGAAGCTCGATCTGAACAACACCGTCAAGTCTCTGCTCGGCTCCGCGAGCAATGGCAACTTCACTTTCAACAACTCCGGAAACCTGGAGCTAGCGGGGGTCTCGGCCTCCAGGCTTGCTTCGATTTCGGCGACCGGAAACATCACCGGCAGCAGCTCTGCTGCGGGTCTCCCCCTTGCGGGAATCTCCACATCGGGCAGCCCCCTTGGCAACGCCGTTCAAGGCGGCACGGGCGTGACGCTCACCGCCGGCGGCGCGATCGGTTCGGCCTCGGCACCGCTCGATCGACCTGAACGCGCTCGGCCCCATGCCCGCCGTCGTCAACACGCTGACGACGACGACGGGCGACATCCTCCTCAACGCCCACGGCGGCACCACGATTGCTTCGCTCGTGAGCAGCCCCGGCAACGTGACGATCCACAGCTTCAGCCCGCTCGACGTCCAGCAGGGCATCACCGCCGGGGGCGATATCTTCCTTTCGACCGCGGGTCTTTCGCTGAACAGCACGCTTCCCAACGACATGACGCTCAGCGGGACGTTCACCTACCGCACCGGCGGCGCATTCGACGTCACGATCGGCTCCTTCGGGACGCTGCATCTGCCCGGCGGCGTTGCCCTGACCACGGAGCTGTTCCCGAACCAGCTCAATATCACCAAGTTCACTTTCGCTTCGGGCGACCCGCTCGCCAATTCGATCGTGGTCGCAGCCTACAACACCACTGCCGCGAACCGGGTCTTGGGGACGGGCATCGTCGAGGAGCCGCCGAAGAGAGATAGGCGCGACGACAAGAAGGCGGCGGCGGTATGCAAGTGAGCGCGCCGCGCCTCTTCGTCCGCGCGCTCGCGGCGGCCGCGCTGCTCGCCCCTCTGCTCGCCTTCGCGCAAGCCACGGTTCAGCATCTGTCGGGAACTCTCTCGGTGCAGCGGCCCGACGGCTCGGTGGGCGCCTTGGCCGAGCGCTCCAATGTCTTCGTCGGCGACGTGATCTCCACCGAGCGCGACAGCTATGCGCAGCTGCGCTTCACCGACGGCGGACAGGTGACCCTGCGTCCCAGCACTCAGGTCAAGATCGAGGCGTACGGCTACGACGAGGGCCGTCCCGAGCGCGACAACTTCGCGATGCAGCTTTTCAAGGGCGGACTGCGTTCCCTCACCGGGCTGATCGGCAAGCGCACCACCAATCGCAGCGCCTACAGGATGGTGACTTCCACCGCCACCATCGGCATCCGCGGCACCGACTATTCGGCGATCGACATCCCCGCGCCCCCGCCCGGCCAGAGCGCGCCCCCGAACCTGCCGCCGCCGGGGGTGTACGTCACGGTGGCCGACGGGCAGATCGCGCTCGTCTCGGGGGGCGTGGAGCAGCTGGTCGGCATCGGACAGGTGGGCTTCTCCAGCAATATCAATCTGCCTCCGAGGCTGGTCCCGCCGCCGCCGAATCTGCCTCAGGTCACCCCGCCGCCCACCTTCGGGCAAACGCTGAAGACGAGCAGCATTAACGCCGGCTCGAGCATGGAGTGCGTGGTCCAGTAAGGCCTTGAGCCGCTACACTGGAAGCCCGCCTTCTAGGCGGGCTTCTTCATTTCGGGGACTCGCATCGCAATGGCGAAAATCGAATTCGCCTGGGAACTGGGGGCGCATACCGGCCATGTGACCACGATGCTCCCGGTCGCCGCCGCCCTGAAGGCGCGCGGCCATGAAGTGCGCCTTCTGCTTCGCGAGCCGCATGCGGCCGCGGATCTCGAAGGCGCAGCGGAAATCCCACGCGAAGGCGCGCCAATCTGGTCTGGGCCAACCATCAATGCCAATCCGCTGAACCTAGGCGAGATTCTGCTCAACTTCGGCTACCACGAGGCCGGTCCAGTCAAAGCGCTGATCGACGCGTGGCGCGAGCAGCTGAGAGCCTCACAGGTGGTTATCGCCAACGTAGCTCCGGCCGCACATCTCGCGGCGCGCACACTCGGCATTCCGAGCTTCGAAGTCTCGCAGGGCTTTCACGTTCCCCCGCCAGCGATGCCCGCCGCGCCGCTGCGCGACTGGGAGCCGGCCCCGCGCGCGCGGCTCGAAGCCGCGGACCGCCGCGTGTTGAATTCAATCAATCAAGCGCTTGCGGCGTTCCGTGGAAATCCTCTTACGACGATCGGCGATTTATTCGCCGGTCGCTCGATGCTTCTTACGTACCCCGAGCTCGACGTCTATCCCGAGCGCGGGCCTTCTGACTATTACGGGATTACTAAGTCAGCTGAAGGAAAATTGGTGCCGGACTGGCCCGTCGGGGACGGGCCGCGCGTGTTTGTCTATCTGTACCATTATTACAAGGGGCTGGCGTCGCTGGCCGACGCGCTCGCACGCCAACGGTGTTCTACGCTCGCCCTTTGCCGCGGCGTGGATTCCGATATTAAGGGCCGCCATCACGGCGGTTCAGTTTATTTCGCCGAAGAGCCGATGTCCGTATCTCGAGTGTTACCGCAGGCGGACATGGTGATTTGCCATGCAAGTCACCAGATGACCGCGCAGGCGCTTCTTGCGGGTAAGCCCCTACTGCTGCTACCTACACAACTCGAGCAATTCCTCATTACGCGGCGCGTCGTGCGCTACGGCGCCGGGCTCGGCATCGCGCCCGAAGTCAACAACCCCGATTACACGTCGGCCCTCACGGCGCTCGCCGAAGGGTCGGAGTACGCCTCGAAAGCGCGCGAATTCGCCGAGCGCTATGCCCGCCACGAGCGGGGCTCCGCGCTCGCCACCATGATCGCGCGCATCGAGGCGGCGCTGTAGCCTTCACGGTAACATTGCAAGGGTGACCAAGCTGCCTGAAAACAAGGAGCCGGTGCTGCGCGTGGTGCCGATGCCGGCCGACGCTAACCAGCACGGCGACATCTTCGGCGGCTGGATCATGGCGCAGGTGGACATCGCAGCCGGCGTGCTCGCCGCGCGCCACGCGCGCGGCCGCGTGGTCACCGTAGCGGTCAACGAATTCCAGTTCAAGCAGCCGGTATTCATCGGCGACGTGCTTTCCTTCTACTGCGAAATCGTGCGCGTGGGCACCACTTCGATCACGATCAACGCCGAGGTCTACGCGCAGCGCAACCCCACCGACGTCGAGACCGTCAAGGTGACCGAGGCGACGCTTACTTACGT